>Ga0316616_100000174_pt1 | contig 17344 bp, 16 predicted proteins | sample OWC_Aug_M1_C1_D1_FD_207660 | JGI IMG/M metagenome (GOLD analysis project Ga0316616, IMG submission 207660) | Wetland soil microbial communities from Old Woman Creek delta, Ohio, United States - OWC_Aug_M1_C1_D1_B | ecosystem: Environmental > Terrestrial > Soil > Wetlands | place: USA: Ohio... | reverse complement strand
TTCGATCGGCGGTCCGGGACGGATCAAGCGCCGGTGCACCGTGACACCGCACCCCTCCCGCGGGACGCGGGACGGGTACCCGGTCCGCCCGCCACTCAGGGACCCTTCCTCTGCAGGCCAGGTTCACGAGCGGTCAGGTAAGCCCGGATTATTCACATGTTCTTCGTGAATAATCCGGGCTAGGCGGTTACTTCTCGGTCTCCTGGATGAGTTCGCGCAGCCGCCGGGCCGCCGTCGCCGCGGCGACGCGGATGTTCTCGCCTCGCAGCGCGGCACTGATGGCCTCTCCCACCGCCTCGCGGGCGGCCGTCACCATCACCAGCGGCGGGGCCCACATGGGGTGTCCGATGCGGCCGGCCTCCTGGAACGACGCGGCCAGGTCGGGCGGGATCTTGTTGCTGATGCCCTTGTCCTGCCACACGGACGTCCGGGGAACCAGCACCCCCTTCGCCAGGGCGGTGCGGACCTGGGGCGGGGAGGTGGCCCACTGGCAGAAGAGCCAGGCGGCCTCGGGGTGGGCGCTCTGCTTGGCGATGGCCAGCCCCCGGGCCGCCAGGGTCGTCCCGTTCCCGCCGGGTCCGGCCGGGAACAGGGCGTACCCGACCCGACCCTTGACCTGGGAGCTGTCCGCCTGCTCCAGCAGCGGATAGACCGAGCCGCTCTCGATGTACATCGCCGCCTGACCCGAGGCGAAGTAGCCCGTCGCCTCCTGCCAGCCGAAGCTGGAGATGTCGTTCGGGCCGAACCGGACGAGGAGGTTGTGGAGCATCTCGAGGGCGGCGAGGCTTTCAGGGCTTTCCATCGTGGGCTGGCCGGCGGCGTCGAGCCAGGATTTGCCCATGGCGTGCAGCAAGGCGCCGTACATCGCAGTCGCGAACGCGCCCTGACCCCGCGCCACCAGGCCGACCCCCCGTCCGCCCTTGGGAGCCATGGGGGCACCGTGCAGGCCGCGCGCCGCGTCCTCGAGCTCCTTCAGCGTGCGCGGCGTGGACCGCCCCTGCTGCTGGAAGAGGTCCTTGCGGTAGAGCAGGGCGAGGTGCTCGCCCATGACGGGCGGCCCCAGGATCGCCCCGCGGACCGTCATGCCCTGGCGAAGGCCCGGCAGGAAGTCCTCCCACTGGTAGTCCCGGGCGGTCAGTCTCGGGCTCTCGAGATAGGCATTGACGGGCTGCACCCAACCCTTGGAGTGGTAGCGGATCGCGTCGAGCCCGGGCACCGTGGCAAAGACATCCACCTTGCCAGGCTGCGGTAGCTCCTGTTCCAGGATGTTCCACAACTGGATCTGGCCGGTGGCCTCGACGACGACCTTGATTCCCGTCAACTTCTCGAAGTCCGGGATCGAGTCCAACAGCGATCCGTACCACTGGTTTTCGTTCAAGAGGACGCGCAGGGTCGTGCCCTTGAACTGGTCCCAGGCAAATCCGCTGGGGGCCCCGGCGAGCACGGGGGCGGGCACGAGCCCGACGCACAGCCAGAGCGCGGCTGTCAACAGACCGCGGGAAATGAAACGCATGCGCTGATCTCCTCGTCGGGTCCGGCTCGCCGAACCGGCCTGCTTCTCGGGCTGACGTTGCCGGCCAGAGCGGGTCCTTGGGTGGAATCCGGGACACGGATACGCGCTTATATCACGCCTACCGCGTCCCGCCAAGGGAAACGCCCCAGCCCGCATTCTCCGCGAATACAGCCCGCGAAGAATGCGGGCTAGCAGCCTGAGGTGCGGATTTGACAGGGAGGGGGGGTGCGGGGGAGAATCGCGCCTCGAAGGGGAAGTGGGCCGGCGGGCGGGACCAGCCCCTTGCCGAACTTTCCGCAGGTTTGACGGAGACCGGGAACCAAGCCGGAGACCAAGGAGGAGCCTTCATGGCCGGGATCGCAGGGGCAGTGAACGTTGCAGAAGCGCTCGCCGAGGCGCACCGGGAGTTCCCCGGCACCGAGCGCTGGACCTACATGGACGTGGCGGGCCGCTGCATCCTGTCTCGCGCGGTGCGCGCGGCCATGGACGCCCACCTGGACGAGCGCATGTACGATGGGGGCAACAAGCCCCGGTTCTTCGAGATGGTCGAGGAGACCCGGCGGCGCTTCGCCCGGCTGATCCACGCAGAGCCCGAGGAAGTCGCCTACACCAAGAACATCTCGGACGGCCTGAACATGATCGCGGCCGGCTTGCCCTGGCAGCCCGGCGACAACGTCGTCTTCTGCCCGGAGGTGGAGCACCCCAACAACATCTACCCCTGGCTGAACCTGCGGGCGCGCGGGGTGGAGGTCCGGGCGGTCCCCGCCCGCAACGACGCCGTGGCCGTGGAGGACCTGCTGGCCCGGGTGGACGAGCGCACGCGGGTCGTGACGGTGTCCACCGTGCTGTTCGCGCCGGGCTTCCGGACCGACATCGACACCCTGGGACGGGCGTGCCGGGCGCGTGGGGTGATGCTGGTGGTGGACGCCGCCCAGTCGGTCGGCGTCCTCGAGACAGACGTGCACGCGTCCGGCATCGATGCCCTCGCCGCCTCGACCCAGAAGGGCCTCCTGGGGCTGTACGGGATGGGCTTTCTCTTCTGCCGGCGGGAGTGGGCGGAGCGGATGCACCCGGCCTACCTGGCGCGGTTCGGGGTGGACCTCGGCGACGCGCACGAGGCCGCCGTGGGAGACTTCAGCTGCCGGCTCCGGCCCGGGGCGCTGCGCTTCGACCTGGGCAACTACAACTTCCTCGCGGCGGCGGCGGCCCACGAGTCGCTGCGGTTCCTGCTGGATCTGGGCGTGCCGAACATCGAGCGGTACGTCCTGGGGCTGTCGCACGGCCTGGCCCAGGGGCTCCTCGATCTCGGGCTTCCTGTCTGCGGGGGGCGGCCGGGACCGCACCTGGCCCACATCGTGACCGCGGGGCAGATCGGCCGCGGCGGGCACGACGCGACCGACGATCCCCGCTTCGGGGCGCTGCACGCCCACCTCGTCGCCAACCGGGTCAAGCTGTCGATCCGGAAAGGGGCGCTCCGCTTCTCGCTGCACGTCTACAACACGGCCCGTGACGTGGAGCGCGTCCTGGAACTGGTGAAGCAGGCCTGGTGAGGCTCCCGGCGCGGCCGGGGAGGCCCAGGAGGCCCAGGAGGCCCAGGAGGATGGACCGGCGGGAAGCGCAAGCCCGAGTTTGGAATTGACATCGCCAGGCGAACTTGATAGGACCGGCGCCACGCGCGGCCCTGCGGGGGGGCAGCGGTGTGGGGCTCGCCGTCTTGCGACGTGGCGGCGACTCGGAGCGGTCGTTGGCCCGGATTATTCACGAAGGATGCGTCCCGGGCCACCAATCGCACGGGGCTCTGTTCAGCCCGCAGTATTCGCGAGGCACGCTCGTGAATAGTGCGGGCTAGGCGGGGACGATGCCACGGGGGAGCACTGCATGAACTGGCAGGAACTGCGGGCACAGTTTCCGATCACCCAGGAGTACCTGTTCTTCGATCTTGCCAACAAGTGCGCCTTGCCCCTCTTCGCCACGCAGGCCGTCCACGACTACGTCGCCAAGCAGCAGACGTTCAGCGGCGACAAGGACGAGTGGTTCCGGACCATCGAGGAGGCCCGGGCGCGCACGGCGCAGCTCCTCCACGTCCAGCCGGACGAGATCGCCTTCACCAAGAACACGTCCGAGGGCCTGAACATCGCGGCCAACGGCACCCCTCTCAAGGCCGGCGACAATGTCGTCGTCAACCTCAGCGAGCACCCCAACAACATCTACTGCTGGCTGAACCTGGAGCAGCGGGGCGTCGAGGTGCGCTGGGCACCGACCAAGGACGGGGAGGTGCGGGTCGAGGACCTGGCCACGGTCGTGGACGGATCCACCCGGGCCGTGGCGATCGCGCACGTGACCTATGCCCCCGGCAACCGGAACAACCTCAAGGCCATCTGCGATTTCTGCCGTGCCCGGGGAATCCTGGTGGTCGTGGACGCGGTGCAGTCGGTGGGGACGCTCCAGGTCGACGCGCCGGCCCTGGGCGTGGACATGCTCTGCACCAGCGGCCACAAGGCCCTGTTCGTCCCGCACGGCCTGGGGGTCTTCTACTGCCGCAAGGCGCTCATCCCCGACATCCGGCCGATGTACGTGGCCCGCTCGGGCATGATGGGCGCGGCCTCGGTCGAACACGACGCCCAGCGCTACGTGCTCCGCGTCTCCCCCACCGGCAAGGGCTACGAGATCGGCAACTACAATTACCTGGCGATCACCGTCCTGAACGAGAGCCTGAAGGTCCTGCTGGGGATCGGGATGCCCGCCATCGAGCGGCGGATCCTCGACCTCAGCGGGTATCTGACTTCCAGGCTCGAAGGGGCCGGGTTCCAGGTCCTGAGCCCGCGCGACGAGGGGCGCCGCTCCGCCATCGTCTGCTTCCGGGCGGCCGATCCCGCCCGGCTGCACGCCTGGCTGACGGAGCGCAAGGTCATCACGACCTGCCGGCGGGATTCGCTGCGCCTCTCCCTGGGCATCTACAACACCGAGGAGGAGATCGACACCTTCGTGCGGCTGGTACGGCAGTACCGCGCGTGAGAGGCGACGTTCCGGGTGCTGCGCCGCCGCCCTGGGATCCGTGGCGAGCAGAGGAGGTGAATTCCAGACGAGCGTCTGCGTTGCGTGAGCCGTGCGGTTGCGTCATTGCCGAGGTGTCGGAGAGGAGGAGGATGAGGCCATGAAGAAGCTGTCGATTCCTTCCTGGATCCTGCTCGGCACGGTCCTCGGGCTGTTTGCCGGGCTCATCGTCGGGCCGCCGATTGGGAACCTCAGATTCCTGGGGGATATCTTCCTTCGGCTGGTGACCATGGCCGTTGTCCCCATGGTGTTCTTTGCCGTGACGGTGGCCCTGGGCAGGATGGAGGTGAGGGACCTCGGGCGCGTCGGCGGCAAGGTGATCGTGTTTTACACGGTCACGACGATCATCGCCATCATCCTGGGACTGCTGGCGGCCAACCTGGTGCAGCCCGGGATCGGGATCACGGCGCCGCCCGAGCTGAAGAAGCCGACCACCACGCCCAAGGTGGACATCCTCGATGCCCTCCTGCAGATCATCCCGCGCAACCCCATTGACTCCATGGCCCGGTTCGACCTGCTCGGGGTGGTGGTGTTCTCGATCTTCCTGGGCGTCGCCCTCTCGCTGCTGGGGAAGCGGGCGGTGCCGGTGGTCGACTTCTTTGAAACCTTGCGCAATGCGATGATCGAGATCGTCAAGATGTCCATGTACTACGCGCCTATCGGCGTCTTCGCGCTCATGGCGTGGGTGACGGGGGTCCTGGGGCTGGCGATCTTGGTGCCGCTGGCCAAGTACATCGTCACCGTCGTCGTCACCCTCGTCATCCAGACGGCGGTGGTGGTGTCCGCCGTGGTCTGGCTCTTCGCCAAGGTGAATCCGATCCAGTTCTACCGCCAGTGCTGGGAGGTCATCCTGGTGGCCTTCACCACGCGGTCCTCGAACGTCAGCCTGCCGGTGGCCATGGACATCGCCGAGACCAAACTGGGGATCAGCAAGAAGATCAGCGGCTTCTCACTGCCGCTGGGGGCCGTCATGAACCAGGACGGCATGTGCATCTACCAGGCCATCGCAGCCGTCATGATCGCCCAGTTCTTCGGGGTGAACTTCACCCTGGCCGACCAGATCAAGCTGCTCATGCTGATCCTGCTGATCGGCTTCGGGTCGGCCGGCATCCCGAGCGGGGGCCTGGTCCTGCTGACCGTGATCCTGGCCGGCATGGGCTGGCCGCTGGAGGGCATCGCCATCATCGCCGGCGTGGATGCCATCCCCGACATGTTCCGGACGGTGCTGAACGTCCTGGACGATCTCTCAGGCGCCGTGGCGGTCGCCGCCTCGGAGGGCGAGCTGGACAAGGACATCTACTACGGGAAGAAGATCGCCGCCTGAGCCCCTGGCGGGATTTCCTGGCAGCGCGGGCGGGGTCCCGGTCGTTCGCGGGTTCCGCCCGCGTCGCTTTTTGACCCGGCCGCGCCGCGGCAACGCCCCGCAGGGGTGCGCCGGCAAGGAGGGCGAATGAGCGCATGGGTTGGTTTCCGGTGTACGCAGTGCGCCAAGGAGCTGCCGCCCGAGGCAGAGGCCGGGCTCTGCCCGTCCTGCAAGGGGATCCTCTTCGCCGCCTATGACACCGCGGCCCTGGCCCGACGGCTCGGCCGCAGGGACTTCGAGGCCCGGCCGCCGGCCATGCTGGAGCGCTGGGCGGAGCTGATGCCGGTCCGCGACGCGGCGACGTTCCGGCGGGTGAGCCTGGGCGAACAGGCGAGCCCGCTCCTGGAGAGCGAGCCGCTGGCCCGGGCGGCGGACGTCTCCCGGCTCCTCCTCAAGATGGACGCGCAGCTCCCGACCGGCTCGCTCAAGGACCGGCCCATGTCGGCGGTCATGTGCGGGGCGGTGGAGCGGAAGGCCCCCGTCGTCTGCATGGCCTCCAGCGGGAACGCCGGCGCCTCCATGGCGGCCCACGCCGCGCGGGCGGGCCTGCAGGCGGTGATCGGGGTCTTCGCGGGGGTCCCGGCGGCGAAGCTCTGCAAGATCCGCGTCCACGCCCCGACGGTCGTCCAGGTCGCCGGCGGCATGGACGACGCCGAGGAGGCGATCCAGTCCCTGGCCCGGCGAGGGCACTGGTTCAACGGCGAGGCCTTCGTCAACCCCTACGCCCTGGAGGGGGAGAAGACCATCGCCTACGAGCTGGCGATCCAGTGCGGCTGGGACCCGCCGGATGCCGTGGTGTTCCCCCTGGGGAGCGCGGCCTGCGTGGTGGCCTCCTACAAGGGATTCCAGGAGCTGGCGGCCCTCGGCTGCATCGGCAAGATGCCGCGGCTGATCGGCGTGCAGTTCAGCGCTTGCGCCCCCATCGCGGCGGCCTTCGCGGCGGGGCAGACGCAGGTGGCCCGGTTCCAGCGGACGCCGAGCTTCTCCTCGACCCTGATGCACGAGAAGCCGTTCGCCGGCGAGCTGGCCCTCCGGATCTTCCGCGAGACCGGGGGGATCGCCACGGCGGCGACCGACGACGAGGTCCGCGCCGCCATGGGCCTGCTGGGGCAGGGCGGGATCTTCGCCGAGCCGGCCGGGGCCATCGCCCTGGCGGGCGTGATGCGCCTGCGGCGCGAGGGGCGGCTGGAGCCGAATCTGCGGGTGGCCTGCCTGGTGTCGGGCAACGGGCTGAACTACATCGAGGCGGCCCCCCAGGGGGGCAAGCTCACGGAGCCGCTGCCGCTTGGCGCGATCCAGTCCATGGCGCCGGAGGCGCTGCTGTCCTAGCCCGGAGACCTCACAAGGAACTCGTGAAGTCTCCGGGCTAAATGGCGAAGGACCAATCCATCAAGTCCTGGTACCGGAGCGCGGGTTCGCACGCTGTGATGTCCCAACTCAGGAGGGATTGGCTCTCGCTTGGTCATTGCTCAATTGGGATTTGGTCATTCCCGCCGGCGTTTGACCGGGGGCGCTTGCCGGGCAAGAATGTGGACGGGGCCGATCAGAGGGATCGACGCCGTGACCTCCTGGAACAAGCCGCCGAGTGGGTGGACGGGAAACCATGCGCACGCGGCCTGACGTCATCATCGTCGGCGGGGGCATCATCGGTTGCGCCATCGCCTACTTTCTGGCCAGGAGCGGGGTCCGCCCGCTCGTTCTGGAGCGAGGGGAGGTCGGCGGCGAGGCCTCGGCGGGCGCGGCCGGAATGCTGACCGCCCAGACCCACGCCGAGGCGCAGGATCCGCTCCTCGAGCTGAAGCTGGCCAGCCGGGATCTCTACCCCTCCCTGGTCGCCGAGCTGCAGGAGCGCACCGACATCGACGTCGAGTACCGGCCCATCGGCCACCTCGCCCCCGCCCTGACGGCCGGCGAGGCGGCCGAGGTGCGTAGGCGGATCGCCTGGCAGCAGGCGCGGGGCCTCGCGGCCCGCTGGCTGGATACCGGCGAGTGCCGCGCCCTGGAGCCGGGGCTGACGCCGGCGGCGCAGGGCGCCGGGTGGTTCCCCGATGACCATCACGTCAACAACACCGCCATGACCCAGGCCCTGGCCGCCGCCACCCGCCGCCTGGGCGGGGAGGTGCGCGCGGGCTGCCCCGTATCCGATCTCGTGCGGGAGGCGGATCGCGTCACGGGGGTCGTGAGCCCAGATGGGCCCAGCACGGCTGGCGCCGTCGTCCTGTGCGCGGGCGCGTGGACGCAGGCGTTCGAGGGGGCGGCGGGCACCCCGCTGCCGATCTTTCCCGCCAAGGGCCACATCGCCGTGGCGCGGCTGCAGCCGCCGGCCCTCCGCCGGGTGGCCTACGGGGACGTGTACGTCGTGCCGCGCGCATCGGGCGAGCACATCATCGGCAGCACCGTGGAGTTCGTGGGCTTCGACAAGCAGGTCTCGGTCGAGGCGATCGAGGGCCTCCTGGCCCGCGCCACGACCCTGGTCCCGGCCCTCCGCGATGCGGAACTGACCGCCAGCTGGGCCTGCCTCCGGCCCGCCGCGGCGGACGGGCTGCCCGTGCTGGGTGCGGTACCCGGCCGGCCGGGACTCGTGGTGGCGTCGGGGCATTACCGCAACGGCATCCTGCTATCCCCGATCACGGGAAAACTGATCGCCGAACTCGTGATGACCGGGAAGACCCCCACCCGGCTAGGTCCGTTCCGACCGGACCGCCCCTTCCCGCCCGGCCCGCCGGCAGCCGAATGAAGCGGAATCCTCTTGCGCCGTCGCGGGGACCGGTGATAGCATGCGCAAGTATCGAATAGATCACGACTTGGAGCGTCTAAGGAATCAGCGGAGGGGAGGGATCGAACCGGCGCGCGAGCACCCGGAATCCCAGGACGATCGGGCACTGGTCGAACAGGCGAAGCAGGGGGATCGCGAGGCCTTCGCGACGTTGGTTCGTCGCCATCAGGACCGGGCGTTCAACCTCGCCTACCAGATGCTCCGGAACCGCGAGGACGCCCTGGATGTGGCGCAGGAGGCGTTCGCCAGGGCCTTCACCTCGCTGCCGACATTCAAAGGCGATGCGAGCTTCGGCACCTGGCTGCACCGCATTGTCGTGAACCTGGCGATCGACAGCCTGCGGCGGCGCAGGCGGGGCGGCGAGGCCAGCTACGACGACAGCCGCGGGATCGCCGAGGAGCCCGAGGCGGACCTGCCAGCAAACGAGGATCCCGCGGCGGCGCTGGAGGCGAAGCAGACCCGGGCGCTGCTGGCCCGCGGCATCGCGCGGCTGCCGCCAGCCCAGCGCGCGGTCCTGATCCTGCGCGAGATCGAAGGCATGAGCTACGAGGAAATCGCGCGGGCCGTGGGCTGCAACCTGGGGACGGTCATGTCGCGGCTCTTCTACGCGCGGCGGAGGCTGCAGCAGAGCCTCAAGCCCCACCTCGCCGACCTGCGCTGAGGCCCGCGCTGAGGCCAGCGCTGAGGCCCGCGCTGAGGCCAGCGCTGAGGCCAGCGCTGAGGCCGGCGCTGAGGATTGACGGGCGATGGGCGCGATGGCACACTGGCTCCACATGTCGACGGGACGAGGGCGGCGGCTGGCGGCCTATGCCGCGGGCGACCTGGCTGGCCCTCAGCGGGCCCGGGCGGAGGCAGCCGTGTCCGGCTGCCCGGGCTGCCGTCGCGAGATCGAGGCACACCGCCGCGTGGCGCAGACGCTGCGGGCCACGCCCCGGGTGACCTTGACGGATGCCGAGGCCGGGGCATTCTGGTCGGGGGTGGAGCGGCGGATCGAGACACGCGAGAGGCCGCACCGCATCCCGGCCCGTCCCGCCCTGCGGGAGATGCTCTGGGATCACCCGCGGCTGAGCCTGGCCTCTGCCGCCGCCGCGGCCGTGCTGGTCGTGGGGATTACGCTCACCCAGATGGGCGGCTGGCTCTCGTCGTCCAACGGCTTTCCGAACGGCGTCGAGGTGGTATCGGTCGAGGGGGGGAGCGATGCGCCCGTCATGCTGTTCCAGATGCCGGGCAGCTCGCTCAAGGTCATCTGGGTGTTCGAGGAACCCACAGCCGAGTGAGAGGTGATCCGGTGGGCCGATCGGTGCGACGCAGGCACGGCGTCTTCCTTTCCCTTGTTCTCCTGCTGGCCCTTGGAAGTCTCCTGACGCTGCCGCCGCTCGCAACCGGGCAGGGTGCCGTTCCCCTGAAGGTCCAGGTGATCTACGCGGCCAACGAGGCCGGCGGCGTGGACGGCCGCCTCGGCACCCTCGCCGCCGAGCTCCAGAAGACCTTCCGCTACTCGAAGTACGAGCTGCTGGATTCCCCGCAGGGGTCGGCCGCCGTGAACCAGGGGTGGCGCACGGGTCTGCCGGGGGACCGGTCGCTCGAGATTACCCCCACCGCCATCAAGGACGGCGAATACACGCTCACCGTTCGCGTGCAGGCCTCGGGCGGGCAGGCTCTGGTGAACACCCGGGTCAAGCTCAAGGCCGGCCGGACGGTCCTGGTGGGCGGGCCGACCCACCAGAAGGGTGTGCTGATCATCGCAATAACGGCAGGCTGACGCCTGCCGGTGGGCCGTCACGGCGGGGTGAAGCTGATTCCGCCGCAGAGTCATCAGCAGGGCTACCGCTCCCCCCAACGGGGAGCGTCCCACCGCCGCTCCGTCTGGGTCCCGAGCCGCCCGGGGTCCGTCCCACCGGGTCGTTCAGTCCTCACGCAACCGGCGCAAGGACCTCCAAGCGCGCCGGAAATCCCTTGCACCCCCTCCTGAATGCCGCTATACATAATCACCCTGCGCGCGGAAGGCGCGTGCGGCCTGGGCGGGGGCGGTCCCCTGGGCGGGGGCACACTCGTGGAAACGCTTGCCGGCATAGCCATCACCTCGTTCCTGGTCGGCCTCTCGGGCGCGATGATGCCGGGGCCGGTCCTGAGCGTCACCATCGGTGAGACGGTGGTGCGCCTGCGCGCGCCGGGCGGCCGGGTGCGCGGGGCGCTGGTCGGCCCGCTGGTCGTCCTGGGGCACGGCCTGCTGGAGATCCTGCTGGTCGCCGGGATCACGCTGGGGCTGGGGGCGGTGCTGGCTCGCGAGTCCGTACTCGGCGGAATCGGCGTGGTGGGGGGCGGGGTCCTGGTCTGGATGGCCTGGGGCATGCTCCGGGGCCTGCGGGGCCTCCGCCTGCAGGGCGGGGCGAATCCTGCGGCGGGACGGCAGCCCGTGCTGGCCGGGATCCTGACCACCGCGTCCAACCCTTACTGGACGCTCTGGTGGGCGACCATCGGCCTGGGCTACATCGCGCTGTCCCAGCGCCTCGGGGCCGCAGGCCTGGTGGCGTTCTACCTGGGGCACATCGGCTCGGATCTGGCCTGGTACAGCCTGGTGAGCGGGAGCCTGGCGGTCGGAGGGGGCATGCTCACCGAGCGGCTGTACCGGGGGCTGGTCGGAGCCTGCGCCGTTTTCCTGCTGGTATTCGGCGTGTACTTCGGGTATGCCGGGGCGCGCCATCTCCTGGTGTGAGCGCATGGGCAGCACGGGACGCCTGGGCAGCGCCGGCCCCCTCGCCGGCATCCTCTTCGACATGGACGGGGTCGTCGTCCACCAGCGACTCGACTTTCCCGCCATCAAGCGCGAGATCTGGGGGGACACCGAGGGCTACATCCTGGAGCGCATGGCGACGCTCAGCGGCGAGGCGCTGGCGCGGGCCGAGGCCATCCTGGAGCGGCACGAGACCGCGGCCGCGATGGAGGCCACCGTCATGGACGGGGCGCTGCCGTTCCTGGCGTGGATGGAGGCCCGCGGGCTCCGCCGGGGCCTGGTCACCCGCAACAGCGCCAAGAGCGTGCAGATCGTCCTGGAGCGCCTGGGGCTCCGCTTCGATGCGGTGGTGACGCGCGAGGATGCCCCGCCCAAGCCGGCCCCGGACCCGGTCCTGCTGGCGTGCCGACGCATCGGGCTCCGGCCCGCGCAGGTCCTCTTCGTCGGCGACTTCGAGTTTGACATGCTCGCCGGCCGGCGGGCGGGGACCGGCACGGTGCTCCTGTGCGGCGGGACGCAGCGCTCGTCCGAGCACGCCGACCTGACCGTGGATTCGCTGGGCGATCTCCGCCGGGCGATCGAGGAACGCTCAGGCGGCCGCGAGGCGGCCGCCTCAGGCTAACGAAACCAGACAGGGGGGGGAAGGCTGATGGCAGGACGCGAGTTAACCCAGGGGTGGGCTCGGGCGGTGGCGGGCGCGGGGATGGGCGAGAGGGTCACGGCAGCAACCCTCGGGGTCCTCGCCTTCGCCGTGATGACGGCACTCGGCGCGCATGTCCGCATCGCCTTGCCGTTCACGCCGGTGCCCATCACCCTGCAGACGCTCTTCGTCGTGCTGGCGGGCGCGAGCCTGGGGCCGGTCCTGGGCCCGGCGAGTCAGGGCCTCTACATCCTTGCGGGCGGCCTCGGGCTGCCCGTCTTCGCCGGGGGAGTCGGCGGCTGGCTCCATCTCGTCCAGGGACCCACGGGGGGCTACCTGCTCGGCTTCCTGGCTGCCACAGGCCTCACCGGCTGGATGATCCGGCGCCGGGGAGCCCGCTTCTGGGGGATCCTGCTCAGCCTGGCCGCCGGCAACGCCGTGATCTACCTCTGCGGCATGGTGTGGCTGGCCCTGGTCCTGGGGGTATCGCTGGAGCGCGCCGTCACCCTAGGCGTCCTGCCGTTCCTGGCGGGCGATGCGGCCAAGCTCTGCGCTGCGGCCGGCCTGTTCCGGGGGGCGGCCGGGCGGATGCGGACCGCCCTGCCGTAGTCAGGATGGGGGTGGAGGGGGGCTGCCGCGGCCGGCCGTGGCTCTGGCCTCACACAAAGGTTGTCAGGGCGATTCCCGTCTGCTAGATGATAATGCAGCCATGAAGTACGCCGCAGCGGTCAGAACGGATGTCGGGCGCCGGCGCCTGGAGAACGAGGACAGCTTCTGCCTCGCACCGGACATCGGTCTGTACGTGGTCGCGGATGGGATGGGGGGCCACGCGGCGGGCGAGGTGGCCAGCCGGATCGCCGTGGAGACCATTCGCGAGTGGGTGACCCGGTCCCGGTCGGGCGACGGCGAGGCGCCGGAGAGCGTGACCGCCGCCTGCCTGGCAGACGGCATCCAGGCCGCCAACCGCGCCGTCTTCGAGGCCGCCCAGGCCCGACCCGAGTGCTCCGGCATGGGCACCACCGTGGTGTCCGTCCTGGAGGCGGGGCCGCGGGTGGTCCTGGCCCACGTCGGCGATAGCCGGATCTACCGCATTCGCGCCGGGGGCATCGCGCAGCTCTCGCGGGATCACTCCGTGGTCCAGGAGCAGATCGACCGCGGGCTGCTGTCGCAGGAGGAGGCCGCGACGTCGCGGTACCGCCACCTGATCACCCGGGCCCTGGGCCTCCAGCCCTCGGTCGAGGTTGACGTCCAGGAGCAGGCCTGTCAGGCAGGCGACATCCTTCTGCTCTGCTCCGACGGTCTCTCGGATATGCTGGAGGCGGACGAGATTCTGGACCTGGTCCGGCGCCACCGCGACGATCTGCGGGTTGCCTGCGCGGCCCTGGTGGAGCAGGCCAACGCCCGGGGCGGCGTGGACAACATCACCGTGCTCCTGGTGCAGGCATGCGAGCACGGCGGGGCGCCGAGCCGAAGCCACCTCGAGGCGCCGACGCTCGAGATCCCGGAGTCGCTGGTTGGCGAGTGGATCCCGGGGGCGTGAGGTGCCCCGCCGGGGGAGACTCCCAAGCGTCAGGGCCGTGCTGACGGCTGGTTCCGCATCCCGCCCCGCCGGGGGACGGAGCGTGCGGCGTTGCAGAGCGCGCTGCGCGGGGCGCAGGCAAACCGCGGTGGACGCGGCAGGAGGCGGCGTCCAGCCGGCCGCGAGGAGGTCCGATGGCTAGTCCCAGGTTCCCCGCCACGGGCGCATTGCTGGATGCCAAGGTGGTGCCGCTGGAAAAATTTGACGCGCTCCTCGCCAAGATCACCCGCGAGCGCCAGATTCCCGACGGCTACTTCCTGCAGGCGCATCCGGACGAGACGACCGTGCTCTTCGTGGTGAACGGCGCGCCCTACGGCGCCGGCCGGGCGGCGGGGGAGCAACTCACGCCCCTGGAGATCCACGAGTTCTTCGCCGCCTACTGCCGCCGGCCGCAGTCCCCGCTGTCCTTCTTCGTGACGGACAAGCGGCTCCTGCTAGGGTTGATGATCCTGTTCCGGCACCGCCCGGCACTCCAGTTCACGACGGACCTGGTGGACGTGGCCGAAGTCCTGAACCGGCTGGCGGCGCGCGCGCGGGACGCCGTTGTGGCGATCCGGTCCGGCGAGGAGTGGGGGCTCACCGTCTGCTCCCGGGGCAAGCCCGTGGCCAACTACTTCCCCGACTCCGGGGCCGAGGCGCTCAAGGAGCCCACGCCGGCCGAACAGCTGCTGGTCTACGTCTACGGCCGGCCAAACGGCATGGCCCTGGTGGACGTCTACGAGGAGACGCGCGTGGCGCCCGCCGGGGACGCCGCGCTGCTCGCCGGCGAGGAGGCGGGTCGGATTACCCAGCGCTACCTTGGGCTGGCCGCTGCGGTGGAGCAGCAGGCCCGGGAGGCCGAGCCGACCGTCCCGGAGCCGGAGGCTCCTGTGGCGCCCGAGCCGGCGGAGCCCGTCCTGATGCTGGAATCCGCGGCAGGGCTGGCGCCCCCGCCCGCCCCGGAGGCCGTGCCGAGCTTCGAGCCCGCCCCGGTCCTGGAGGAGGCGCCCGAGCCGCCCCCCCCGCCGGCGCCCGCGCCGGCCAAGGCCGTCGCGCCCGAGCCGCCCCCCGCGCCCGCGGTGCCCCCGCCGGCGCCTTCCCCTGGGCCGGCGCCCGAGGTGGCGGTCTATCTCGGTGAAAAGCTCCTGGGGACGTTCTCCCTGGCCAAGGGGGAGTTGACGGTGGGCCGCAACCCGGGCAACGATATCCTGATCGAGAACGTCGGGGTGTCCCGCCGCCATGCCCTGATTCGCTGGGCCGAGGGACAGGGCGTGGTTGAGGACCTGGGCAGCGCCAACGGCACCTTCGTGAACGGGCAGCGGATCGCGCGCCAGCCCTTGCAGGACGGCGACGAGATCCTCGTGCTCAAGCACCGACTGCTGTTCCGGATGCCCAAGGAGAAGCCGCCCGCCAAGGCCGAGCCCGTTCTCGACGCCGGCCAGACCACGATGTTCATCGAGCGGGGGTCGGTTCCCCAGGCCGCGGCGGGCAAGCCGGAAACGGCGGCCAAGCTGCGCCCCCGCCTGATCTTGCCCGACCTCAAGAAGCTGGCCCTGGAGGAGGGCGAGGCGATCGTCCTGGGAAGCGGCGCGGATTGCCGGGTCCAGGTCTCCGGGATGTTCGTGGCCAAGGCGCACGCCAAGATCTTCTCCGACAAGGAGGGCCAGTTCAAGATCCAGCACCTGGCCGGACTGGCGGGCACACGGGTCAACGGGGAGAAGATCTCCGAGCGCGTCCTCCGACACGGCGACGAGATCGAGATCGGCAAGCAGAAGTTCCTCTTCCGGATCGAGCGTTGAAGAACAGGGAATAGGGGATAGGGGGTGGGGGATGGGGAGGAAGTCGGCCTGAACCCCCGTCCCCACCCCCCATCCCCCACCCTCCAACCCCTGTCCTCTACGATGCGAATCGACGTCGTCCTGATCCCCCGTGAGCTGCCCGTCCGGCCCCGCCCCGAGTTGTGCGCCGTCGTCATTGACGTGCTGCGGGCGACGACGAGCATCGTGGCCGCCTTCGCCAACGGCTGCCGGTCGATCCTCCCGGTGGCGAGCGCGGAGGAGGCGCGGCGTGCCCGGTCCGCCGATCCGGCCCTAGTGCTGGCCGGGGAGGAGGGCGGTCTGCGCGTCGAGGGGTTCGAGCTGGGCAACTCCCCGCGCGAGTTCACCCGCGAGGTGGTCGGCGGGCGGGACGTGGTCCTGACGACCTCCAACGGCACGAAGACGATGCGGGCGGTGGGTCCCGGGCGAACCGTGGCCATCGGCGCCTTGCGCAACCGGGACGCGGTGGGCGACTGGCTCGTCGCCCAGGGGGCAGACGGGCTGATCGTCTGCTCGGGCTACGAGGGGGCCTTCTCCCTCGAGGACGCGGTCTGCGCGGGCGGCATCGTGGACCGCGCGGCCCGGACGGCCCCCCGGCTTCGCCTGGGAGACGGGGCCCGGGCCTGCCGTCTCCTGTGGGAGTCCTTCCAGTCGGATCTCCCCGCGCTGCTCCGCAGCAGCGGCTGGGGCGAGCGGCTCCTCGGGCTCGGGCTGGAGGCGGATCTCGCCTTCTGCGCGGTGCTGGATGCCGCCGCCGTGGTCCCGGTGATGATGGAGGGCCGGATCACGAGGGGCTGAGCGCTGAGAGCCGAGTGCGGAGAGCCGAGTGGCGGGAAAGGTGGAGTGGTGGATTCATGAATCGGTGAAACGGGGGGCGAGATCGGGGAGACAAGGGCGGCCTGACCTCGCCCCCCTGAACGCTTCTTCTTGTCCGTGCGAACCGCCCGAGCGCCGAAGGGCCGAAGCGCTCTTCTCCGAATCGGGCGCTCGGCGGAGCGGGTCACTGAGGGAGGGGGGAAGTCGTGGAGCGCACACGCGGAACCAGCCTGGACGTCAAGGAACATGGGGCCAATCAGCAGACCTCGGAGCGCCGGCTCTTCATGCAGCTCCAGGTCTTCGGCGGATGCCGGGACAGCGCGCCGCTGGTCGAGGCACTCCGGCGCAGCGCGCTCGAAGCGGTCTTGTACCACGAGGTGAACGACCCGCAAGGCGTCGGCCTCCTCACCATGAGTGAGGAGCCGACGTTCTTCACGGGCCGCCTCCGTGAGGTGCTGAACGCCGGGCCCTTTGCGGGCCTGCCCCTCAAACCGGGCCTCACCATGCTGGGCCGCTCCTACTCGTCGGGCTTCGAGCCGGACCTGGAGGACTGGCTGCTCCGCCGGCCGCGGCGGGCGGCCCTCGATCCTGCCTGCCCGTGGGCGATCTGGTACCCGCTGCGCCGGAAGGGCAGTTTTGCGCGCCTCGAGCGGAAGGAGCAGGGCGAGATCCTGAAGGAGCACGGGATGATCGGCCGCTCCTACGCCGAGGCGGGCCTGGCGCACGACATCCGTCTCGCCTGCCACGGCCTCGACGCCAACGACAACGATTTCCTGATCGCGCTGGTGGGCCCCGACCTGCACCCCCTCTCCCATCTCGTCCAAAGCATGCGCCAGACGGTCCAGACCTCAGAGTACCTCGAGCGGCTGGGCCCCTTCTTCGTCGGCCGCGCGGTCTGGCAGAGCCCCCTCCCGTAGGTATCCCCACGACCGCAAACGGCTACCCCACCACCAGCAAAAAATGGGGGACGTTGTGTGCGCCGGGCTAAGTCGGCGCTTCCCAGTGGGTGACCCACGGCCGAGGACGGCCGAGGAAGTCCCACCGGCGACTCGACGAGCCATCGGGTCGCTGGG
>Ga0316616_100000173_pt1 | contig 17349 bp, 15 predicted proteins | sample OWC_Aug_M1_C1_D1_FD_207660 | JGI IMG/M metagenome (GOLD analysis project Ga0316616, IMG submission 207660) | Wetland soil microbial communities from Old Woman Creek delta, Ohio, United States - OWC_Aug_M1_C1_D1_B | ecosystem: Environmental > Terrestrial > Soil > Wetlands | place: USA: Ohio... | reverse complement strand
TTATTTTTGCCACTATAGTTGTCAGTTATGAATGCAAAGGGATATGAGGAATATCTTTTGCTCAAAAGATCAGTGGAAGCCCTGGTTTCAGAGCATGAAAAACTGAGAGAGCTGGCAGCGGATCTTAAAAATGAACTGTCAGAAGTCAAAAGACAACTGGCGGAAAAAAATGAAGAAGTAAAGGAGCTTCAGACAAGATATGAAAGAGCGAAGTTCTCGGGGGCACTCCTCGGGAGCGGAGACGATGCCGCGAAGGCAAGGAAGAGAGTGAGTGAACTTGTGCGGGAGATAGATAAATGTATTGCTCTTTTAGACAGATAATTATATAGAAATGGATGATAAGCTTTCGATCCGTGTTAATGTGGCCGACAGGTATTATCCGTTGAAGGTTGAAAGTGAAAATGAAGAACGTATCCGGAAAGCAGCCCGGCTGATCAATGAAAAAGTACTGCAGTATAAGCAGCGCTACGTTGACAAAGACATACAGGATTTTCTGGCGATGGCTGCCCTCCAGTACGTTATCAGGCTCATAGAGATTGAAGAGAAAGAGGAAGATTCAACAGTGGAAGAAGGCATGAAGGAGTTGTGTGAGAAAATCGACCTCTGTCTGTCAAAAAGATAAATACGCGTTCTTTTAAATAGCAGGATATTGCCCGCATTGTTTCTCTATTCATTTTGAAAACTCAACAATTTGTACTTTGGAGTTGGTCTTGGATTATCAAGGACAGGCCGCAGCCCGATTGTTCGGGATCATGCTCAGGCGTGACGGTGGAAGTTCAAGGTAAGACGGCCGCTTCAGCCATGTAGATATGGGGTTTTTTTAAAAGTTGGAGAAACTTTGCGGGTTTTTTTTATAAATAAACTTAAACTTTATGATCACAGGAATTATATCATCAGGGCTAATCTTCGCCGTTGGCGGAGCGGCCTTCATCGCAGGAACAGTGCTGTCATACTATCTGTGGCAGGTCGTTCTGCGCAACAGAAGAAAAAAGATCATCTCTGAGGCCGAGGCTGAAGCAGAAGTGATAAAAAAAGAGAAGATACTTCAGGCAAAGGAACGTTTCCTGCAGCTGAAGGCTGAGCATGAAAAGGTCATCAATGAAAAGAATAACCGCATCAACCAGGCAGAAAACAGGGTAAAACAGAAAGAACTTGCCCTCTCGCAGAAACTTGAAGAGACACAGCGGAGAAAAAATGAGGCTGATGCCATCAGGGACAGCCTTACGCAGCAGATGGAACTGCTTGACAAGAAATCGGAGGAAGTCTCAAAGCTTCACCGCCAGCAGGTTGAACAGCTCGAGGCCATATCGGGACTGTCGGCTGACAACGCGAAGAACCAGCTGATGGAATCACTCAAGGAGGAGGCCCGCACCGGAGCAATGTCTTATATCAACGAGATCCTCGACGATGCGAAGATGACCGCCACCAAGGAAGCCAAGCGGGTGGTGGTGATGGCTATCCAGCGAGTCGCTGCGGAGACCGCCATTGAAAATTCCGTGACTGTTTTCCATATTGACTCTGATGAGATCAAAGGCCGCATCATAGGCAGGGAAGGCCGTAACATAAGAGCCCTCGAAGCTGCTACGGGCGTCGAGATAATTGTCGATGACACCCCTGAAGCCATAGTGCTCTCAGGCTTCGACCCCGTGCGCCGCGAGATAGCACGCCTGTCTCTCCATCAGCTTGTGACTGACGGAAGAATACATCCCGCCCGTATCGAGGAGATAGTGGAGAAGACCCGCAAACAGGTCGAAGAAGAGATTGTGGAGATCGGAAAACGCACGACCATAGACCTTGGTATTCACGGCCTCCATCCTGAGCTTATCAGGCTGGTGGGCAAGATGAAATACCGGTCTTCATACGGTCAGAACCTTCTGCAGCATTCACGCGAGGTTGCCAACCTGTGCTCTATCATGGCTTCAGAGCTCGGACTCAACCCGAAGCTGGCCAAGAGAGCAGGATTGCTGCATGACATAGGCAAGGTGCCTGATGATGAGCCTGAGCTCCCGCACGCTGTCCTTGGCATGAAGCTCGCCGAGAAATACAAGGAAAAACCAGAGGTTATCAATGCCATCGGGGCACACCACGATGAGACCGAAATGACAACCCTTATTGCTCCAATAGTGCAGGTTTGCGATGCCATTTCCGGTGCGCGCCCCGGAGCAAGACGCGAGGTAATCGAATCATACATCAAAAGACTTAACGAGCTCGAGTCCCTCGCCCTTACATATCCCGGCGTGACAAAAACCTACGCCATACAGGCAGGAAGAGAGCTTAGGGTGATTGTGGGAGCCGATAAAGTGTCAGACAAGGATACTGAAAATCTCTCTTTTGAAATTGCGCAGAAGATACAGAATGAAATGACTTATCCCGGACAGATAAAAATCACTGTAATCAGGGAGACACGAGCTGTAAACTACGCAAAATGAAGAAGCTTACCGTTCTTAATATTGTCGGCGCGAGGCCCCAGATAATAAAAGCTTCAGCCATAAGCCGTGCTATTGCCTCACAGTTTGCAGACGAGATAAATGAAATAGTTGTTCATACCGGTCAGCATTACGACCGTGAACTGTCGGAGGTTTTCTTCGATGAGCTCGAAATAAGGAAACCTGACCACAACCTGCAGGTGGGGTCAGGTAGGCATGGCCGTCAGACTGGACTTATAATGGAACGCATTGAAGAGGTGATTCTGAATGAGAAGCCTGACTGCGTGATCATCTACGGTGATACCAATTCCACTCTTGCCGCTGCCCTGGCAGCAGCCAAGCAGCACTATCCCGTTGTTCATATTGAAGCAGGCATGCGGTCGTTCAACAAGACAATGCCTGAGGAGCTCAACCGTATTACGGCGGATCACGCCTCAACGGTGCTCTTTGCCTCGACGAACACGGCCTTCAAAAACCTGATGACCGAAGGATTTCGTCCCGAGAACGTGGCGCCATATGATATCAACAACCCCAGAATATTCCTGACGGGAGATATAATGTACGACAACAGCCTATTTTATGCTGACCTGGCAGACAGGAAGAAGCAGGATTTTCTAGGCAGGATGGGGCTTGCCGAGGACCAGTTCGTTCTTGTCACCATACACCGTGAGGTGAACACAGACGACCTGGGGAGACTCACGGCTATCTTCAATACACTGATCGACCTGGCTGACAAGAACAAGATGGTAATGGTAATGCCCCTTCACCCCAGAACGATCATAGCCCTGCGGAACAAGGTGCCGGAGCTCTACGGGAGACTGACAGGCAATAACCTGATCAGGGTAATACCTCCGGTTTCATTCCTTGAGATGATCCTTCTCGAAAAGAAGGCAAGGATGGTCATCACAGACTCAGGAGGTGTCCAGAAGGAGAGCCATTTCTTTTCAAAGCCATGTATTGTTCTCAGAAAGGAAACCGAGTGGGTCGAGCTGGTAAAGAATGGCACCGTGAAGCTTGCCGATGCTGACCCCGGCAGAATCACCGAAGCGTGGGAATACTTCGAGCATAACAAGGAATTACTGCAGTATCCGGGCTTCTACGGCGACGGCAGGGCTGCAATCACTATTCTCAAGGAGATAACTGAGGTATTCAGGAGCTGAGTGCATCGAGCACCTGCTGAACAAGTGTTTTCATAGCCGGTTTGTAATCGGAAAGAAATTCTCCTGTCACCCTGTTACCGATCACCAGGCAAACGGTAAGGGCCTTGTGGTTTAACAGTTTGGCGAGGCCGTAAATAGCAGAACTTTCCATCTCATAATTGGTGATGGCCTCTCCCCTGAACCGGAAAGACCTTATGTTTTCATTCAACTCACTGTCAAACGGCTCGAGCCTGAGCCTGCGGCCCTGAGGACCGTAGAAACCCGGCGATGAAATTGTGACACCTTTGCGCATGCCTGAAGCTACCCTGTCGAGAAGGACAGGGTCGGCATCCACAACATACGGATATGGCAATGTGTCAGGCCAGTCTAGGTGACTGGCAAGTGCATCAGCAAACATATGATCAATGCACCATTCATAGCCTTCATAAAAATGAAGAACCCCGTCAAATCCAACCGCCTTGCCTGTGGCGACAAATGACCCGGCAGGAATGTCTTCCTGAAGTCCTCCTGCTGTGCCTATCCTTACGAACGATAATGATCGCGGTTCATCAACGGCAACGCCGGTAGCAAGATTGATATTGACCAGAGCATCGAGCTCATTCATTACTATGTCAATGTTATCAGTGCCAATCCCTGAGGATATGACGGTTATTTCCAGGTCGTGATAGCTTCCGGTGACAGTACTGAACTCCCTGTTGCTCTTCCTGACACGGACAGGTTCGAGCATCTGTGCTATCATTTCCACCCTGCCGGGATCACCGACGATGATTATGTTTTCTGCAATGTCACCCGGCAGCAGGTGGAGGTGAAATATTGACCCGTCAGGGTTTACGATCAGTTCAGTTTGCTTCATTTGTTTGAGATTGAAACAGCAAAAATAGCAAAATTGTATTACCCTGAACATAGCCAGCCAAAGGGTAGTAAGCCGTTAATAATTGTTAATTGGAAAGAAAATCCTCCCTGTTACCGTCATGTGATTATATTTGCCAAATACTGGAAACACGCTATTCTTGAAGACAACCTGTGAAATGAGAAATGCCGTCTTTTTTTTAATTCTTATGGTTTCCTGCACGATAATGAATGCTCAGTCTGGTAATCCTGACCTGACAGGAAGAAAACTGGAAGCTGTCAGAACGGATCAGCGTATTAAGACAGACGGTCTGCTTGATGAAGAGGCATGGCTCCATGCAAATGTTGCCGGAGATTTCATAATGTATAATCCTTATAACGGCATTCCCTCAAAATACAGGACTGAGGTGAAGGTTCTTTATGATGACGAAGCACTTTACATTGGAGCAATGATGTACGATGATTCTCCTGACAGCATCTTTACTGAACTGGGTGCAAGGGATGACGATGAGATCAATGCAGATAATTTCTATGTCGAGATTTCACCGTTCAATGACGGACTCAATGGTGAATTATTCAAGGTGACAGCTTCCGGTGTGCAGATAGACAATAAACTAAGTACCGAAGATGAATGGTTTCATGAGGATACCTGGGATGCAGTCTGGGAGAGCCATACGGCTATCCTGAAAAATGGATGGAGTGCAGAAATAAGAATACCATATTCTGCCTTGAGATTCTCTAAAGCCGCCGCCCAGATGTGGGGCATAAATTTCTGGCGCGAGGTACGCCGCGACAGGGAGGTGTCATCATGGAGCTTCGTTAACAAGGAATATGGGTCCACCATAACACATCTGGGGGAGCTGGGGGGATTGAAAGATATCACCCCGCCTTTTCGCCTATCCCTGGTTCCTTATGTCTCGGGCTATGTGGAAAAAATGTCTGATGATCCCGGAGTAAAAACATCATATAACGGCGGACTTGACCTCAAGCTGGGCCTCAGCGAAAGCTTCACCCTCGATGCAACGCTCATCCCTGACTTCGGTCAGGTGCAGTCGGATGACCACGTGCTTAATCTTACCCCATACGAAGTTAAGTACAATGAGAACCGGCCATTTTTTATGGAGGGGACAGAGCTTTTCAAGAAGGGGAATATCTTCTACTCGAGAAGAATAGGGGGAGTGCCTCATCTCATGGATGACGTCTACGACCAGCTGGTGGAAAATGAATATGTGTCTGAAAATCCTGCAGAGGTCAGCCTCATAAACGCAACAAAAATCTCAGGCAGGACGAGGAACGGACTGGGTTTGGGCGTTTTCAACGCCATAACAAACAGTGTATACGCCGAGGTTAAAGACTCCATCACCGGTGAGACGCGAAAGATATTGACTGAACCGCTTACCAATTATAATATGATCGTGTTCGATCAGAACCTGAAGAACAATTCATATGTCAGTCTGGCAAATACAAATGTGATCAGGAACGCGGAGAAGGATGAAAACTTCTACACAGCCAATATTACAAGCTTCGAAACACTTGTCAGGACAAAGAATCAGCTTTATTCCGTAGCAGCAACAGCGAATCTCAGCCAAAAATATTATACAGACAGTATCGATCTTGGTCATGCAATCGAATTCAACATCGGTAAAACAGGAGGCGCTTTCAGAACGGACTATAACCTGTCACTTATGAGTGATACCTATGATCCGAACGACATGGGATACATCATGAGAAACAATGAGCTGGAACATTCAGTCGACTTCTCATACAATGTGTTTGAGCCAAGGGGCCACCTGATGATGCAGCAATATTCACTGGATTTCTCCTACAACCAGCTATACAAGCCCCGGGTATTCACCTCATCACTCATAGATATGAGCAGCATGATCGTGTTTATGAACTACTGGTCGTTGTCTCTCGGTGCGGGTGTGTCACCCTGGGGCGAAAATGACTACTTCGAGCCGAGGACCGACGACATGTCAATGTATTATTTCAGGTCACCGGGCTTGCTGATCGGGTTAAGGGGTGACACGGATAAGAGCAAGAAATTATATGCAGAGCTGAATGTTGATTATGGCATTAACAGCTCGGAGTACGATCAGCGCCTTTATGATTGGTCAATACAGGTATTGTACAGGATCGGCAGGAAATTTTCAATAAATTATTCCGTAACAATGGAGCGCATGATTAATGATATAGGTTACGTTGGCAACGGAACAGGTGATGAAATATTCTTCGGAAAAAGGGGAGTATCGACCATTGAGCATACTCTCTCAGGCGCTTTTATTTTCACGGCCGACTCTTACCTTTCTCTCAGGGGCAGATATTACTGGTCGAAGGCAGATTATGACGGCGACTATTTTTTGCTTCTTGGTGACGGTACTCTTGAACCGTCAGACTACGAAGGGGTCTCCGACCTGAACACCAGCTTCTTTAATATAGACATGGCATACACGTGGCGCTTTGCTCCGGGAAGTGAGCTCTCAATAGTATGGAAAAACGCCATCAGGTCACTTACTGACTATATAATTGAAAGTCCCGGTGACAATTTCAGGAATATGCTCGACGGGCCACAGTCAAACAGCATCTCTCTGAAGATTTTGTACTACCTTGATTACCAGAATTTCAAAAAGGTGTTTTCACATAAATAAGTGTAAAATAATATGATACAGAGGATCCAGACTTTATTTCTTTTTGCCGTTCTTGTACTCTCATCACTTATGCTGACGGGTGATCTGATAAGGATGGATAACGGCACCGGCACATTGTTTACTATCAGTTTAAAAGGACTGGGAGAAGCAGGAGGGGAGACTGTCCAGAGGCTCTGGCCGCTTTCCGTGATCCTGGCGATTATTCCGCTGCTGACGCTTACGGCAATATTCCTGTATAAAAAGCGGCCTTTGCAGATGAAGATCACTATGGGGGTGCTGCTGTTGTCACTCGGCGTCCTGATCCTTGGAGCGTTTTACGTGATAATGTTTGACCGCAAGATTGATGTGACTGTCATCTGGAGGGTAAAGGTGATCTTCCCGCTCATCTCTGCCATCCTGGCATGGATGGCTTACCGGTCCATCCTTAAGGATGAACTGGTGGTCAAGTCCTACGACAGGTTAAGATAACAAACAGTCCACCCCTACGGGGTTTAAGACTGTATTCTTACCTCAATCCTGCAAACAGGACGCCGCTATGCGGCTAACAGCTTCGGAGGAGCTTACAGTTTGTAGTGAAAAGGGTCGTTGAAATTTATCAGCCCTGCAAGGGCGACCTGTCTTAGAAAATGGTCATTAAAATTTATCAGCCCTGTAAGGGCGACCTGTCTTAGGGAAAAGCATAAAAAGAGTATCCTGATCCTGATATAAATGTCTGACCGAAAAGGGTGGTTAAATATTATCAGATAATCTCCAGCCGCTCCTGGTCTGTGATCTTTTCACAGTAGAGGCACTTGAGTGCCACAGGTTTCTTCGAGACAACCTTAAACCGTGTTGTCACCTTTTCAAAATTTGTAATGCACTTCGGATTCATGCACTTGGCTATCGCAGTAATGCTGTCAGGAACAGATACCACGCGCTTTTCCACCACCTTGTAGTCTTTTATGATATTCAGTTTAGCGTTGGGTGCAACAAGGGCTATACGGTTAATATCGTCATCCTCGAAAAACTTCCCGGCTATCTTTATGATGGCTTTCTTGCCATCGGTCTTGCTGTCGAGGTTGGTGCCGAAGGTGATCTGGTTTCTTATTTTGTCCAGTCCCAGGATCTTTATGACCTTGAAGAGCGTAACGGCTGGTATATGATCAATAACGGTGCCGCTCTCGATTGCACTCACAAGCAGCTGTTTGGGATCATTTATATTCTTCATGGCTTCTTATTTTAATCCGAGTAAAGTGCAGATGATTGCCTGCCTGGTGTACACGCCGTTGAGCGCCTGTTCGAAGTAATATGCCTTGGCGTTGGCATCGACATCAGGGTTAATCTCGTTCACACGCGGCAGGGGATGCAGTATCTTCATTCCCGGCCTGGTATCGGCGAGCATGTGATCATGAAGTACATAGGCATTCTTGACCTTCTCGTATTCTATCGGATCGGAGAAACGCTCTTTCTGCACGCGGGTCATATAAATAATGTCAGCCTGGTTGATCACCTCCTGAAGGTCAACAGTCTCATGGTACTTCAGTCCCAGGTTGTCAAGATAGAGTTTGTATTCGTCAGGCATGCTTAGCTCTTCCGGAGCAACAAAATTGAAGGAGGTGTTCCATCTCGACATCGCCATGAGGAGTGAATGCACAGTACGTCCGTACTTTAGGTCTCCAACCATGCAGATATTCAGATTGTCAAGAGTTTCCTGCGTCTTAAGGATGGAGTATAGATCGAGTAGTGTCTGTGTCGGATGCTGGTTGGCCCCGTCGCCGGCGTTTATCACCGGAACCGTCGATACTTCACTTGCATATCGTGCACTGCCCTCGATAGGATGACGCATGACTATCAGGTCAACGTAATTATTCACCGTTCTGATTGTGTCATTGAGTGTCTCTCCCTTGCTGACACTTGAGGTCGATGAATCTGTGAAGCCGATGATTTTTCCGCCCAACTTGCTGACAGCGCTTTCGAAGCTGAGACGGGTTCGTGTTGACGGCTCGAAGAAAAGGGTAGCAACCACCTTGCCGTTCAGGATATCCTGTACTGGTTTTTTTTCAAACTCAGCGGCAAGCTTCAGTATCTTCATGATCTCCTCTGTGGAAAGATCATCGATTGAAACTAAGCTTCTGGCTTTCATTAAGTTATGTTTTTCTTCCTGGTATATGACAAAGGTATTACATCTATTGCTCTTTTGTCAAAGCTGTTAAAAAGTATTTAAAAATATCTTTCTCAGGCTGTCCTGATCCATGTCAGAGTGAGGTCAGGGATCCTTGACAGGCGTCCTTTGACCTTCTCCGACAGTGATGCCCTGAAAGATATTTCGGCAGAGCATTCCTGGCCGCTGCAATCAAGAGAGAGTTGCCGGCAGCTCTCCTCTTTAAGAACTTTCATCACATCGTTCATGGCTGCGAATGGAAAAGTGACCAGCCAGTTCTCCATGACATGCTTTTCAACTATCCGGGCATTCGAGAGGGCATCATCGGCAGCAGTACGGTATGCATTGATCAGCCCGCTGACACCCAGCAGGGTGCCGCCGAAATACCGTATCACAACCACCAGGATGTTCGTAAGCCCGCGCGAGTTTAACTGGCCCATGATAGGCCTGCCTGCCGTTCCTGACGGCTCCCCATCATCATTGACGCGCCATACCTGCCTGTCAGGTGAGAGCACCCACGCATAACAATGATGCCTGGCATCATGATACTCCTTTCTCAGTGCTTCCAGTTTGCTTTTTATCTCTTCCTGTGATGATACCGGTAAAGCGATTGAAATGAACCTGCTTCCCCTGTCCTTGAAAAGTCCCTTCGATTCAGCGGCAATGGTTTTATATGTATCAGAGAACAGCATTTCGTCCGAAGAGGGGGTAAACAAAATAAATCCTTATGCCTTCGCACCTTTGTGAGATCAGCTGATCAATGAAGCTGGCTAACGGTATGGGCAATATTTTCATCGCCATGGCCACTCTATTCCGCATATAAGGCCATCTGTCTGAATTCCTCCTTGAATGATTCAATTGAGATATCCCATCTTGATATCTCATCACTGAGCGGGAGGCCTTTTTCGAGCACCTCGCGCATGCGGCTGTCGCCTGAAAGGATGTCGAACGGCATCATCCTGTACTCGTATTCATACGGCGGCGGATTGAATCTCAGGGAGCCAGCAGGTGAAGTCCTGATAATAGCCTCAAAGAGGTTCAGGGCCGTCACCACAGGTCTGAATACTGACGCATCAGTCACGTGTATCTGTACACCGTGGCAGTACTGTCCGGCAAATTTATTGAAAGTGGGGATGAAATCGTGCAGGCGGAACCGGCAACCTGGTATATTCCTGCTTCTCAGCTCACTCAGCAATGCAGCGCCGTCGATAAACGGTGCACCGATAAGCTCGAAGGGGATCACCGTTCCGCGTCCCTCGGAAATATTAAGCGCTTCAGCCAGCACAGTGCCCGGATAGACAAGGGCTGTATCAGGTGTCGGCATGTTCGGGGAGGGGAGGACCCAGGGAAGTCCGGTCTCGCGGTACAATGAATTGCGTCTCCATCCTTCCACCCTGATGACATGAAGGTCACAATCCTGAATATATTTTTCCTTCAGCCACAGAGATAACTCTCCGATAGTCATCCGGTGGCACAGCGGTATTGAAGCACCGCCGACAAAAGTGAAAAACTCTTCTCTCAGCACCGGCCCGTCGGCCTGCACCCTGCCAATGGGATTAGGCCTGTCAAGAATAAAAACGGGCAGACCTGCCTCAGCGCATGCCTCCATGCACAGCTTGACAGTCCAGGCGTAGGTGTACAACCGTGCTCCAACGTCCTGCAGATCAACAACCAGCACATCAAGGCCTTCCAGCATTGACGGCACGGGCTTGCGGTGTTCACCATAGAGGCTGTACACGGGTATGCGAAGCACCGGGTCAGTCCTGCCTTCCCACTCGATCATATTATCCTGTGTCTGGCCGTGCAGTCCGTGTTGCGGTCCGAAGATGGCGCTGAGCCGGCATCCGCTTCCTTTGCCGAAAACCTCTGTGATATACCTGAAATCAGATGTGATGCTTGCCGCATGACAGAGCAATCCAATCCTCTTGCCGGATAACCCGGGAGGCATGTGCAATGATACGGCATCTAATCCCGACAGAGTTCCCATGATCACACAAAAATATTAAAAAAGAGACTCACCGGCACAACAGTTCGGGATATCTCATTGTTATTGTTAATGGTTATATTTGGGGACCCAAAAAAAGTTCAGATGAAAATCCGGTCACTGTCAGTTTTCATACTTCTGCTACTTATGTTATCAGGCTGCAAAGAGCCTGAAGGACTGGAAATATATGCAACCACTGACCTGCACGGAATGCTCCTTCCTTTTGACAACACCGAAGGAACGGCCACGGACCACTCACTGGCGAACCTGGCATCTCTTGTCAAAACGGTGGGCAGTGATAACATGGTCCTGCTCGATAACGGAGATATACTTCAGGGTGACCCGCTGACGTACTACTACAATTTTGAGGACACCACCCGGGAGCATATCGTTCCCGATATCCTCAACCATCTTCACTATGATGCTGCAACTGAAGGAAACCATGATATTGAGACAGGTCATGCCGTCTATGACAGGGTAAGGCGTGAATGCAGCTTCCCCTTGCTGGCGGCCAATGCAGTTGACATACAAACAGGCAAACCATATTTTGAACCCTATACTGTCATCAGGAAGAAGGGGCTGAAAATCATCGTGTTCGGCCTAATAACCCCTTCAGTGCCGAACTGGCTGCCTGAATCACTTTATCATGGCATCAGGTTCGAAGAAATGGTTGCGACCGCCAGGAAATGGATGCCCGTCATGCAGAAGGAGAACCCTGACGTGATAGTAGGATTATTCCATTCAGGGATCGGGAACGAGGATGAGAAGGGTGACGACGAGAACAGTTCTCTGGCAGTGGCTTTGAACGTCCCGGGCTTTGACGTTATATTTTGCGGACATGACCATAATAAGGATATAAGGGAAGTTGTAAATAATGCAGGGGAAAAAGTGTTGCTTCTCGACGGAGGCAGCAGGGCAGAGGTGCTGATGCATGCAAATATCCCCCTGCGCACAAAACGGGAGGTGAGCGGAAACGGTGAAATCACCGGGAGCCTTATAGAAATGAACACACTTCCGCCATCCCAGGCGTTTATTGAAAAATATTCGGACGTCACTGAAACCATTAGAGAATATACCTCTGAAATAATAGGAAGATCTAATGCCACAGTAACAACACGCGATGCGTTTTTCGGACCTTCAGGGTTTGTTGATTTAATACATTGTATACAGCTGGATATCAGCGGGGCTGATATATCGTTTGCAGCACCGCTGTCGTTTGACGAGGAGATAAAGGAGGGTGACCTGCGGATAAGGGATATGTTCAGGCTCTACAGATTCGAAAATTTCCTGTATACGGTAAAAATGACCGGAGCGGAGGTGGACCGGTTCCTTGAGCACTCGTACGGATTATGGTTCAGCACAATGAAAAACCGGAATGACTGGCTGCTCAGATACCGTTTTAATGACAGCGGTGAACCGGTAATGGTAAACGGCAGGCTGCGACTCAGGAGCGCCTCATATAATTTCGATTCCGCTATGGGCATCAGGTATACGGTGGATGTATCCAGGCCTGAGGGATCAAGAGTGACTATAATGTCGATGAGCGACGGGACGCCCTTCTTCCCCGACAGCACATATAAAGTTGCTGTCAATTCATACAGGGCGAACGGCGGTGGAGGACACTTCGCGGCTGCGGGAATTACTCACAGCATGCTTCCTTCAAGGGTGATTTCAGCCACAGACCGCGATCTGAGGTATTATATGACAGAATGGATAAGAAAAAAGGGGGAGATCACTCCTGTACCCCTGTCAGAATGGAGTGTCGTGCCTGAACACTGGGTTACAGAAGCTGCCGGACGTGAAAAGAAATTGCTTTTCGGAAACAATTAAAAATTACAGCATAAAATGAAGAAACCTCTTAGCCTTATTGTTATCTTTTTGATAATTATTACTTTAACAGCTGCCGCAAGTGACAGTAAGAAACCAAAAAACCTGATTCTTTTTATCGGCGACGGTATGGGTGTGGCCCAGGTTTATTCAGCCATGACATCCTCCGGCTTTATAATGACTTTCCCCGCCTTCCCGGTGACAGGTTTCAGCATAACCTATTCCAATAACAGGTATATTACTGATTCTGGTGCAGGAGCTACTGCATTATCAACAGGAGAAAAAACAAATAACGGTATGATTGCGACCCGCCCTGACAGTACAAAGCTTACAACCATAATGGAGCTGGCAAAATCAAAAGGGATGTCATCAGGCGTGATCAGCACATCCCAGGTTACTGACGCTACACCAGCCTCCTTTATTGCCCATAATGCATCAAGAGGAAGCCAGGAGGATATCGCAACCTGGTTTCTGGATGGTACGGCTGATGTATTCATCGGAGGGGGGAAAGACTATTTCACTAACCGGACAGATTCTGCCGATCTTACCGTGGCTCTGAAAAAAATGGGGTACGATGTCGTTTATACTCTTGCTGATTTGCAGAAATCAAAATCCGGTAAGCTTGCCGGTCTTATGGCAGACCTGGGAATGCCCTCAATAAAGGGAGGCAGAGACACCAACTTCCTGGCCGATGCAACTTCAAAGGCAATAGAAATCCTTTCAGGTAATCCAAATGGTTTTATCCTGATGGTGGAGGGCTCTGAAATTGACTGGGCTGCTCATGACAATGATTTTGAAGGGGTGGTTGACGAAACCATGGATATGGACCGGGCTGTGAAGGTTGCATATGAATTCGCAAAAAAATCAAAAAACACCGTGATAGTTGTCACCGCCGATCATGAGACAGGCGGACTGAGCCTGACAGGCGGCGACATCACTGAAAGGAAAGCTACAGGAACTTTCTCCACCAAAGGTCATACGGCGGTTATGGTTCCCGTATTTGCATTCGGGCCAGGAGCAGGAGCATTCTCAGGAGTGCAGCAGAACACTGAGCTTTACAGTGATTTCGTCAGGCTTCTGTCTCTGGGTGAGAAATAGCTGATGGGCAACATGCAGGAAAACAATGACGGCTTGAGCCTTCCCCTTGTGGAAGAGTTTTATTCCATCCAGGGGGAGGGATGTAATACAGGGAAAGCAGCCTACTTCATAAGGGTGGGCGGCTGTGACATCGGTTGCAGCTGGTGTGATACAAAATACTCGTGGAATGCAGATATGCATCCGATGGTGGATGTAAAGGTGATTGCAGGTAATGTCGTTGCAGCGGGAGCGGATTCAGTTGTCGTTACCGGAGGCGAACCGCTGATGTGGAATATGGGTCCGCTGTGTGACCTTCTTAAACAAAAGGGTATCAGTACTTACCTTGAAACATCCGGAGCTTATCCTCTTTCAGGTACCTGGGACTGGATCACATTATCGCCCAAGAAAGGCTCTCCGCCAGTCCCTGAAATTTGGCTCAGGGCTGATGAACTGAAGGTTATCGTAGAGGATGGCACTGATTTTGAGTCAGCAGAGAAATACAGGGCAATGGTTGCCGGTGCATGCAGACTGCTGCTGCAGCCTGAATGGAGCCGGTATACCGAAATGATTGCTGAAATAACCGAATATGTCAAGAAACATACATACTGGACAGTTTCATTGCAGGCACACAAATTCATGCATATTCCCTGAATGAGCTTCAGAACATTCATATTAGCCCTGTCAGTATTGTTACTGAGCCGGTGTTCAGTGACAGGACAGAATTTCCATACACATTCCGGCAGGGCTCTGAAATTCTATGATCTCGGCAAGAGAGATTATGAGATGCTTTATCTTGACAGGGCTGAGAGTAATCTGAAGATAGCTGTTGCAGAAGACCCGGGGTTCTATGAAGCTCATATCCTGCTGGGGCAGCTTTACAGCGATCAGGGTGAGTGGGAAAAGGCAGTTACGCATTACAGCAAAGCTGTCAGCCTTGACGCAACGTATTTTACTCCGGCACTGTATAGCCTTGGCAAGGCAGAGTTGCGTACAGGCAGATACCAGGAGGCGAAAACACATCTTGAGGCTTACCTGAGCCAGCCTAAGACAACCCCTAAGCTGAGGGCTGAAGCAGAGCAGCTTATCTCAGACTGCATCTTTGCCCTCTCATTTCCCGGGAGCCTCTTTCAGACAGAGCCTCTTAGCGTAGGAGATTCAGTAAACACTGAACTGGATGAATACTGGCCTTCAGTCACGGGCGACGGTATGGAACTTTGCTTCACACGCGAGGTGAGACGGGCCAGTGCCTATGGCCGTGACAGGCAGGAGGATTTTTATATCAGCAAGTGGGTGAATGACAGTTACTGGGGATTAGCACGCAATGCCGGTGCTCCTCTGAACACCGCCGGCAATGAAGGGGCGCAGTCAATTTCTTCAGACGGCCGGTCAATGTATTTTACTGCATGCGACCGTAATGACGGGCAGGGCCGCTGTGACATATATTATTCAACATTCGACGGCACGAGATGGGCACCGGGGATGAATCTCGGGCAGCCCGTTAACTCGGCCTACTGGGAATCGCAGCCGTCAATAAGCCCGAATGGCAGGATGCTCTTCTTCGTGAGCAACAGACCTGGCGGCTTTGGAGGAATGGACATCTGGTACTCAATCCTCGGCGAGGATGGCAAATGGAGCAAACCGGTCAACCCGGGCAAAATAATCAATACCAGCGGAGATGAGTTCTCTCCCTTCATTTACTTTAACAGCAAGACATTGTACTTTTCTTCAAACGGAAGAGAATCATTCGGGGGCTTTGATATATTTACGACAATAATGAGCCGGGATTCTTCTTGGACAGACCCGGTGAACCTTGGCCCGGCAGTGAATACGCCCGCAGATGAGACTGGCCTGATAATTGAATCTTCAGGCAAAAGGGCTTTCTTCTCTTCGATCAGGGAGAAATCAAAGGGGAAGGACATTTTTTATATAGATCTCCCGGAAGCCATCAGGCCTGAACCTGTATCTTATCTTAAAGGAAAAGTCATTGATAAGGCGAACGGTAAGCCGCTGAATGCAAAGTTTGAACTGACAGACCTTACAAACAGGTCAAGGGTGATAGCCTCGGCAACCGATAATCAGGGCGGCTTTTTTGTCTGCCTTCCCTCAGGATACAGCTACGGGCTCAATGTGACAGCCGACGGGTATATGATCTATTCCGAGAACTTTGATTTCGAGGAAGGATACACTTCTGCAGAACCATACAGGAAGACAATCGGGCTTAACAGGGTAAGAAAGGGAGAATTCATGAGGATGTATAATGTCTTTTACAATACAGACTCATGGGAACTGCTTGAAGAATCAATGCCTGAGCTTGAAAAGTTACTGGAGTTCCTGACGATAAATAATACGGTCGTTGTAGAGATAGGAGGTCACACTGATTCTGACGGCAGTGAAGAACACAACCAGCTGCTTTCTGAGAGAAGAGCCAACTCAGTAAGGGAGTATCTCATAAAGAAAGGCATAAAACCTGAACGCCTTTTTTCTCACGGTTATGGAGAGGGGTCTCCGGTGGCTGATAACGAGACACCTGCCGGCAAGAAGCTGAACAGGCGCACCGAGATCACGGTGCTTTCAGAGGGCGCAATTAAATAAAAGGGGAGAGCTGACGCCTCCCCCTCAATTGACTTTTATCAGACAATTTCAAGACTTCAGAAAACTCAGATTGCTATTCTGTTTTCCGAAGAAGGACCGGTTAGTATTTTTAACCCTGAACTTTCTTTAGCCGGTAAAGAGACAAAAACTGAAGTACCTCCGGCATCGTTGGTTTCAACCCTGATTTTACCTTTCAATGCCGATAAAAGATTTCTGGCCAGGATTAAATTCATAGCGGAATAGGTATCCTGACTGTCGGAATATTGGGTCTCAGGATTGTCGGAAAGCAGCAGGTGACTGCTACTGGCAAAACCCTGGCCAGAATCTTTTATATAGTACGTTATCATCTCGTCGCTGTATGTGCACCCGAGCTTTATGAACCCTGAAGAAGTATTGCTGAGTGCATTCCTGAAGAGATTAGTGAGTATCCTGACTGTCCTTGCCTTATCCATCCTCAGCATAAGCCTGTCCGGAAGATTATCCTCCTGGATGAAAATGACATTGTCCCTGTCCTTCTTCCTCATTAAAACCCTGAATTCTGAGGCGAGTGACTCGAACAGCATGCCGGCATCCGTTTCCCTGAGGTTTTCTTTTGATGAGCCTGACTCAAGGACAGCAGTGTCAAAGAAATTTTCAAAAAGGCTTA
>Ga0316616_100000172_pt1 | contig 17349 bp, 14 predicted proteins | sample OWC_Aug_M1_C1_D1_FD_207660 | JGI IMG/M metagenome (GOLD analysis project Ga0316616, IMG submission 207660) | Wetland soil microbial communities from Old Woman Creek delta, Ohio, United States - OWC_Aug_M1_C1_D1_B | ecosystem: Environmental > Terrestrial > Soil > Wetlands | place: USA: Ohio... | reverse complement strand
CAGACAAAGAAGGTCATTGCGAGACGAGCCTCCAGCAAGTTCCTTCCATGATCTCCCTCTCCCTTGATGGGAGAGGGTCGGGGTGAGGGTGAAAAAAAGGTACGGGGATCAGTCCCCCTCACCTCGGTCCTCTCCCTCGAGGGGAGAGGAAGATCAAGGTATAGGGTATTAACAGGCGTGGCAATCAACGACACAGAATTCTGTAACGAAGCTTCACGGAGTTTACCCTGAGCCCGCCGAAGGGTTCGCAATGACTCATTTTATATGTCCCGGTCTATCTTTCATCGATAAGCCCATACGCAAACAGGGTTCGTGGCTTACAAAAAATACTCCGCAGGAGGACTTCATGAAACGAACAATCTTTTTTGCACTGTCCATCGTATTGCTTTTCGCCGCATCCGCGCAGGCTGCGCAGGACTTCGCCTGGGTCAATGACTTTAACATCCAGGCCCAGGCGGACCCGTCGGGGTTTCGGGCAAGGCTTGCGACCCGCTTCCGCATAGGCGATGCGCAGATCTCGGCCGTGATCGGCAACGTGTCGAGCCCGGCCGATGCCTACATCGTGTTCCGTCTCGGGGAGATGTCGCACCGGCCGACCGACCAGGTGCTTCGGGAATACAAATCCTCGAAGGGAAAGGGCTGGGGAGTGATCGCCAAGAGCCTGGGCATCAAACCGGGCTCGAAGGAGTTCCATGAACTGAAGCGAAGCCAGGATCTCTACAACGGCCAGGGCGGCAAAGGCAAGGGAAAGGGGAAAGGCAAGCATTAAAAGAGCTCTCAACAAAGACCACAACGATAAATGGAAGTGCGCGTATTATTTCAAAAGCCTTTACGAAAAACACGAAAGGAGGCGTTGTCATGGCCAAGGGGTATGCGTTGACCATCGGGTTGAATTCGGTGAGTCCGAGCCACTATGACGGGTGGTCTGGTGAACTGCTTGCCTGTGAAGCCGATGCAAAGGATATGGCAGAAATTGCCAAGTCCAGGGGATTCTCCGTGAAGACTCTCCTCACGCGGTCGGCAACCAGGAAAAACGTCATCAAGGAACTCTCAAAAGCCGCCACGACTCTGAAGTCGGCCGACATTTTCATGCTCTCGTACTCCGGTCATGGGGGCCAGGTACCCGACAGGAACAAGGACGAGGACGACTACCAGGACGAGACCTGGTGCCTCTATGACGGCGAACTGATCGATGACGAGATCTACAAACTGCTCGGCAGGTTCGCCTCGGGAGTTCGAATCCTGGTCTTCTCCGACAGCTGCCACAGCGGCACCGTCACGAAGGCGGCATTTTACCAGGGAACGATCGCCACCCGGTCGTCTGCTGTCAGCTCCGAGCCGGTTCGATACCGATTCATGCCACCGGAGATTGCACTCCGCACCTACCGCAAAAACAAAAAGTTTTATGACAGCCTGCAGAAAGACCCGGCCCTGAAAAAGGCTGAAGATTCGGTGAAAGCCTCCGTACTTCTCATTTCAGGCTGCCAGGACAACCAGTATTCCTCCGACGGCACGTTCAACGGTCTATTCACCGGAACGCTCCTGCAGGTCTGGAACGATGGCAAATCGAGTACCTACCGGAAATTCTACAAGGCCATCGCGAAACGCATGCCTCCGGAGCAGACACCGAATTATTACTGGGTCGGAACGCCCAGCAAGAAGTTTGAAAAGCAAAAACCGTTCACGATTTGACGTGCATCGCAACAGGTTGCCAATGTGTGCCCGACGCAAGGACTGGAGTATCAATCGTCGAATTTGTGGACGATGGTCTCAACGCCCGCATAAACCGGCCGGATAAGAAGAATAGTGACAGAAAGAGGGGCTGCAGGCATTTCCTGCTGCCCCTCGCAGCAATCACCCATGATTCACAGACCCCGCGACTCCATCAGGAAGATCGCCAGCAGGAACATAATTCCGCAACTACTTGTTTCGGAAATGAAAATCGTGGACGAAGCGCTTTTTCTTGCCCGCCATCGGAGCCAACATCAGCCCCTGACAGTGCCTTCCGGCCGAAGCCCGGCCCGTCTTTGACTCCCGGCAGTATTGGTTTTCCATCCATATTCCATCCATATTTTTTCAATATTTAAAAAAGTTGCATAGTTACGCGATTTCCGTTACATATTCAACGAATGCAACGCCACCTCCCTATGCGCTTGTATTTTTCACCATCTCCCCCTGGTCTCTCCTCTCGCCCCTTCAAGCATCGTGGTCCTTCAAGGTTGGAAACCATAACCGGATTTCACGACTTTGCGGAGGCGCCATGAATCTCAAATTCCTCCCATCCCCGGATTAAATCCGCCGGCACTTCACAAGAACGGGTTATCCATTCTTATCCGTGCTCCAGTCGAGTTTTCCGAGCACGAGGACAGAAGGCATTTTCGCGTGGAGATTATGAATTCCGCCAGGAACCCGGTCCGAACCGCATTGATCCTTGTCATCGATCCCAGTGAAAGAAGATGGGACGCGGGGGTATTTGCATCCTTGGGACCGTGTGAAGTGGTCCGTGCAGCGGATCCGGCGGAAGGAGTGGGACATTTTATCCATAATCTATTTGATGCGTCGATCCTGCACATGGACGATCAGAAGCAGTGTATTGACATCATCCGTTTCTTTAAATCTGTCAGGCCGGCATTTCCCGTCATTGTCATTTCAGATCATTCATCAGAAGACTTTGTCATATCCGCACTGAGGGCAGACGCGTGGGACTTTTTTAAAGAGCCCTCCGAAAAGGCCGACATCGTCGACAGCGTCCGACAGGCGTTACAGTTCCAATTTGATGGAAGATCTGCAAATGAAAACGATCATCCGATATGGCGGGCAATAAAATACATCAATGAACATTTAACGGATCACATCACCCTGGAAGAAACAGCCAGAGAATGCGGAATGAGCGTGTCATGCTTTCAGAGGTCATTCAAGCAGGAGGTCGGAGTGACCTTCAATAAGTATGTCAACACAATTCGAATCTCCAAAGCCAGACAACTGTTACATGAGAACAGCAAGACCATGAGCGAAATTGCCTTTGCCTGCGGGTACACCAACCAGTATCACTTCACCCGGACGTTCAAGAAACTGATGAATGCACCCCCCCGATCCTTCAGGAAATCCCTCTCCCCCGAGCCGTCCCCCAGGAAAATTCCCGCCTGGAGATAAGAAAAGCAGATTTGATCAAAAAAATGACCAGATTGGTCAAGACAATAATATTCCTGCGTATTATAGAATAACTGCCGTTACCAGTGCGTACAAAATCTGATGCGCAAATCAGATTTTGATTTTGCGATATTTCGCAGTCCCTTCATGGTTCGCACAAAGAGCGTCAAATCCCGGTAACGGGCATCCCTAAAAAACAAAAAGGCAACAAGGCCGTGACACAGGTTTGTGCTGAGGATGTCGCATGCCGCAGCAGAACTGTCATGGCCCTGATATTCCTGCATAAATCGTACTCTCGTCAATCGACAAGGGAAGGTTGTCACGAACCGGCTGATTGCCTGTAACCACCGGGCAGAAAGGATGCACTGATGATTACCGCTGAGATGCTTGAGAAAGCAAAAGAGGCGGGACGCCAACAGGCGGGGGCCGTGATTGCGTTCCGCAACGAGGAGCTCAAAAAACGCACGAAAGCAATCGCGGAGGCACCAAAAGCGAAACGCCTCGCGCGCCCCGCCCAACCCAGGAAGGCGGTGCTTAGGACTCTCGGACCGCCATCTCCGCATTTGCTCATTGCGGAGGGGGATTCCTGGTTCAATTACCCCCTTCACGACATCTTGCGCATCCTCGAGGATCACTACGGGTACGATGTCGATTCCGTGGCTCATTGGGGGGACAAGGTGGAGGATATGGCCTATGCCGAAGGGCAGCTCGAAAAGTTCACCCGCCTTGTCGAGAAAGCGCTCCGGCGCGGGTCCATACCGAAAGCCATACTGCTGTCCGGGGGTGGAAACGACGTTGCGGGAGATGAGTTCGGGATGCTCCTGAATCATGCTGCATCGTCGATCGCAGGCCTCAATGACTCCATCATCAGGGGGGTCGTTGACGAACGGGCAAAGATCGCCTACGTGACGATTATCAGCAAGATCACCAGCGTTTGCCTGGAGCGCATCGGTCAGGCTGTGCCGATCCTGATCCATGGATACGATTTCCCCGTGCCGGACGGCCGGGGGTTCCTTGGCGGATGGTGGCTTCTGCCGGGTCCATGGCTTGAGCCGGGATTTCGTACAAAAGGATTCACTGAACTTTCAAAACGAATTGACATCGCAAAACAGCTGATGATTCGTTTCAATGAGATGCTGAACGATATCGCTTCCATACCCGATTTCAGCCATGTGCATTACATCAACTTGCGCAACACATTGTCCACAGGCCGGGACTACGAGGAGGACTGGGCCAACGAACTGCACCCGACCGAAGAAGGCTTCGAGAAAGTGACCGCCCGATTCGCTGAGGTCCTGGAAACTTTGCCGTAGTGCGCATGTGCAACTTCAATATTGCCATGCTCTGTGCTCTGGCAAGTACGATGGGAAAGAGAGCATTCATGACCGGCGCATTGCTCTCGCGCAATCATTTTCATTGCAGTCGAAAGCCATTTCGTGGCGGACGAATCTCGACTCCTTGCTTTTAAAGAGAACCTGCCACAAGGGAGGCAATTATGCCAACACCAAAGAAATCCGCACCGGCCGGTGAGGTCAGGCGCCCCAAAAACACTTTAAGTAAAAAACTAGCGCGACAGCGCCTTTTAGGCGACCTTATATCACCAAAACTTCGTACAACCCTTGCAAGTCGGCGCTGGCCGCTGGAGGTCCTACGCGAGCTTGACCTGATGATCAAGGTCCCCGTCTATTTTGAGGACCCTCTTGTCGCTAAGGAAATTCCTGAGCTCGGCCCGAATATGATCGAGATCGCTTGGGAGCCGGGATTGGCGGATGGCCCCACCAGTTCCCGGCTCGCTGTTGTGGACTACGACGGCGATGCGAAACGCCTGGAACAGCCCGCTCATTGGGTTGAAGAAAAACGGTGTTTCGTAAATAATCCGACGGCGAAAAAGCCGCTGACCAGCGAGCACCGAAACCCCCATCAGTTTCACCAGATGAACGTCTGGGCCACCGTCCAGCGTGTGCTTGACTTCTACGAGGATGCCACGGTTCTGGGCAGGCCCGTGCCGTGGGCCTTCAGAGGCAACAGGCTGATCATCGTGCCGCATGCAGGCGAAGGTCAAAACGCCTGCTACGACCCGACAAGCAAGTCGCTCCAGTTCTACTATTTCGGAGAAGCGAACCGGGTCTACACCTGCCTCTCGCACGACATCGTAGCGCATGAGGCTGGTCACGCGGTTTTAGACGGCATCAGGCCCTATTTTCTCGACAGCTTTGGACTAGAGACCGCTGCGCTTCATGAATTTGTCGCCGATATCACGGCGATTCTGAGTTCACTGCGCAACAATGACGTCAGAAGTTTCTTTATTCAGAGTCTCGAGGGCAAGAAGCCGGCGAATTTTTTAGAAAATCTTGCAGAGCAGTTTGGCGAGGCTGTCGAGAATCGGCCTTATCTCCGTACGGCCAACAACAAGTTCACGATGGATGACATGCCGGGCAGAGAATGTCATGAATGCTCGCAAATATTAACAGGAATGGTCTTCGACATCCTGCTCGGGTTACTTGAAAGCTACTGGCATGAGCGGAAACGCTCCGCCAAGCAGGCCGCATGGGACGCAACACAGCGCATAACCCGTCTAGCGCTCCAGCCATTAGATTACTTCCCCCCAGTGGACGCCAAGTTCTCCGACTATGCCCAGGCAATGCTGCATCGCGATTACCTGCTCAATCCCGACGACCCATACAAGTATCGGTCCATTATTCGGCAGGTCTGTAATACGCGCAAGATTCCCGTGCCGCAGGACGACAAACCAATTGAGGCACCTTATAACTTAAGTTATCCCCCCGTGAACGATCTGCTGGCTTCGCACACAGCGGCTTACCATTACTTGCATGCCAACCGCAAGGCACTGCGCATCCCGAACCGGCAAGACGTCGTAATTGTGGATGTCTCGGCGGCTGAGAGGGTCGGCCGCGATTACTTCCATCTGCCTCGCGAAGTTATCATGCAATACCTCTGGGCCGAGGATGTCACGTTGGATGGCCGTGAGTTCGGCCCACTGCAGGGTATGGCCGTGCCGTTGTTGTGCGGAGGCACAGTGGTTTTCGATGAGAACAGCAATTTCCTTTATTGGGCACGCAAGCCTGGCACGGAAGAGGAAAAGGACCAGGCAGAAGGTCGCCAGCGTAAGCAGGAGCTACTGGCCCATGTCGCTGATCGAGTGGCGGCAGGGGATGCGGAAGTCTACAAACGGTTGACATCCGGCCGCTTTACGACCCAGTCCTCGCTTACCGAATCGACACTCGCGCAGCGACTAGGTTTATCCAATTCCTCACGCCTTGGCGACTGAAGGGAGGACGGCCATGCAGAAGAACCTTCTTATCCGCGTCTACGATGTCGGCTTTGGTGACAGTATCTATGTCGCTATTCCTGATAAAGACCGCATGTTTCACATGCTAATTGATTGTGGCAACAGCAACCAAGATTCCTTAGAGAAACTGCAGAAGGTGCTGGAGGATGTACGCTCTCTGCTGCGCGATGCAAACGAGGGAGAAGAGCGGCTGGACCTGCTGGTAGTAACGCATCCGCACCAGGACCATATCCGGGGTTTCAACCCCACCTGGTTTCAAGGACTGAGCATTGGCCAGATCTGGCTTAGCGCCTTTATGAAGGAAGACCATCCCCAGGCCAAGCAAGCACGTACCCTGCAATCACTGAGCACGATGCTTGCGAAGGCACTGCTGTACGAGTCGCACAACCTCGAACTTTCTGCTGCGGATAGGTCGACGCTGGACCTTTGCATCACTAATGCGCGCGCACTGGATGCCTTGCGCCATACCTCAGGCAATGCCGATGACACGATCGACCCCGATGCGGCACGGCTCTATGTCTGCCGCGATGAAAATGTCGCTCTGAAGAAGGCCGGCTTGAGTTTTAAGGACGGCACTATGTGTCTGCGTAGCTTCAGCGATACCAGCACCGTTCTCCGCGTGTTGGCGCCCGAATGGGACATTGATGGTTCGTACCTTGGTGAAACCTGTGGCGAACACACCACACTTTTTGCGAGGCTGCTTGCCACAGAAACCGCCAACGACAGCCCTGAGACAGTAGCGACCGGTCTGCAGCCTGCGAACATCAGCATGTCCGACTTCCAACGGCTACGCTCCCGACTGCTCTATTCGAGCCTGGCCTTCTGCGAAATGGATGAGCAACTGCGCAACAATACCAGCGTCGTTCTCCTTCTGGAGTGGCAAGGGCGACGGCTTTTGTTCTGTGGTGATGCCGAATGGTCTGGTACTGCCAAAAGGAAAAAAAGTAAAAAAGGCAGCTGGAACATCATGTTGGAAAACGATAAACAAAATGGCCACTTTGCAAAGCCGCTAGACTTCTTAAAGGTAGGCCACCACGGCAGCATAAACGGCTCACCCTACGAGGCGGAGAGTGGCATTAATGAGACTATATTTGATCGGCTATTACCGGCTTCACGTCGAGGGCGTTGTCAAATTGTTGTGTCCACCGAATCCGGAATCCATGGCAAGAAGAATCCCGTACCGAATCCGCTGCTTTTGCGGGACCTCGGTCGTCGTGCAGCAAATGCCCGTCACTACGACGGTGACATTGCGGAGGATCAACCTCAACGAACTGACCTCGAGCGTTATAACCAGAAGAGCCCCGTTGGATATATCGAAGTAGAATTGGCACCGGCAAGATAAGAAAGGAGGGATTCCCATGCTGTACTTTACACAGGGTGATGCAATCATCCTGCGCAATGAATTTTTGAATAAGAGCGTGGAGGAGTTGCCCAAGTTCTTCAATGATCTTGATAGGGGAAAAGCCAAGCCAATCAGCTTCAGTACAGGTAGCCTAACTGCAAAAAATGTACACCGCGGTTTTTCTGTTACCGCAGGGGGTCAGGTTGTGCCTTGGACGCCGATCGGGCCGGGCAAGCCGCTTACCGTTATGATCCGAGAAATTTACACCGGAGAACACCCGGCTTCCTTTTGGGGTGGGAATAAAGATATTCTCGTTGCATCTGCCGTAAAGGCAATCTCTACCTTCGACGCACAACCACGAGCGATAAACTTCCTGGAGAGAGATGTCGGGCCTTATAGCCGGTTGTACCGACCCAAGGCAACCAACCAAGGAACACCGCTTGTATTTTACACTCCTGCGCTCGTCGATAATTCCCTGACACTGACCATGGATGTCGTGTTCGACAAGTGGGATCTCAACATTTGCAACCAGATCGGCAACGCTTTCACTGCTGCGGCGGGTGTTCCGATTTTCCTCCCCTACAGCATTTATATGCTGGCGGCCAGCGCCATTGTCAAGTTGGCCGGCAACGCAGGTGAGGCTCTCTTCGATGGTAAACCTTCTTTCAGTGCAACCGAAGGTCTGGATTTCCAGCTGCCTGGCGGACAGCAGTTATTGTCCGGCTTCATGCTGGTTACACAGTCAGATGTTGATGCCATCGACCCTGCCTTCCGGAGTAAATATCATGTCAACAATGCGGGCCAGGTAGTAGATGCTGCGGGTAAGCAGTACAAAGGTTCTATTCCTTATATCGTTATCTGTCTGGATGGTGCGAAAAACGAACAGTATTCCTCTTGGACACCAACGGCCGCCAGCGCTGCAGTTCTCGGCCGTTTCCTAGGCATGAACAATGGCCAGTCACAGCCGATGAACATTCTCGTGGATGCTATCAGGCTCTACAATGATTTCACTTTCCGCCAGAAGGTGGACAAGCTTGACAAGCAAATCGCAGTCGAGAAGGATGCCAGCAGCATAACCATGTTGCAGCAGCAGCGCGAGGCCGCTGTTAAGAATATTGTTGAGGAAATACTGAAACCAAAACCATGAGGTGCTTGATACCTCGGTCATCGGGATACTCTCGCTTCGGATAACCCAAGCGTTCTTCCTATATGTTTAACTCAAAATGAATCAGGATTGATGGGTTAAACGCATGCTGTGAATACCGCCGTCTCGGCACTTTGTTCAGATCAATCTCTTCGAAACTGTATCGAGGGCGTGCCGCTGACGTAGAGCAAAAGCAGCATATAAAATGAACACCAGGGAGACTCGCTAAGCGAATAAAACATGGCACTGAACTCGTAATTCGCCTCCGTATGCCATGGATTCCCTAATTGATTTGACGGGGGCGACGTGAATCTCGAATTCCTTCCAGCCAGACTTCAAAGCTGACCCGTTTAAAGATCAGCGGATAGGAAAAGGCATTTCTTCAGTTCTCTATTGGTTCAATTGTACAAATTCACGTCCTGGCCCGGTCGTGCTGGATACAAATGAATGCATGACGAATGTGGAAAGGAGATTTAGGTATGCCTGAAGTCAAAGAAGCGATCGAGGCGGCAATCAAGGCAGAGGATTCATCGGCAAACGATATCTATTTGTCAAAGGTCGTATCCGATTTCGTAGAAAGCGATGTTTACTATGCATCATGGAAATCTACTAAACTGCCCGAAAACGAAAGCTTCTTTTATGTTCTTCTCACAAAGGACGGGAACTTGAGAACGTACGACGACGGCGTGCTTGCGATTGAAAAATTAAAGGACATTCTGGACAGTCGCCGCTCATTTTGGCAGCGCCTTCGCGAATTCAGTCTTGTTGAGGTCATGGGCGCCGTCATCGCTCTTTGCGTCACGGCTTTATTCATCTACTTGAGCATTGAAGGGATCAGTAACCCGGACGCCCTCAGCAAGGAATTCACCGGAATCTTCGGAATCATTGTTGGTTACTATTTTGGGAAGAATATGCCTTCGAAATAGTGCGACCGATTGCGTAAAAAATACACCCCACGGTCTATTGCCCGGTCAATGACTGAGGATCATAAACGGCTTTCTTGACTGAACGGAGGCGCCATGAATCTCAAATTCATTTCATTTCCGTTTCAATGACTTTTCCTCCAATCCAAAAGTACGAATAGGCGAAAAGTCATCTTTCCCACGATGGTGTATTGGAAGGCTTTTCCTCTCCGCGTGGGGCTAAACAATAGCGAGATCTGACGGGCTTGGTTGCCGGAGATATACCTGACGGCGCGACCAAGCAACAGGCAGCGTCATATGAGATTGAGCAGGCGTGCCCCTTTCTTCGATTATCGATTGGCCGTGTTGGGTCTCGTCGGCGCCTTGTCGATCGTGACCGCCGGATGCTCGACGGTTTACGTGTCCGGGGCCACCCCTTCTACCTCGCGAAATTTCGGGCTGGTCAGCGTGCAGATTCCCAACGTCGCTGCGGAACCCGTATTGGTCGCCACGGAAGGGTTCGGTCTCACGCTCGGTTCGCAATCTGCGACCCTCGGCTGGCTCCGAGAATTGGTTATCGTTGTCCCCGATGCCGCAAAGTGTCGTGTCTTCATGATCGTACAGACAGACGAGGAACTCCGCTCTCTCAAAGATACGTTCATGCATGACAGCAAAGCATTTGAGAACATCTGCATCTTTTCAAAGGAGGGGGGAAAATGGACACACTGAGAAATTACTCTTTTGCACTTGCCTTACTGATCCTTCCTTTGACGGGTTGTGCCCCTTTACAGCAGGCCCCGCTCGTGTACGGATCGAAGGTGTCGCTGGGCATCAACGTGTCGGGACAGACGACAGAACAACCCGCTGGCGTATCCATCAATATCGGGTATGAGCAGATTGACGCGGCCTATGTACCGGTCATGGTTGCGAAAGGATGCGACAAAACGGATGACACAAAAGATCTGTCGTACTGCAGGGATACGATATACAAGCTGCATAATGTGACGGCGGCCTGTGGTGACATGTCTTCTGATAAAGTGAAGGACCTCATCAGCAACCTCCTGAAGGCTGAGCATGAACGTGAGGAGGCTGATAAAAAGCTGAAAGCAGCTGTAATTGAGAGAACCAGTGCGCAGGACAAGGATAAAAAGGCAGGAAACGATGCCACACAAAAAGAGGAATCATCGAAGGCCCTCAACGCAGCAAAAGAGAAAGAGAAGGATGCCGAAGCAGAGAAGCGTGCGGCTCATGATAAGTATGAAAGACTTTGGGGAGACCTTAACGCAGCTAAAATCAAGCAAGACGCATACTCCGTGTTCGGCACATTCGCCGCGGATACGCAAATTGGGGTCGGTTCTTCGCAGGGCAACACTGCCCTGAAGATCGGCAAGGTCTTTTCCACCGGTGTTGCCTCACAAAACCTCACGGAAGGCTTGCAGAAATACTATCAGACAGCAGGAGGGTCACAGTGCCTGGATACCGCGAAAGATCTCGCCGCTGCATACGAAAAGAGCCTGGGTCCGGCCAAAGAGGAACAAAAGCAAAACGAGTCGAAGGAGGAGCAAAAGAACTCGGAGCAAGCCAAATCGAATCAACCCCCTCCAGCCCAGACCGCGGCTGGCAAGCTCACGGATGAGGAGAAGAGGAAAAAACTGGAAGAGTTTTACCAGATGGCAATCAAGGCCTGTGCGGCGAAATAGGCACGGTGACCCTTTCCTGTCATTTTTTTGAATCGCGTCACTGCCGTATTACGCATACACACGCGTGCTCTTGACTATTATCATACATGCATAATCTTTTTTGCGGAATTTCGTCGGAGTCCCCGAAGGAGGTGCCTATGATATTCCGAATCGCGATCATCCTGATTCTGCTTTGGGAGATTTTCCCGGCAAACGGTGCGCAATCTCAGGATGCTACCTGCGACACGCCACCTGAGATAACACAATACAAGGTTGAATTTGCCACAAGCGTATGCATTGATCCGGCTGAGTCGCGCATCGCCGTCGGGTCAGAAAAGGAAAAGTTAAAATTCAAAAATAAATGCAAAAGATGGAGTGCCTTTATCGGCGCATCCCCTGTATTCGAGGTTAACAAGTTTACCAAGAGCGGTAGTCCACCCGTCAATCAATTTGCGCAAGAAATCGTCCTGGCTTGGATGGGGCTACAGATACAGCCCCCTAGCTCCCAGAGACTCTATAACAGTCCGGGCAGTTTTGGGCTGGTTAAGGTTGGTCCTGATCAGTCGCGGAACCATACTCTCATCGTTTGGAAATCCCTCCAAGAAGACGGAAAGGGCTTGATTGGCTACGTTCTTGACGAACTCGAGGTAAAAGAGGGAGCTGATACCATGGCTAGGTATCGGGTGCTGTACCCCAGTGACAGCAGCACTCCGAAGGGTCAATTGAGAGTCGTAGATGCTTCGACGCTGGAAAAAGACCTGAAGCGTAATAATAATAAATTTTCTGTCGCATTCTTGCGCCCCAGCAACACGGTTCCCCTCTATTGGAACCAGTGGATTCAGGGCACCGATAGCAAAGACCCCCCCACACTTATCGAAGGTACGTCATTTTCGTATCACCTAGATTTGTCAGCATTGGATTTCCGCAGAATCAAGGATAAGATAGCCCGCGCCCCTAAAATGGGCAAGCAGGAGGCTGACATTCTGGTTCCGGACCTCGGCAATTACAAAATCACCGTATTTCCGATAGGACAATTTAAAAAAAAGAAAGAACTTACGGCGATGGCCGTGATCAACAACGATCAACTGCGGGCACCATTAAGTATGAATGACAAAGAAATTATGGGTGCAGTGACTATCCAGGAAACATCGGAGAAGTTCGGCGCGCTGTTCCAAGCACCTGATGGGAAGAGCAAACTGTCTTTTTCCTTTGTTCCGACAGAAGCCGGCTGCGCAACACTGGTAACACTCATCACCAATGAAATGGAAAATGAGGTGATCGCCGCCTGGGCGCAATCGATAAATGTTCATACCAAGACCGGTCAACCGACCACCGACGGAAGCGGATGTAAATACCCTCCACTGTCCGCAAAACTTTTCGGCATGACCTCCGTTCCCAGCTTCTTCACGGACGAGAAGGAGCCCCCTTCCGCCAGCGTTACTTTCCTGGATCTGGAGGGAGTTACCCTGGGATTCTTCGAGAATTTCACCACCGAGGATGCCCCGAAGAAATGGATCCTTGAATCGGAGAAAGGACTTCGAGTGGAACTTGCAAAGATCAAAAGATTTGTAGACGATCATATTACCGAATTAAACACTCATCCTCTGGCTTCGGGGGCCAATGATGTCTCCGAGCGTCTGGAAGAAAAGCTTTTCAATTGTCGCGATAGCTATCAACCGGAAAGCGACTGCGCCGGGATGCAGGCTTACAAGGAGCTGAAAGATATTGCCAAAGCTGCGATAAAGGGCAGCAATACGGACACCGCAGGGAGACAACTTGTTCGCATACGGGCAACGTTCAGAGATGGAGAGAATCATATCTATTATCTTCCTCTACATCTCCTTCGCATTGACGATAAGCACATCCTTGCAGATGCTGTCCGGATTGAGCAATCACTCCCGCTTTCTTTCAGGGCACCGAGTATCAAAGACTGCACAAAAGAATTGGCTATTGGTCTCGTTGTCCAGGACCGGCCTTTGCTCAATGACCCTTGGCGAAAAAACTGGCTGGAAAAGATGAAAAACGCGGGAGGCACAGCGTGCTCCGGCCATTCTTACAATGATATCGGCGAGTTCAGGATGAGTTTTTTCCGATACAGTACAAGGAATCAGCAGCCCAATCCTGTGGGCATTCTCATACTTTCGCACCACGGGGCTGGGGAAATTGCTGACACAGAAGGGCAAACAGATACGAAACGTATGATCAGTGCAACCGACGTCAAGAGAATATTTGGTTTCGGTTCTTTCGCCATCCTGGCCGCATGTTCGGTCGGTGCCATGGATGAGAAGCATCTGGACAATTCACTCTTCTTGGCTACCCTGAACGAGAAGCGCGTAGACGCCGTCATTCTGAGCCTGTTCAATGTTCCCGCCGAAGTCGCGAAAGTATACCTCGACGCCCTGCAGACAACACTACTTGCGCTCGAAACGGATACCACCCTGTTCGATATATTTGAAAGATCTAAGCAGCAATATAAAGTGCTGGTAAAAAATAGTAATAGGGAATATCTGGTCCCCAAAGTCAACCTCTTCATGCTGGTGGGAGACGGAGACGTGAGGATCTGTAAACTTGCTCAATAGTCAGGGGGTCGTGATGAATATTTATCGATTGTTTCCATGGCTTCTCGCAGCATTGATTGCAACACCTATGAACGGAGTGGCGCTTGCAGATCAGGATAAAAGGCCGATCTATGTAATCAGCGATCTCCACATGGGGGTTGGGCATACAAAAGGGGACAACGGCTATGTCTTGGAGGATTTCCGCTGGCCACGCGCGTTTGACGGGTTCCTGCGGCAGATAAGCAACGAGCATCCAAAGGGCGTCGACCTCGTGATTGCAGGTGATCTTCTGGACTTGTGGCAGCATCCGACTGTTGCCTGCGCAAAGCTGCGAGACACAGAGTGTGGTTGCTCAATGGAGGAAATGAAGCAGATCGTCAAGGATGTTATATCGGGTCACCAAGCTGAATTCAACTCCCTCGGCAGGTTCCTCTCCGGCACTCAGAATCGTGTCATCGTCATCCCGGGTAATCACGATGTGGCCCTTATGGAAGAAGAAATCTGGCAATTTGTGGCACGGGCCGTCCCGGCCGGACAGGAGCGTCTCATGCGCGTCAAGTCGGAAGCCTGGTTTTCTTCGGACGGAAAAATCTGTATCGAGCATGGTCACCAGTACACATTCGACGTCAATCGATTTCCCGATTGGCCTAATGGCATCACCAAAGCCTGCAAAGGCGGAAAGCGATTCTTCCGTACGGGCGGTGAGAACTTCGTGCAGAGCCTCTTCAACGATAAGGAGGCCTTGATTCCGCTCATAGACAATCTGGTTCCCGAATCCATGGCAATTTCGATCTACTCACAGTACAGCGATTTAAAAGGCAAGAAGAGCGAGGATATCGCCCGTCTCGCCATTTTCGTCCTCCTCCAGACCTCATTTTACCAGAAACTTCAATGGCTCGAAATTAAATCAGGAGAGCGAGATAAAAAAAGCACGGATCAGATTATCGATTTCTGCAGGCGATGCATGGGGGAGGACGTCGTGCTTGGCTCAGAGGAGGGGCAACGGTATCGCACACAGGCTGGTATTACCGGCGCGGAGCAGGAAAAGGAATTCAGGCTGGCGATGAGGGAACAGATCGCATCACTTGACGATGATGCATTTCGCGAATTGTGTTTGCGCGCAGCAGACAGAAGCAAAGGCGAGTTGAAAGCAAATCCTGACATGGCAACCGATCCAAATTGCAGTAAACCGCTTGGCTATGGAGCCAGCAAGCTCTTCGACCCCAAAGGGGAAAATATCCGCAAGAAAAGGATAGCGAAATGGAACGAGGAGCAGCCGGGAATGCATATTTATGTATTTGGTCATACACATGAATCTACAATATCGGAAGCTGTGCTCTTGGTGGAGACAGAAAAAACGATTAATGCTTTCAACACTGGTGCTTTCCAACGTCTGATGGATAAGGAATATTTTAATAACAAGCGTCAGAAAAAGGAAGATGATGTGAAACTCCTCGGGCGTCTGAAACATGATGACATGAAGCCGTGCTATCCCTTTCTTGAGATCCTCTATGACAAGCAAGGCATCCCCACGGCTCAACTAAAGCAGTGGTATCAGGAAGAATCTTTTTGGGGCAATGGCGAATTCCTGAATTCCTGCGACGACAAATGCTCGGCAATGCCTGCAAGGTGCCCGCGAATGGAAAGCACGCTATTTTGATTTGCAGGAGTTGTCACATGTTCTTCGCCGCACATGTGTATGTCAGGGATCAGGCATTTTTTTACCAAGTCAGGGCCGCATCCGGCCGTCTCTTCGCGTGGCCGCTTTGGATTGGACATAAGGGCGATTCGATAGACATATAACCACAAGACTGAACTTAAAGGATATTGCCAATGGGAAAACGTCTCGGTAGTGTTATGTTCGCAGTTGTCGCAGTGAGTTTCTATCTAGGCACTGCAATGGCCTCAGATCCCTCTACAACCGCCGGCCCCCAAGCGGCCCCCGCATCCGTTCAAGGTGAAGCCCCTCAGCACAATACGATCGCCCCATCGAGCCAGGAAAAGTCCGAACCGCAGAAGATCACCAGCAAAGTTGCAGGCGATTACGCCCTTTTTGCAATGATGGCAGCAAATGCCTATCACAGCGACGAACGGATAAAGTTTCCTCTGGACAAGATAGGCTGGATACAGATCGACAAGAACGGAAAGGCGACGACGGAGCCCACCCGGGATTATTGGTTTGGATTGGAATACGATATATACGAAAAGCAGGCAACCAATGAGGTTGTCTTTGCCATTCGCGGCACGGACAGTCCATCGGATCACTTCTTAGCGAATTTCACGATCCCTGTTTCGCCGCATTATAAAAAACTAAACAAGGATCTCGGTAATTACATCGAGAAGCATCCGAATAAACAAGTGACCGCCACGGGGCATTCCTTGGGCGGCGGCTTGGCTTTAAGTGCATCCGTTCACTACGGCATCGTTGCCATTACGTTTGACCCCTCCCCGAGAGTCTTTGACGGGCTGGGGGATCATCACAAGCAGGCCAAGCGAATCGTAATCTATGAACAGGGTGACCCTCTGCAGACGGCGCGTAAGAATTGGGAAAAGATATCTGAAGTCGTGACTAAGGAAAACTTCTTCGCATGCTCCGTTGTCCCGGCGAACATCAGTCAACACCGCGGGGATTGTCTGGCACTGGGGCTTCTCGACCTGGGGAAGGAAGAGAATAAGGAATTGCTTCCTGTCTGGGAGGCATTACCCCCAACCGAACGCATGAAGTGCGCTCCAGACATCCACCACAATGACGGGGCAAACTGAAAGCTGGCGTCAGGTCTTGCTTTTTGCCTCTAGGCAGGGTCGCTTCCGACCCTGCCCTTCAGGTGTTGCATCAACGCCATTCTACGAACTTCACGGCCTCACAGGCGGCGGGGGGCGAAGCCGTAGTTATCCCAGAGCCGGTTGCGGGCAAGGCCATAGGTCGTGCCGCAGGAGATGACGTTCATGCGGCACAGGGTGGCCCGCCACTCGTACTTGATCAGCACCGTCTCGACGGCCTTCCTCTCGGGATCGAAATGGACCTGGCGCGAGGGGGAGTACTCCTCCCTGCCGTAGCCTGTGCCGGCGCTCTGCGAGGCCTCGCCCCTCGCGGATGGTGAGGCTTTTTCCTTGGCGTCGGCCTGCGGCGCCCCGGGGACTGCGGTGGAGAGATCCGCCGGCCGCTTGTAGCGCTGGACCTCGGGATAAGCGGCCACGGCGATCACGCCCATGGCGGACTGATCCCCGAAGGCCGCGGCGTAGGAATCGGGCACTTCGGTGAAG
>Ga0316616_100000171_pt1 | contig 17397 bp, 11 predicted proteins | sample OWC_Aug_M1_C1_D1_FD_207660 | JGI IMG/M metagenome (GOLD analysis project Ga0316616, IMG submission 207660) | Wetland soil microbial communities from Old Woman Creek delta, Ohio, United States - OWC_Aug_M1_C1_D1_B | ecosystem: Environmental > Terrestrial > Soil > Wetlands | place: USA: Ohio... | reverse complement strand
ACCACTGGTTCCGATAAATTCACCTACGCCGGCGAGATGCAGGACTCGCCCACCGGCCTCGTCTACCTCTTCGCCCGCTACTACGACCCGGAGCTGGGCAGGTTCTACGCGCTGGACCCGGAGCTGGGGAGAACATCAAATCCACAGATATTGAATAGATACACTTATTGCATTAACAACCCTTTGAAATATTTTGACCCAACAGGAAGAAATCCTGTTTATTATGTTATTGCTGGCGCGATATGTGCAGAGGTTGGTTTCAAATTAGGAGTTATGGATGCAATTTTATATGGTCACCCGGAATATGCGCTACAATATGGTGCGGCTGGTGCTATTACCTGGGCACAATTTCCCCTCATTTATTATGTGGCCGGGCCAAGATATACTCCGGGGATAGCATTACCAATCCTCGGAGGTGAATACAATTTCCTGAAAACCTATTTTGTCACAGGTGATTTGAGTAAAGCCATGGATGCAGGAGGCAAAGGATTTTCGGAGAACGTTGGTATGGCCGCCATATTGCTTGGTCTCCCAAAGATTGGTATTGGGATAACAATAATCGATGTTGCATTAGGAGGAGTATTAAAAGGCGCCATCGCTTTTGCAGGAAATTATGTTTATCATGAATTTTCAGATTGGTGGAACGAGAATAAACCGTCATGGATGCCTCCATTAGGTAAGAATCCATATGATCCCAGAAACTTACCTGCTATTTCAAGTGCCATTCAAATTGGCAAACACGTTCTTCAAACAGCTTCTAATTATAATCTCATAGGTGGTATCGCAAGAAATTTAAATATTGGCATTTGGAGAATGATAAAAAACAGTTAGAGGTGACATCATAATCTCATAGGAAAGGAAGTAATGATTAATCTCATCAAAAAAACAGAAGAACAGGAATCAAATTGCGGTCTAGGCTTCAAACCAGGAGACCTTATCCAGTGGTATCCAATTTTATTAAGTCGCAATGGATGGGTACTATGTCGTGAAGAACGGTGCCTAGCATCCATTAGGCATAGGGGGATGTTTCCAATAAGAAAGTTCACTGGAACACATGAAGCTGAGAAGATAGAAATTAAATTAATAGACACGAAGATTTCTAACAACTCCCATAAAGATTCCGAGGATAAAATCGTTTACTGCATTGAGAAGGAATTATTCAAGGGTGAGTGGGACACTGATAATGGTAAGAAAAGAGAATGGGGCAGACTTGAGTTTTCACAATCGAAAAAATTTGAGGGGCCTTATTCAATATGGACAGGTCATGAAGGTCCTAATTATGTTAATGTCCCTGCAAGAATAGTGTTGAATGACAAACGGGAATTCCATATCTGGGAAAAGATTGAAGGTAATGATAAGAGAGAATATTCAATTGTCGAATGGATCTCCCCCAATGATATTAGAGTATTAGCAATTACAGAAAGACCTCCTACTGGAAATGGTATTTATAGAATTGTAAATATTAAAGAAAACGACCCTAATCCAATAATGTTAGCCATCGTAAGTTTTGCTTTTGCGGAAATAGTCTTCGACGAACTTGACGCAAAACCATAGTATCGTTGGTGAAGTTAGCGATTAATAAGCATTTTTTTGATAGTAATAATATGGGACTCTGTTGTTAAACTAGCCGCTCCATAAGAAACCGTTCCTAGCCAGCAAGAACAGATTGTACATCGCGAGCTTCGCCTGCACCTCGTTTTTCCTGCCGTTCTCGGAACGGCACCTCAAGCGGTATCCGAAGAGCCGCTGGATCATGCTGAAGGCCGTCTCAGCATGATTCCGCCTCGCATACAGCGAGGCGAAGCGGTTTGGCCAATGATGAGCGAAGTAGGACATCTTCTGATAGAGCGTGATCGGCCTAGGAAGGCATCTGGCGTTCCTCTTGAGGCCGTGCATCGTAGCTGCCCCATGCCGCCTGGCAACTTGTAAGCAAGCTTCCCCGTTGTAGGCGGAGTCGGCCAGGCTTCGCTCCACCATGACGTTCGAGGGGAGGCCCTCCCAGGCCTCCCCGAAAATCTGGCTCTCGTGAACGTTCGAGGGAGTCAGCACGTAGCTCAGGACAAGGAACGAGTCCACCTCCACCACCGCGTGCAGCTTGACCCAGTCCTCCGTCGCCTTGAGGCCGTAATCCGTCTCCCTCCACGACCGCTTCCGGCCGCTGAAGCCGGAAGCGTCGGTGGCGGCCACCGCCCTCCGTCTCGGCAAACGTTCCAGCACGAAGGAGAAGAACCTCCTCCACAACGCCAGCCAGCGTCGGCTGGCGTTCTTGCGGCACAGGACCGTATGATCAGGGACGATCTCAAGGTCGAAGTAGTCCGCCAGCAGGACGAGGAGACCTTCCGTCTCGCGGAAGGTCGCGTCGAACAGCTGGCGGATCAGGAAGGCGATCAGCAGGTCCCGCTCAGGCACCGGCGGCCGGCTGGTGCCGCTCCGTCTCTGCCAGAAGGCGAAATCATCGGCATGCTTCCGGATAGCCTCCAGCGAAAGTCGGTGCTTGTTGACCATGAGCTCGTCGTAGCCTTCGTCCTCGATCACCTTGCTGAGGTCGAGGGCGAAGGTGTCCACCTTCGCCTGACCAGCAAAGTTGAATACCTCCACCGGCATCAGTATGTCCGTGGCAACCAATCTATTACCTTCCTAGGCAGCTGGCAATAGGTTGGTCCACACTTATTAATTTTGATAACAATATAGATAACAAATGATAAATTATACTTCAGAAGTCCATTACGAGTTTAGCAATAAAGCCATTATGGATTTTTTTGCCTGCAGAGTAATCATCCAGTCAATGTCCATTGGCATTAATGTTAGATTGTCACGACCTTTGGATCAGCAACTGCCGTTTTCCATGGTTGGAGCATCAGGGCTATTGCCGAGGCGCTCATCATCGATGGTTTTCCGAATGTGGAACTTCGTTAGCGCTTTGACCTCCTCTTGCCTCTTCTCCATAGAATGAGGTCTATCGCAATGAGCTTTTAGCAATGGTTACCTATAACCTATCAACACGTAGAAATCATTATTAACTCTCAGGGACTGTTTTTTCTTGAGGCCGAGAGGCCTTCGGGGGGGGGGAAATTAATGAAGTGGAGCGGAGCGATAAAGCTCCTGAGCCTGTTCTGTGTCGCAATAATGCTGATCTTAACACTGAACGTCGTCATAGACAAGGTCGAAGCAGGCAGCGCAGGTGACGAAAGAACGGCACCAGCCATTCCACCGAGTATTTCTGAGTATGGGAGACTGACCCTGTCATCGTATGGTGCCCATACCCCATCCATAGCCCGGGCCTCTGACGACCATCTTCATGTCGCTTGGGTGGATGAATCGCCCTCCGGACAAACCGTCATGTGGAAGCGATCCGCCGACGGCGGCGCCTCCTATACATCCGATAAGGTCATTTCCCCTGCCTTCAGTTCCATTCCAGATGTGCGGATCACTTGCTCAGACTCCGGCTCTTCCGTCCTTGTAGCCATCGAGGCCGATGGCGGAATTTACACAATAATATCCAATGACCAGGGGGATACCTGGGGAGACTGGTATTTCCTCGACGATGGCCATGGACCCAGGGTGGAGCTGATCGAGGGCAGAACGGCCATCTTGGGCTTCATAACGCAGGTCGAAGGTGTTGATTCCCTTGTTCTCGCCAGGTTGGGTTTGGTGGGGGACACCATCTCCGAGGCGACGGGGTTGGCCGCGATGGCCATCGGCGGACCAGCGACATTCACTGTCGCAGGATGGAGTGTTTGCTATGCTCTTACGGTATCCACACCCGAAAGCGCTGTCGTATATGGCCGCATAGGAGCCGGCGGAAAGACCCAGGTCGAGCCGACCCTTGTGGCAAGGCTGGGCAAAACGACCATCAACGACCTGGAGTTGTGCGTTGTGGAGGGCGAGCCGCTGCTGGCCTGGTCAACGAGCGACACGGAGGCATCGAGCATCTTCCTGGCTAGCCCTATCGGCGACGAGTCCAGTTGGGTAGTCGTGGAAGCAGAAAGGATCCAGGGAAGGATTAACGGCCTCTCCGTGTCGAGCATTCGGGAAGGCGCCTTCATCGCCTTCGAGAACTCGAGCAAAGCGGCGACGACAATCTCAGCGTGGGAGGTGGGCTCCAACGGCGAGCGGCGAAGCGGGTCATTCTGCCTTTCTTCGATCGAAGGCTGTGCATCGCATCCAAGCGTCACCACGGGGTCGCTCGGAGAAGTCCATTGCGTCTTTGAGCAGTCCTTTGAGGGGAAGAGCGACATCTACCGTTCCTCCGATGTACTGCTTCGCCTTCTTGATCTTGAACGGCTCCAGCGCTTCATTGACGCAATGGGCGACGCGGCCTTCGTTGATGCAAAACAGAAGGAGGTGGACGAGTTCCACGTCACGCTCGAAGCATTGGTCGGGGCGAAGACCGAGGCTAACGAGGTCAAGCAGAAGGAGCTCCTCCTTGCTTTGCGGAGCATCCTGGATTACAAGAACCCTCCTTTGCTAGGATTGTTCTCTTCGACCGCCCTAGCTGATCTAGTCCTTCAGCAGCTCTCCTCGTTGGACAATGCCCTACAAGGGAAAGCCGCGGCAGCCTCCTTCTCACCGGACGATCAACTGAGCGATCAGTTGATGGGGACAGATTCCCTCGATCCGCCTCCACCCGAACTTGATGAGGTGGAGGGCCCGTACGTCGAGAACATTACCGCGATAAGCGCCCTGGTCTATTGGAGGGTCACCCCCCTCCCTCCCCCCTATGAGCTTGGCGATATCTATCTGGAGTGGTATCTTTGGCCCTCGGGGACTCACTATCAGACGCTCGGGGGACTTTGCGCTCCCCCCGCAGGCCACACCGGCAGCCAATGGTTCTGTGCGTCCCTGGCCAACCTGTCGCCGGGGTCAAGGTACTTCTGCCAGGTCCTATGTCTTCCCAACAACCCCTCCACGACCTTCTGGACGCTACCAGTGCTCGTGGAGAACATGGCGGCCATGGCAGAATCCCCCACTGTGGCTGACATCACATGGACCTCGACGGTGCTGGCGACGACCAAGGTTTATTATGGCCTGACTTCGAGCTATGGCAGCGTCGCCACGGGAGCTGATGGGGCCTACCATCAGGTACGGCTGACTGGCCTGACCCCGAACACCGTCTACCACTACAAGGTCGAATCGAAGTACGTGGACGATCTGACAAAGTTTGCGTCCAGCGGGGACCTGACATTCAAGACCAACGTGAGCATCACCGGCATCACCATTCTCCCCAGCTTCGCCTCCGCGACCGTCAGCTGGAAGACCGACATGAACTCCACCAGCGTCCTGGATTATGGCATCGGCTCCTCCTACCTGTATTCAGGCGCGGTCATCGAAAACGGCAAGGAACATACGGCCGAGGTCAGCGGCCTCAATGCCAGCCTGCTCTACGGCTGTCGCATCCGCTCCACCTACATATCCGATTCCCGGTATTACGCGCTAAACTACACCAGCTTCTGGTCCACCGACCTTCAGGTGACCGATCTCTCGACGAAGATAGGGGCGGACAATGTCCTCTTCAAGTGGAACACTACGGACAACGCCACCGGCGAGGTCCTCTACGGCATCTCCCCAAGCAGCCTTAACCTCAGGAAGGTTGCCAACGATGGCATGGAGCATTCAGTGAGGATCGAGAACCTCACCAAGCAGGCTCATTATTACTACCGCGTCCTATCGAAGTTCCTTTATGATAACACCATCAATGATTCGGTCAATGGCGACCTCACGACTCACAGCTACGGGGTGACGAGCGTCAAGGCCACGCTCATCTCCCAGAACGCCAATTCGACCTACAACGTCCTCATCACCTGGGTCTCGACCTTCTTCGGTACGGCGAAGGTCACATATTCGTTGTACAGCGATCTTCACTCTCCTTCATACGCATACGGGAACCAGACCAGGGAGCACGCGGTCCGCCTCTCGTATTTGACGGCCAACACAAGATACTACTACAAAGTGGAGTCGAAGCCGGTGAACGATCCGCCGGCTCCAGCAGAGGTGAGCAGCACCTACAACTTCGAAACACGGGTATATATCTACAATTTGCAGGCGACAGTGAATGGCAATCTTACATCCTGCACGATCACATGGACTACCAACGTGCCGTGCACGACGGTCGTCCGTTACGGCACTTCGCCCACGCTGAGTCGCATGGCTACCGGCGCCTCCTCCGTGACATCGCACTCGGTCACATTGTTCGGGTTGACGCCATTCACATGGTACTATTACCAGGCGGAATCGAACTATACCTATGGAGGAAACGTCATCCCCGCCTCCAGCGGCCTCAAGCATTTCATAACCGGGCAATTGACGATCACCAACCTGCAGATCTCGGAGATCACGCTCACCTCGGTCAAGGTCTCCTGGACCACCAACCTGGATGCGAATGGATACATCGAGTTCGCCAAGTGCTCGCTGAAGGAGGCCCCGAACCTATGGAACTCGGGCGACTATTCGAGGCTGGCAGTGCCAGGTTCTTTGACGCACACCCTGACGCTGACAGGGCTGACGCCGAACGCCACCTACACCTACAGGGTGATGTCGAGGGCGAACTCCAACCCGATATTGAGCAAGACCACCGCCTTCAACGAGTTCGAGACCCGGCCCGCCCTTCTGATATCGGACCTGAAGTGGACGACCACTGATACATCTGCCACAGTTACCTGGACGACGAACTGGTACTCCAACACCAGGATCTACTACAGCCAAGACACCAGTTATTCCTCGACAGCGACCGGCTCAGACGCGCTGAGCCACTCGGTCACGATCAGCGGGCTCAAGAGCAACACCCTGTACCATTTCAAGGCGTCCTCCATCAAGTTGGACCAGAGCCTCTCGGCGCAGACCGGCGACAACGTGCTCAGCACCACCGCCCTGATGGTCCACTCCGTCGCCAACAGCTCGCTGACCACCAGCTCCTTCACCATCACCTGGAAGAGCAACTTCCTCGCCTCTGGAAAGCTGGAATACGGGACGACGAAGAGCCTCGGAACGAACTACAATGAGCCGGGAGGGACCAAGACCTCTCATTCGGTCACCATCACCGGCCTGCCGTCGAACACCCTCTACTACTACCGCGCGGTATCGACGTCCAGCTCCAACTCGTCGGACATCGCGACCAGCCCCATCTACACGGTCAAGACCTATGCGGGGGAGAACGACGCGGGGATGATGGCGGATGCCGGGAACAACTTCGGGTCGGCGATGAGCATCCTCTCCGGGTCGTTCTCCGGCAACCTCACATCCTCCAGCGACATCTATGACTTCTACCGGTTCTACGCCTTCGTCGGGCAGACGATCAACGTCACCTTGGCCGTGCCTGCCGGGTACAACTTCAACCTCTATCTCTACAACCAGGCCAACACGCTCAAGGCAAGTTCCACGAAATCCACCGGTCTTAGCGAGGCGGTCTCGTTCGTCGCGGACTCGGAAGGGAACTGGAGATTCGAGGCGAGATGGATCAGCGGCTCGGGCAAGAAGCAGTACTCGGCCTCGCTGCACATCTTCGAAGCGGCGAACACCTTCACGCTGGACGTGGGGGTGACCGGTGATAACTATGTCAACGGCCACATGCCCGGGCTCATGCTCTGCAACGGCACGGGCTGGGGTTCCATCCTCACCGACCCGACGCGAAGGGCGGGCGTGGCCGGCTCAGGGTTCCTTCTGACCGTCGATAACGAGATGCAGAGCAGGGACTACCAGCTCACCCTGCGCTATTGGTCGTCGTCGGATATAGTGGTCTCTGTGTTCACTGGTGGAGGCTGGGTGAACGCCACCGAGCTGCCTGGCACGAGCGATTGGTCCTCATGGTCCTTCCTTGTCAGCTCCTTGTATCTCTATGATTACCTGGCCAATCAGCCGGGGATGAACGTGCGCTTCAACCTCTCGGCCCCGCTGGAGCTGGACACCATCGTAGCCGTGGCCACAGCCTCGGACCAGGGAGTCAACGACTCGGGCAGCGGGAATACCAATGCGAAGGCCGACCTGCCCTCCTATCGCCTGGAGACGGGATGGACGGTGAAGGATTGGCTGGCGAACGGATCCGCGAGCGCGACGGTCATCGTCTCCTTGTCCCGAACGGACATCTCCTATCTGTTGAGGTTCACGTATGCCAACAGCACCGACGGCATCGAGGTGCAGCAGCAGTCCTCCTCGGGCTACAAGAGCATCGGCCGCCTGCACAAATGGGGGCAGGAGGCGGTTATCGTCCTAAACCGCGAATGGTACTACGACGTGGATACGTCCGCCTCGGCGCCAGGGACTAACGTCCGCATCAAGCTCATTACCCCCTTGAAGGAGCTGTCGTCGATCAGCATCACCCCCGCAGCCTACTGCACGGACGTAGGAACGAGCTACGACGATTACTCGTCATCGCACTCGCCAGGCATCAACATCCTCACCAACGGGGAATGGGGGACGATCAAGAGCGGGAACGGCAGGACCTATAGGAGTTCGACCGCGAACGCCAACTTCTTCCTCAACGCACCGCTCAGCGGTACCCCATACTCGATCACCATCACCTACAAGACGGTCAACCAGACGACGCTCAGGCAATTCAACGGGACGATCGGCGGGGTGGAGCAATGGACCAGCCTCGGGAGCCTCATCGCCGATGGTCTGTGGCACACCTCCTCACTCATGACCAAACCGAAGTACTATCGCGATTACGTCGCAGGGGGCGACCTCAACGTCATCTTCGACCTCACGGGCTCGGTCACAGTGGACTGGCTGAACGCCAGCGCGGATGAGGACAACGATTCCTACAGCAACTATGTGGAGGCGATGCGATCCTATGAGAACGATACGACATCTAGATTGGGCTCGTTCACCAAGACCTTCACCTGCTGGGAGAGCGGTATCTACTCGATAACGGTCTACGACACCTTGGTCGCGTACAGGTACTTCGACAAGCTTTCGGGTGAGGTCTTCTACGAGCCAGAGTACGCGAACATCAGCCTGGACGGGGTACTGAAGAAGTGTTTGGTGAATTATGCCGACGGGATCGCTTATAAGGTCACGATGACCCAATACCTCGCCAAGGGGCAGCACAGCGTCTCGCTGCTCGCACGTGGCACCGGCAGCTCCCAGGTCAACAGCATCGTCGTCGAGAACGCCCACTCCCTCAATCCATATTCATCGGACACGGACTCGGACGGTCTGACCGAACCACAGGAATTCGCCTCAGGGACCGACCCGGTGGTAGCGGACACCGACAACGACGGCCTGGCCGACGGGCAGGAGCGGTACTCGGCCTTGTACTCGACGGACGGCTTCAAGAAGATAGTCGAGGACACCCAGGGAGCTCAGTACACGGCGCAGATCGTCAAAGTGAGAGGGGTAATCGGACCGATTGACCACATCTACGCGCACGTGGGCATAATCCATCCCAGGATAGGCGACCTGCGCGTCAGCATTAAATCCCCATCGGGCCAGTATGCATATGTCTTCTATCAGCCGGGCAACTCGACATCGAACTTATTCAAGACCTACGACCTGCTCAGCTACTTCAGCCCCACCGCCTTCCAGAGCGACGGCAATTGGACCTTGCAGGTCTTCGACCTCGTCTCCGGACAGCAGGGAAGGATCGAGTACTTCCGCATCCAAGCGGACGGTCGTACCGACCAGCTGATCGCTGACAGCGATGGCGATGGCGTCCTCGACGGCGAGGAGGTCAACTTCGGAGTCGATGGCTGGGTCACCAACCCGAGGTTGGCGGACACCGACGGCGATGGGCTGAGCGATTCGCAGGAGATCAACGGATTGACGTGCACTTTAAAACGCTCCGATCCAACGAGGGTGGACACCGACGATGACGGCTTCAATGATAACGTGGACGTGGCCCCGACCGGCGACGCCATCGTCCAGGTCACGATTGACAAGCTTTTCCGCTACAGCGACGAGTCCTTCAGCCCCGTCTTCTTCACCATCGAGGCGGATGGCTGGCACTACTCCACCGCCCGCACCCCCACCGACACCCCGAACTCGTGGGCGACGGTGGGGCTCAGTTATTTCGTCGACATCTGGGACTCCAACACGACCGCAAGCATACGCGTGCGCGCTTGGGACGAGAACTGGAATGGGGACACGGAGATAGACATCTGCCCAGGAGCGGCGAAGCAGTTTGAGGGGTCATATTCTATCCTTGACAACCGTTGGAACGATGAATGGGGTACATGGGTCATCGACACCGATGGCAAGGGTGATGGCTACGACACCGACCAAGATGCCCGGCTGGTGATCCAAGTGAAAACCGTCGTCCGCGAGAAGGCCCACACCATCGTGGTAAACGCCACCGATTACGGCCTGGATGCGGTCAAGGAAGGTGAAGAGTACCGCTTCTCCGGAGACGACCAGATCTATATGTTCTACCTGAATTGTTCCTCCGCCTCCGCCAACTTCGTCCAGGGCCTGAACGTGATAGTGCTCCCCCGTTCCCTAGCGCTCGAATCAAAGATTAACTCAACCCTTTACAACCTGCAAGGTGCAGGGGTCGATAATCCGTTACGTAACGCCTCGTTGCGAACTCCTCCGGCTTCAGGCGATTCCTCAGGGCACATCGTGGCCGTGATATCGAAGAACCTCACCGGTGAGGAGGCTGAGACGCTCCTCGGCATGATGACTCATAACTCCAGCGACGCCCGGATTGGCAACAGCCAAATCGTCCCCAGCACCATGGCGCTATACCTCATGCACCTTCCGTTAGATGTGGTCAGCGGCATTCCAGTACTGGACGTCGTCAATTCGCCTGCAGGCAATCAGCCGAGGTCATTCTGGAACTACCTTACCGACACATTGGTCGGCGTCGTAGAATTCCTGTGGCATGGATTGGTAGCCACGGCGCAGTTCATGTGCTTCCTTGCCCTGGCCATGACCGGGATCGGCCTCATCATTTACATCCTCTGCGACCCGAGTGTGCAAGCGGCGATATCGCAGGCGATCGACAAGATCGTGGACGCGTTCATGGAGTTCGTGGACTGGATACTTGACTTCATTTTCGATACGGTAAACATACTGTTTGGTCCTGTTCTGAGTGCTATGACGGCCGCAACTAACCCATATTGTGCTAAAGTATTGGCATCATCGAAGACCATAGAAAGTGATATTCAAGCAACCGGAGTTACGTCGGCCCGCAGCAAGAATAGCTTATCCGATTCCTTATTAGGTCCACTTTATAAAATAATTGAAGGAGTTGTTTTGGTTATCGCTGCACTCTTTATATTGATTAAAATATTCACGGTGGGTTGCTCATTCATTATATCTGCAGTGATTGGGATTATCGTCGCCATTCTCATCGCAGGGGCAATCAGTCTGTTTCAACTTGCGTTCGATGAGGAGGCTACGACTCCTATCGGCTATATTGCATCGTTTCTCAAGTCTTTTCTGATTGGTAATTGTCAGGACAATAGTGCTCGAAATGGTGTTATTTGCATTATTGAGAGCTCTTGTGAGATCTTCAGTATGTTCATATGCGCTGGACGGGCTGTTTGGGAGGATGTAATCCCGGGAATATCTATTGGGGCAATGAAAGGGATTGTTCTCTCCGTACTCGGGATTGCTATCAGTCTCTATTCGGCTACGACAAACGCTATTGGTGCGGTGGCGATTGGATGGATGCTCTCATTCGTCGGTTTGTACGATTCTGCAATTACCTTCCTCAGATTTGAAAAAAATGTGCATGCAAAGGAATTGGTATTTACCGCATTGGCAATATCTGGATTTTCTTTCGGTACAACTTCATATGAACTGTTATCAGCTTTAAGTGAGGAATATGGTTAATGGAAGCCGTAGTGATAGCATCCAAACACTTGAGAATCCGATAAATAGATGGATTCTGAGGAGAGCTTTACTAGTTTGCTTAATAGTTTTTTTGTCTATCATGTTGTATTCACTGATTAGGGGAAATCAAGTATTAGGGTTTGCCATCTCCCTTGTAATATCATGTTTCATGTTTTATCTAATTTGCTGGCACAGAGAGTTCTGGCTTCGCCCAATTAATCTTGAATTCCATAAAGATTATTTTATTGCCCACTACAGGTATGGTAAAAAATCGAGAAGTAACGCCATCGATGAGGTCTCACAGATAGCAACCTATGGATCAATGGACGACCCAGATAATGATGTTATCCTTGAATTCATCGATGGAAAATGGTACCGAATTAAGAAGCCAGTCGCCGATGCCTTTGGAGAGAGATATGGTCTAAAGATAAATCGTCACGACATATCAGACTAGGATTCTACAATCATAAACTTTAATTGGTAAGCATGAATAAAAAGGAATAGAATATTAAAAAAATGAAGAAACAATAATGATTCTGGCTTAAAAAAGGAATTTATAACCTCTTAACTCCGAGACAATATGGTCTCGGAATCTATTTCCCTGAGATTGATGTCCGCGGACTCTCCTTTTCCATTATTAGCATCAAGCTAACGTCCCCTCTTTCCTTTGGAGCGCCACACTCTTGACGGATCGTCATCGGCCGGGACCTCGCAATCCTCGTGGACCATGGCGTACTTGTTAGAAAGCATCAACCCCGCTTCGTCTTTTAGCTCTTCTGAGGATATATAGAAGCCGTCGTAACAGGAGATACAGGTGACGGCTACGGCATACTTCTCTTTGGCCTCTTTGAAGCCCTGCTCGTATGCGCGCCTCCTCGCCTCGGCATAGTTACGTTGCTCGATCTCAAGTGCCTCACGGAAGAACGTTCCAATGGACTTGTTCTGCTTAACTAACACATCCTTCAACCGCTCGTATGCCTGCTCCGTAACTCGGAACGAGATCACCGGGTGCTGCTCGTCGTAGCGCCTCTTGGCCGGGGACCGAGCACATTTTACCATATACATCTCCCTCCCGCAGCTTCGGATTCTGGGACGATTCTTCCAGGTAAACTATGGTTGTAGACCATATGGTATCCGATATCCCATACCGATGGTAGACGCTCAGCAGACGAGTCGGAGCGTTTGCATCCTCGCCCGTACACGATTACCCCTCCCTGGCTGAGGAGCGAAGCTTCGTGTTGAGTCGGATCTTCTTTATGCCTCGCTCCAAGTCCGCCCTGATCTCGACGTCATAGTCCCACCCCGCCTTCGACAGTTCCTCTTTTCCGAATATATCGAGAAGGAACTCAAGTATCATCATGACCCTGAGCCGTTCGACCTCTTTATTGGGGTCATAGGACCTGTGCTCTTCCAGAGTATGTGCCACGTGCGCGTGCCTCAAGAAAGTCTCTAATGACCTGGTGGACGCTCTCGCCATCTCCGCGATGGACTCCAGGTCCTTCATGCTCACATTGAGCCTGCCCTCCCGGCCCCCGGCCAGCTGCTTAGCGAGATAGTTGAGAATGTTCTCCTCGGTCAGCAAATCGCTACCAAACGGTGAGGCGCGCAGCTCGTTCAAGGCATAGGTTCCAAATTTCTCATCGATCCGATAGAGATTATCCAGATTTTTCATAATCCAATAATGGGGCGTTCCCTTGGTCCTCCTCTTGGGCGCTGACTTGTCCTCATGGTCTAGAATATCTTCTTCGACAAGCCTTTGGCATGCCGCCTTGACCCCCTGTTTGGTGACCTTTAAAAGCTCATTGGTATTCACGTCGCGGATCTCGGGCCAGGCATTCTTAATGGCCGACACGTACATAGGTGCATTCCCGGATTTGGCCAACGTGGCGATCACATTGATTTCGTTCATTCTTGCGATGAGTTTCTTGTCCTCGCTTGAATCGATCATTCGTGTTCCTCAGCCAATAATAGACGAAAGATGGATATAAAGCCTCACATTTATTTTTGACTAGGGTCTGCTTAACAGACTTTCTTATGATGGTGCTTCGTTTCATGCCCAAACAATGGGCAGGTAGTTGTCGGAATTCTAGGATAGTAAATTATATTTAGTATTAAGTAAATACTAATGTCTCGATGGCAAATATTTTAAGGGAGGTGATAAAGCATGAAGCGAGAGATAGCCAGAATTCTGGCCGATTTAGAGGAAGCCCTGGTTGCGGCAGGCCTTTCGGAAGAGGAGGCGGAGGCGCTCGTAGATTCTTTCGAATTGACAATAAAGGAACAACTGGACTGATTGGAGCAGATCGAGGGCGGGTGACCTTCATCGGCATGAAATCGGCCAGAACGGAACCATCCGGGGGACGCCCGGACCAGGTTGGAATCCGATAAGGAATTGCAAAGAGCAAGATTCCAACCTTGGAAACGCATTATTTTTTCTTAAAAATCAAGCGAGCCAGTGTGGTGAAAAAAGGGATGGAAAGTAATGGATTCAAGGGCCATCCCCTTCAGCTAGGTGAGGAACGCCCGAAGAATGGATTAAGTAGATCCAAATCCTCTGAGGTTGCGGAGGGGAGGATACCACCGCGGGGCGGACAACTCACCTCTGGAGATGCTCGCAGCTGGGGGAAATCCACTTCACCGAGATGCAGGCGCTCCAACGATAGCCACAGGAGAGGGAGCATGGGCAGATATCCCTTCGTGTGTGCCTATCGCAGATACCTGAAGAGCTCCCGCGCCAGGCTCGGCGAGGGCACCATCGCGGAGAGGGAGCGCAAGCTGCACTGCCTCGCCAAGGTGGTGCAACAGCTCAACGACGCGGGGAAGATCGGCAACCCGAACCCGACACTGCTCACGGAGGGGGACGTCATCGAGGTCTTCATGGCACTTAAGCAACGCGGAATCAAGCGCTCGACGTTGAGGAAGTACCTCCAGATGCTCAAAGCCGTATGCAGGGAGTGCGGCAACCGGGTGGTCGAGGACATGCTAGCCGATGGTAAGATCAAGGTAGGGAACGACCTTCACGAGCCGTTCTCCCTGGACCAGGAAGAACTGAGAGATGCGCTAGTAGCTTGCCGGACGGTCGGTGGTTGGAGAGGAGAGGTCTGTCGCTTCTCTATCACCATGCTCACCTTCCTCCGATTGCGGCCAGGCGAGCTTCGCACGGCTTCGTTGCGGGACCTTGATACCAAGAGGTGGACCTTCCTGGTCGCCAACCCGAAGGGGAAAGGAACATACGGCGAGATGAAGCGTCTTCCTGTTCCCGATGTGCTGAGGCCATATGTCCTCGAATACCTGGAGGTCAGGGGATCTATGCTGGCAAATAGGGGCGTCAAGGACGCTGAACCCTTAATCCCTGCCATATCTAGGAAGGGAGTAGGAGTGTATTGCCAGCAGGCATTTGGGCGACTGAAGGACGAAGTCATGAAAGAGGCTGGCGTCCGGTTCAAGTGGAAGGATTTCCGCCCGACCGGAGGGCAGCTGGCCCTCGATGCGGGAGTTCCGATAGATCAGGTATCGCGAAGTATGAGGCACGCATCGACGCAGACCACGGAGCGGTACTATTGCCGCGCCAGAGCTGAACCTGCATTCGCCCGGGTCAATGAGGCATACAACTCGTTACTCAAACCCGAGCCAGCTATCAGGGCCGAAAACGATTGAATTGAATTCAAAAAATAATTGTCTGGATGAGAGGGTGAGTGGGCTCAGCCGGATTCGAACCGGCGACCTTCTGCGTGTGAGGCAAACGTCATAACCGCTAGACCATGAGCCCTGATGGTAGCGACAAAAACGAGCATGCGATATTAAAGGGTGACGGTAGCCTACTCGGTGATCACTTGGGTGGCGCGGAACACGCCATCGTTGAATAGCAACGAGAAGTAGCCGGTCTTATGGTTGGTAGAGCGAAGCTTTACTGCCCGGATCCTCCTCTGGATATCCGTCTCGCCGAGCTCGTGCAGCTTCAAGGAGATCACGCCATCTGCCAGATAGCCTTCGTCGTACTTGTTCTGGAACATCGTCTCTGGCGAGGTCTCCGAGATGAGGAATGTGGTGATCCCCAGGTTGCGCAACCACTCGAACAGATAGAACAGCTCCGTTCTACGGTTCTCGCCCAGTTGAGCCGCCATCTCCAGCACGTCCAACGAGTCCACGACCAGGATCTCATAGCCCAGGCTGTGCTTCAGGGATTCGGCGTACATCTTGAACACCTGCAGCCAGGTGCCTTTCGCGGACAGTTGCGTCAACGACTTGCGGATGAGGCCGAGGTCCAAGATGTGGACGTACTCCTTGGACTCCTCCTTGTCCATGCCCATGGTGTGCATCTGCTGCAGGAGGTTCTCCCTCGACTGCTCGAGGGTCATGTAGACGCTCTTGGTCTTGTTGTTCAAGGCGTTCTGGTAGATCATGCTGTAGCAGATCGAGGACTTCATCGTACCGGGGGTACCGGTGATCAGAACGACCTGGCCCTTGGGTATCCCTCCCTGCAGCACCTCGTCAAAATTCTGGATGAAGGTGCGCACTCGCTCAATGGGCAGACTTATCTTCCTCCCGCTGGCGTCTCATATAATCGCGGAAGATAATATCCTTTTCTATCGGGCATTTCGAATTTTGATAATCAGGGATCGGTCCATTTCGGAGACTGGAGGATGAAAATGATTCGACGCGCTCGTGCGTTTGATTCGATGAAACGACCTTCAATCCTCGCCCGAGGAAGTCTGCTCGGACTCATCGCTAACGTTGCCTAGGGGCTTAGGCGGCACTGGTGCCGGCGGCGGAGCCACATCCAGGCTCTCTCCACAACGGAAGCAGTTACGGTCTTTGGGCTTGATGCCTGCACCGCAGGTCGGGCATTCGAACCTCTTGTTCATTAGGCTATCACTCCGAGATCACCTTGGTCACCTGGAATTTACCACTGCTGAACAACAATGAATGATAGGAAGGGTCGTGGTTGGTCTCGCGCATCTTGACGCACCGGATCCTCCTCTGGTTCTCGGTGTCCCTCACCAGTTGCATCTTGAGGGTAATGATGCCATCGGATAGGTAGCCCTCGTCGAACTTGCCTTCGAGAAGGCGCTCCTCCGAGGCCTCGGATATGAGGAGGACGGTGGCATTGAGCTCCCTCATCCACTCGAAGAGGTAGAACAGGTCCGTACGCCGGTCCACGACCTCGGCCATGGTCTCCAGCACATCCAAGGAGTCAATGACCATGATGTCGAACTTCAAATTCTCCTTAAGATTGGACAGGTAGGACTTGAAGACCTGCATCCAGGAGCCTCCAGTGGAGATCTCCCTCAGCTTCTTCCTTATGAGGCTGAGATCGAGCACATGCAGACGCCCTACCACCAGGTCCGTCTTCATGCCCATCTTCTCCATCTGTCGGAGCAGGGACTCGCGAGACTGCTCCATGGTGACGTAGAGGGCGGTCATTCCGTTGTCGATGACGTTGTGATAGAGGAGATTGTAGGAGATGGAGGACTTCATCGTGCCTGGAGCCCCTGCCACGAGAACGATGTGGCCTGAAGGTATGCCTCCTTCGAGCATTCGGTCAAAACCTTCGACATAGGTCCTCAGCCTCTGGTCCGAGCTCAAATAGTTTCCTCCACGCAACTTGATATTCTTACTTTACCTGGA
>Ga0316616_100000170_pt1 | contig 17402 bp, 14 predicted proteins | sample OWC_Aug_M1_C1_D1_FD_207660 | JGI IMG/M metagenome (GOLD analysis project Ga0316616, IMG submission 207660) | Wetland soil microbial communities from Old Woman Creek delta, Ohio, United States - OWC_Aug_M1_C1_D1_B | ecosystem: Environmental > Terrestrial > Soil > Wetlands | place: USA: Ohio... | reverse complement strand
ACCTGTTGGACCTGTAGGTCCAGTCACGTAAGACCGCGCACCTGTCGGACCAGTCGCGCCTGTCGGACCAGATATTACAGATTGAGGACCTGTTGGGCCCGTTCTGCCTGTCGGACCTGTCGCGCCAGAAGGACCGGTAATCAAACTGTCAGGTCCAGTCGGACCAGTAGCGCCTGTCGCGCCGGTAATTCTTGAAGTAGCGCCTGTCGGACCTGTCGTTCCAGTCGGGCCAGTTATCGTTGACTTGGCACCTGTCGGACCAGTTGCTCCTGTCGCGCCAGTCGGGCCTGTCACTTCGGACTGCGCGCCTGTCGGACCAGTGCGGCCTGTAGGACCTGTCACTTCAGATTGCGCGCCTGTCGGACCAGTGCGGCCTGTTGGTCCGGTTATTCTCGAAGCAGCGCCTGTAGGTCCAGTCGCGCCTGTCGGTCCGGTTATTTCGGACGTAGCACCTGTCGGACCCGTGCGGCCTGTCGGTCCGGTAATTATCGACGCGGCACCTGTTGGACCCGTTTGACCTGTCGGTCCAGTCACGATGCTTTGCGCGCCTGTCGGACCAGTCGCACCAGACGGACCTGTAGTTCCCGTCGGTCCGGTTATTTTAGAAACAGCGCCTGTCGGACCAGTGCCGCCTGTAGGACCTGTCACGTAAGATCGCGGGCCTGTCGTGCCTGTGGCGCCTGTCGGGCCAGTCGGTCCTGTGACCAAACTTTGCGCGCCGGTAGCACCTGTCGCACCTGTCGGACCTGTGACACCTGTCGGTCCTGTCGGACCTGTCGCGCCGCGGATAATCGACTGCGGACCCGTCGGGCCTGTTCTTCCCGTCGGTCCGGTAATTATTCCTGCAGCACCAGTCGGTCCTGTTCCACCTGTCGGTCCTGTAAGAATAGAATGCGCGCCTGTCGGACCTGTTTGTGTAGACTGCGCACCAGTCGGACCAGCACGACCTGTAGGTCCTGTAACTTTTGATTCAGGACCGTACGGGCCTGCAGGACCTGTTCCACCTGTCGGGCCTGTAACTTCTGAAGCAGGACCTGGAGGACCTGGAATATGCGAACATGGGCCTGTCGGGCCGGTTACTTCTGACTCAGGTCCTGTCGGACCGATATTGCCTGACGGCCCAGTGCTGCCTGTCGGACCAGTCGCGCCCGTAGGACCTGAGACAACAGACTGAGCGCCTGTCGGACCAGTGCCGCCTGTCGGACCTGTGACTTCAGAAGCTATTCCAGTCGGTCCAGTCCTGCCTGCAGGACCGGTGATTAAACTTGCCGCACCTGTAGGACCTGTCGCGCCTGTAGGACCGGTAATTAAACTTGCAGCGCCTGTCGGACCTGTGCGGCCTGTAGGACCTGTCACTTCAGATTGCGCACCGGTCGGACCTGTGCTGCCTGTCGGACCCGTGACACCTTGCACGCCTGTCGGGCCGGTCGATCCAGTAGCGCCTGTGATTATACTTATGGCACCGGTAGGACCTGTCGCTCCTGTCGGACCTGTGATCAAACTTGCAGCGCCAGTCGCACCAGTTGCGCCTGTCGGACCTGTTACTCGGGACTGTGCGCCAGTAGGACCTGTGCGTCCTGTTGGACCAGTCACTTCTGATTGCGCGCCTGTCGGTCCAGTCGCGCCTGTCGGTCCTGTGACAATACCCGCGGCGCCAGTCGGACCTGTGCCGCCCGTGGCACCTGTAATTATGCTTGCCGCACCTGTCGCGCCAGTTATGCGCGAGTCAGCTCCAGTTGGACCTGTAATTCTAGAAATAGCACCCGTCGGACCTGTCGCGCCTGTTGGACCTGTAAGTAAACTTGCGGCACCTGTCGGACCTGTTCTTCCTGTCGGTCCTGTAACAGAGCTCGAAGCACCTGTCGGACCTGTCGCGCCTGTCGGACCGGTGATTATGCTGTCCGCGCCTGTCGGTCCTGTGACTTCTGATTCAGCGCCAGTAGGCCCAGTCATGCCGGTCGGGCCGGTAATTATGCTGTCAGCTCCGGTAGGTCCCGTTCGACCTGTCGGGCCTGTAACGCCGGCGATACCTGTCGGACCTGTGCCACCTGTCGGACCTGTGAGTAAACTTGCAGCACCAGTAGCACCTGTCGCGCCAGTTGGTCCTGTGATTATGCTCGTGGCACCGGTCGGGCCGGTAGGTCCTGTCGGACCTGTTACTCGAGACTGCGCACCGGTAGGACCTGTGCGTCCCGTCGGACCTGTCACATAAGACTGCGCACCGGTCGGACCTGTGCCGCCTGTTGGACCTGTCAGAATACTCGCAATACCTGTCGGACCAGTTGCGCCTGTCGGACCAGTAATTATTGAATCGGCGCCTGTAGGTCCTGTAGTAATTCCCGTTGGTCCTGTGGGACCTGTCACCCGGGACTGAGGGCCTGTCGGACCTGTTGCTCCTGTTGGTCCTGTGATTATTGCGCCAGTCGGACCTGTACGTCCTGTTGGTCCGGTAATTTCACTTTGGGCGCCTGTCGGACCTGTGAGCAGACTTGCTGCACCAGTCGGACCAGTGTCACCTGTTGGTCCAGTTACATAAGACCGCGCACCCGTCGGGCCCGTGCGTCCTGTTGGTCCAGTAACTTCAGAAGCAGGTCCAGTCGGGCCAGTGCCACCAGTAGGACCTGTGACTAAACTTGTTGCGCCAGTCGGGCCTGTGCCGCCTGTCGGACCAGTCGTGCCCGTGACACCTGTGGGACCTGTTCGGCCCGTAGGACCTGTTATTTCTGATTGAGCGCCTGTCGGGCCTGTTCTGCCTGTAGGTCCGGTCGCACCTGTCGGTCCCGTGATTATGCTCGCCGCGCCAGTCGGGCCTGTCGCGCCTGTCGCGCCAGTAATTCTTGACGTGGCGCCTGTTGGACCCGTAGTTCCAGTAGGACCCGTGACTTCAGATTGCGGACCTGTCGGGCCAGTTCTGCCTGTAGGCCCTGTCATGCCTGTCGGGCCTGTTATCTGCGAAACGGCGCCTGTCGGACCTGTTGATCCAGTCGGACCTGTAATTTCCGAAATGGCGCCAGTAGGTCCTGTAGTTCCTGTCGGACCAGTCACATAAGATTGCGGACCTGTCGGGCCAGTGACTTCAGATTGCGGACCTGTCGGGCCGGTCTTACCTGTCGGGCCTGTTGCTCCTGTCGGACCTGTAATGATAGATCCCGTGACAGTACTCGCCGGACCTGTCGGTCCGGTAACTCCTGTAGGACCGCTCGGGCCTATCAATGTATTTTCGAAGAACGGAACATCCCAACCTTCTGTTGTCGTGTACTGAAGCGTGTAGCCGTCAGGAATAACTTGCTCGACTAACTGCGCACCGCCTTGAAATACGCTGATAGTCTGAGAAATACCAGATCCGTTGTAAACGCTGATATGCTGTATTAAACGCGTACCTGTTGACGGAGCACTAACGACTGTTACCGGCGTGGCGCCGTTGGAATTAATCGTCTGATGTCCAGGTTCATTGGACGGCACATCAACATAGTTGGCGCTGGCCACTACACTCGCGCCACTGGTGACTGTCATAGTCAGTGACGTGAGGGAATCTAGAACGATCATTCTACACCTCTATCTGCAGGTGAGAAATTACACTCACACAAGGTGCTATATTAACTGTAGAAGAGGGTTATTTCAACACGCACATACTTTACCAATATACGATAACCATAGCTACACCTGGACCACCTGTTCCACCTTGACCACTCCTACATCCTCCGCCACCGCCTCCAGAAGCATAACCTCCGTTGCCCCCACGACCACCAGTACTACTTATTGAGCTGGCTCCACCACCACCGCCACCACCCCAGGTACCAGAAACGCTCGAACCGTTAGAAGGAGGGTTACCTGCAGCGCCACCGGCGCCCCCACCGCCCCTGCCCCAATATCTAAAAGCTCCTCCTGCGCCACCCGCTAAACCTAAAAAGCCTCCGCCACCACCGCCACAACCTCCGTTAATTGAACCTCCCCCTGTGAGGGGTACGCCACCGCGCGTATTTCCGCGACCACTCCCACCGCCATATTCAGCATATGAACTAGGAGACCAGTATGCACCACCTGTCTCGTAAATAGTTCCTTGTCCTCCATTCACACCACCAGTAGCTCCGACACTGGGTAATACCAAACCTCCCGTACCAGCCCCAGCGCCTGCATTAGTGCCTCCTCCACCACCCCCATAAGCTGTAAGATACGAACCAAAAGTAGTATTCCCTCCGGCGCTACCAGTTGAACCACCAGTGCCGCCTCTTCCAACAGTAATTACTACCCAACGAGGGATATACACTGCGTCGAAATACTGCATTACATGGCTGCCGCCACCACCGCCGCACCCTGCATTATCTCCTGAATCAACGCCAGCCGTAGCAATCATTCCGCCACCGCCTGCACCCCATAATAACACCTTAATAACCTTCGCATTCGAAGGCTTATACCATCGGTAAGTGCCCGCTGCATGCGCTACAAAATAGTAGGACATTCTTGTTCCTAATTGATCGAGATGACGACTACATAGCCGTCACCACCTTTGCCACCACTTCCAGCAGAAACAACACCTGCACCACCTGCGCCACCACCACCTCCAGGCCAACCACCTGCACCGCCATTACCTCCTGTTGCTGAGCAGCTGCCTCCACCACCACCTCCACCAGCACCTGCGTACTGAGTTCCACGACCGTTTTCACCTGCTCCACCATCACTTCCGTTTACACCTAAAGAACCGCCTGAGCCTATACCTACAGCACCGCCACCACCTTGCGCATAACGATTTATACCACCACCTTCCGCGCCACTATTACCCGTAGTATTTGTTGCACCGCCACCGCCACCACCGCCGCCGCCTCCTCTAATAGACCCGCCACCAACATTGCCAACATAGCCGTAGCCTCCGCCACCACATCCACCGCCACGGACATTTACGTAACCACCGCCAGTCTCTCCCTCTACACTTAACCAACCATCAAATCCATTACTTGACGTATCCTGAAATGGAGTACCTACGACGGCTAAGATAGCAGATGTCTGTCCACCACCACCAGCACCACCTATATTCGTCGCACCAGAAGAACCTCCGCCACCACCACCAGCAGTTGCATAAGTACCAAAAGATGAGTTTGAACCATTATTACCGTTGGCATCCGGCCCACCACCTGAACCTCCAACCGCGACAGTAACAGTGACTCTCGAAGAAACAACATGACCGACTATATGCCGGGTGACATGCGCGCCACCTCCACCTCCGCCGCCACCAGGTTTATTTAAATTCTGTATTCCAGTGTACCCGCCACCTCCGCCACCACCTGATCCAACACAAATAACAATAATATCATGCGCCCACCAAGGCTTGCGCCACGTGTATGTTCCAGCTACGGAATACACTCTAATATCTGTGTATTTATGACTACCTACGTATGATAAAAGTGAGCTCATGAGCAGATTATCAGTATTAGCCCGTCACCACCATTACCACCTATGCCTCCAGTGGCTCCACCGCCACCTCCACCTCCTCCAGCACTAGGTGTAGTACCGTGACCGCCTCTACCTCCTTGGCCTAAAAAGAAGCCACCGCCTCCACTACCAGAAGCACCAGCCCGACCAAGATATCCGGTCAATACACCGTCGCTACCAGCACCTCCACCAGCAAGACCTCCTGCAACACCTCCGCCTCGAACACACGTAACAGGTAATGCACCTGCGCCACCTGCATAGTTCGCGGTAGAAGTAGCACCTCCACCTGCTCCACCCGCTGGACCTCCGAAAAGAGAACTACCGCCTGCAAGTCCGTCCGAATTATAATCACCTATCCCACCATATCCTCCACCACGTTCGCTAAAGACCATAGCTGAATCAGCACCGTGAGCGCCCCAAATATAATTTGTGCCGTGTATACCTAAAGGTGTGCCCAACGTAGCTGTACCTACACTACTTCCACCACCTCCACCGGGAGAAGTACCTGCTGCGTTAACGCCTCCTGTGCCACCACCTCCGCCACCTGCAGTTATTGGACCGAAAATAGTAGCACCGCCGCTATTACCGTCACTCGATTGTCCACCACCTGCTCCACCAAGACCAACCTGTCCAGAAACAGTGTCGCCAAAATCAGAAGCCAAAAATGTATCAGTGTAATAACAGCCTCCACCTCCGCCTCCACCACCTCCACAACCACCCACTCCGATCTTAGTTCTGCCGCCTCCGCCTCCGCCGCCAGCACCGTACATCACAACAGTGATCATCTTGGCCCAACGAGGCTTTGGCCAAACAAAGACATCTGCGAGACTGATAATCTCGACTTTGGCGTTGGAAGCTGCACCGAAGAACTGAGAAGCACGACTCATTTAATGCCCCTCGTTTAGTATCCGTTCTTCCCGCGCTCGAAGATCCAGCCGTTAGTAAACATCGAAACAGTCACGTCTGAATCAGTCGCCAAATGGTTAACTCGCGCGGCGTCAGAAGTAAAACACTCGAACTGGCACGACTTCATCGCGATTGAATCCACCTGACAAATCACCTCAGCAGCCACGCCTGTTGTTTGAATTATAGGCCTGACTGTGTAACTGTCCCCAGGCGTAGCAGATGTCGCGCTTATCTGCAGAAGCGCCTTAACCACAAAACCAGCAGGCACTCCTGAAAGCGTAACAGTGGTCTCCGGATTAGGACCCGCAGCGGCGTTGACCTCGGTAACACGCGTAGTCCAAATCACAGCATCGCCATACTGTGTGAACGGAATGATATTGCTGCTGCTGTCCGTCTTCACCATCATGATGCATTGTTTGCAGTTGTAACCGTCAGGCATCGTCGGCACGATTGACGACACACTGAATAAAGCATCGACTGTGCCGTTATCCGTGCGCTTGATAATCCAGACGTAGTACCAGGTGTTCGGCGCTACCGAACCGGTATCTAAACCGCCTTGTCCATCTCCTTCAGCAAAAACTTCATTGAGAATTTTGGAAATGCCGCTGGGTAACTTCATATCAGCGTCATCGTCGATGCTGCGCACTTCGCCTGGAGAAATATCAATAGTATGGTCAGGATCGCCGTCATTGTTGTTCAGAATTAAACCATCAATATAGCCTCGAGGCATCGACACGCCGGCGCCTTCGTCAAGGTACGGCCAGAAGAGCCAGCCTTCGTCGTCTCCTGAAAACTCCAACGTAGCTGACATGCGATTAACGTCGCATATCAGGTTTTCAGACAATCCCTGGATATTCTTGCCGTTACCTGAAATAGTCAGATTATTCTCTGCGAAATAGCCTGCGGCATCCGCAAAAGCGACCTGCGTACCGACAGCCGGATTCGCCGGAAGAATAAGCGTCCAGGAACCACCTGAAGTATCGGCGTTTACACCGTCGTTGGGCTCCGCGGTATAGTTAGAATTTTTAGATACCCAGGCAATACCTACGCCACTGATCCCTGTTGGTCCTGTGAGATTGATGCCTGTCGGACCTGTAACATTGCTGGATACGCCTGTCGGACCCGTAGCTCCTGATGGCCCGGTAGGTCCTGTCGGCGCTTCACCAGCAACACCGCCGCCTGTCGGTCCCGTAGGACCTAACGGCCCTGTAGGTCCTGTACCGCCTGTCGGACCGGTCTTGGCGCTGTCTGCGCCTGTCGGACCCGTGCCACCAGTCGGCCCAGTTCTAATACTCTGTGGACCTGTGATCTCAGAAGTTGCTCCGGTAGGACCGGTTGCTCCGGTAGGACCGGTTGGACCTGTGAATCCTGTTGGGCCTGAAATTTCTGAATCTGGTCCTGTTGGGCCAGTCTTTCCAGTTGGACCTGTAACTATCGATTGTGCGCCAGTCGGCCCTGTTCCGCCTGTTGGGCCAGTACGAATACCAGTTGGACCAGTCCTTATTGAATCTGCTCCTGTTGGACCTGTCCCGCCTGTAGGACCAGTTCTAGTACTCTGTGGGCCTGTGATTTCAGAGATAGCTCCAGTAGGACCAGTCGCTCCTGTCGGACCGGTAAAACCAGTCGGTCCGGTTACCTCTGAATCTGCCCCTGTCGGTCCAGTCCGTCCAGTCGGTCCGGTTGGTCCCGTCATTCCTGTTGGACCGGATACTTCAGAAGTCGCTCCTGTCGGACCAGTTCTTCCAGTTGGTCCAGTAACATAACTAGTAGGCCCAGTTGGGCCAGATGCTCCTGTTGGACCAGTACGCGGACCAGTTGAGCCGGTCATAGTTCCAGCAGGACCGGTCGGTCCAGATGCGCCTGTTGGTCCCGTGAATGCTCCTGTCGGACCAGTAGCACCAGTTGGCCCGGTCACGCCCGTGGGACCCGTGACTATCGATTTAGGCCCAGTGGGTCCAGACTGTCCTGTAGGTCCTGTACAGGTTTGCGCTGCGCCTGTAACTGTTGAATTAGCGCCTGTCGGACCTGAAGCCCCTGTCGGACCGGTCCGAACAGACGCAGCTCCTGCAGCTCCTGTCGCGCCTGTCGGACCTGTCGGACCTGTAACTCGTGAAGTTGCTCCTGTCGGTCCCGTCGCTCCGGTAGGCCCAGTTTCTATTCCAGTCGGACCAGTTTTGATTGATGCAGCCCCGGTAGGTCCGGTAGGACCAGTAGGACCGGTCTCTGTTGATTGTGGACCAGTTATTATAGCCGCCGCACCTGTCGGACCTATTGCGCCCGTCGGACCTGTTTCTCCTGTTGGACCTGTAATTTCCGAAGAAGCACCTGTCGGACCAAGTATACCTGTTGGGCCTGTAGCACCTGTAGGTCCAGTAGCATCACATTGTGGTCCGGTTGGTCCTGTGATTATTCCTTGTGGTCCTGTCGGTCCTGTGGTTTCGCTAGTTGGTCCTGTTGGTCCAGTTGCTCCGGTTGGTCCGGTAATAGTCGCACCGGTCATGGCGTTGACCGGACCGGTGGGGCCTGTAATTAAACTGTCCGCACCAGTCGGGCCTGTTAAGCCTGCTCCAGTTGGACCAGTCTGGACGGGACCAGTAGGTCCAACACCTGTAGGGCCTGTCGGTCCCATAGCTACTGAATAAGATATATCTATTTGGTCGATATACGGCGTGTCTGCTCCGTCATCGCTTTCCAAAGCCATGGCGAAATCAACGGTATCCTCGGTTAGTCCGAGAGCATGCATGCTAAGACCAGTTTCGATTTCAGCAGGCGTGTTACCTGTGCTGATAGAGCCTAAAGCATGCGTCGCCCAAGACGAACCATTCCATTTCTTCCAGGTGGAACGCCCGTCGAAAGACACGAGCATTTTGATGTTAGTGTTAGCTGGGGTACCAGAGGTGATATCACAGGAAGTAATCGTCCCGCCAGTAATCACCTGAATCTGGCTTACATCAGTCGTTCTGGCATAATAATAAGTTCCTGATGGATATGGCGGATTATCTATCCAAAATTCGATTTCGTTGAATCCTATATCATAAGTATTTCCATTTGCTCCGGCCGTCATCCTAATACGCCAATAACGGTGTGAACCACCACTACTTAAAGTACCGGAATCATACCAGGCACCTGCATAAGTCATCCACTGACCGGTTACAGTGTGCAACGCTGTCCAACTTGAACCATTATCACTGTATTCAACCACCCAAGCATCAGGTCCACGAACGGATGCTACACCTGAATGCATTCTGTATTTGATGATTTCTTGAGCAGTATCGAAATACCAACCTATATAGAAAGGTAGATTCTGGCCTACTTGGTCATCAGCAGAAACACTCGTTGATCCATCGAAAGCATACCAGGCTTCGTGACCTGTACGTTCACCACTTTTAAGAATACGTGCGTCATCACCGGTAAGGTTCTGTGGAGAAACAACAATTGTTCCACCACCAGTGCCTTTTAATTGTAGTTTCCCAGAATTTAGCTCGATTTTGTTGGAGTCTTCAAAAACCAAATCGGTTGCAGTGAAATTTAATGTGGCTGAACCTTGAATAGCTGCTTCGGGGCCTGTTGGTCCGGTCGTTCCTAATGCCCCAGTCGGGCCTGTCGTTCCTAATGCCCCAGTCGGGCCCGTCGTTCCTAATGCCCCAGTCGGGCCTGTCGTTCCTAATGCACCGGTTGGACCAGTAATAATACTTGCTGCCCCAGTTGGTCCAGTTGTCCCTAATGCACCGGTTGGTCCTGTTGTTATACTATCAGCGCCAGTCGGTCCAGTAGTGCCTAATGCTCCTGTTGGTCCGGTTACTAGACTATCTGCACCGGTCGGACCTGTAGTACCTAATGCTCCAGTCGGACCGGTTATCAAACTATCTGCACCGGTCGGACCTGTAGTACCTAATGCTCCAGTCGGACCGGTTATCAAACTATCTGCACCGGTCGGACCTGTAGTACCTAATGCTCCAGTCGGACCGGTTATCAAACTATCTGCGCCCGTCGGACCTGTAGCACCTAATGACCCAGTTGGTCCGGTTATCAGACTGTCTGCGCCCGTCGGACCTGTAGTACCTAATGACCCAGTTGGTCCGGTTATCAGACTGTCTGCACCAGTCGGACCAGTAATTAAACTGTCTGCGCCAGTCGGACCTGTAGTTCCTAATGACCCAGTTGGACCTGTTGTTACTGAAGCCGCGCCTGTTGGTCCTGTCTGTATAGGACCGGTAGGCCCTGTAACTAAACTATCAGCACCCGTAGGCCCAGTTGAACCGGCACCTGTTGGTCCAGTAAAACCTGTTGGTCCTGTACCGCTGCCGTATCCGGTAGGTCCTGTAATTACTGCGCCAGTAGGTCCTGTTCCAAACGCTCCGGTTGGACCAGTAATTAAACTATCTGCGCCTGTCGGTCCTGTAAGAGAATCACCTGCAAGTCCGGTAGGTCCGGTAGATCCAGTAGGTCCTGTCCCAGAACCTCCGCCACCTGGACCGGTAGGACCAGTGAGAGAATCGCCGGTAGGTCCGGTAGGTCCGGTAGATCCAGTAGGTCCTGTCCCAGAACCTCCGCCACCTGGGCCGGTAGGTCCTGTGACTAAACTGTCTGCGCCTGTCGGTCCTGTGAGAGAATCGCCGGCAGGTCCGGTAGGTCCTGTTCCAGAATCTCCGCCACCAGGTCCTGTCGGACCGGTCACGAAACCGCCACCTGTCGGACCCGTTACACCGCCACCGGTAGGACCTGTGACAGAACCGCCCGGACCTGTAGGCCCGGTTACGATCGACCATGCAGGCCCTGTAGGCCCAGTGCTGCCTCCACCACCTGATCCACCACCGCAACCATCACCGACACCGAAGATCAGTTTCCAAAGATCAGAACCACAGCCTCCTGACGGACCAAATCCTGGACCGGTCGGACCCGTGATTGGATCGAGAGAACAACTGCCCCATAATGTCCCTGGTACATAAGCGGGATACATCGGGCTAATCGACGTGTCTGTTCCCGGAGTAGTTAACTGGATAATGCCTTGCTGGATCAAATAACAGAAACTGGGACTGTCCAGAATAGCGTCATCTACCGCATAAGTAGAATTCAGGGTCAAATCAAAAACTTGGTGTATCAAAACAGGACTATCGTTGTTCCACTGATAGTTCTGCAGAGCTTTAAATGCAATAGTTGCCATCGCAGCACACTCCTGGCTACTGAGTGTAACTGTTGGATGCTAAATCGCAACAGGACTAGGTAGCTGTGTAAAGCAGTTTCGCGGTGCTGCTTGCTGTGGCGACGCTGGCATACGAAACACTTCGCGGGATGTCAACTGATTCGTCTTTGACCAGGTAACACTTATCATCCCCTGCGGTGTTATTAGCCACAGCTGTCTTATTCCAACCGATATACACGGTAGCTTCACCGCGGTTGATAAACTTGCCGCGGGACTGATCGCCACGCCACGCCGCATTCAGGAACCGCACCACTTGCGGAGTATCCGTAACGTCTATTATCCCGCCGAAATGAAGTTCAGTGTCTGCCATGATCTATCTCCAATCAAAGCTGCCTGCCGTACATGCCCATGTTTATCTTGCTTATGCTGATTTGCGATTTCGGGTATCTCTTGCGCAACTCGTTAAGAGCCGTTGACGCTCCGTAAACCATGAACAAACCGATCAACTGCGTGCGGAGACCAGGGTTATTTCTCGTGTAGTAAATGATTACGTTATAGACTTCCCGTTGCGCAGGATTCATGAGCAATTCGAACTCGATGCGCACAGGTTCAGCATCCTTAGGGTTGCTCATGGCTATATTTTCATTTAGCCGATTGGCAACGATCTGAGGCGCTGGTGTCTCGGAAGCCATGTTACTCTTTCTTCGGGAGCACTGCATCCAGTTTGTCCTGCTGGATGATATCAGGCTCACCTATCAAAAAACTGTCGAAGGGCCCGGGCTGCAGGCCCATCATGTATCTCATAAGTATGATATCAGCTTGCTCGCTCCGATCAAACTGGTCTTGCAGCTTGGTCAGTATGTCCGCCTTGAACTTGGCGAGCTTCTCTGAATTGACCTGGTTGGCTTTCTTGAACTGGGCTGTCAGTTTGTCCAGGTCCTGCTCGTAATCAGAATAGGCTTTCTGCGTGCCTGCCAGGTCGGCATCTTTCAGTTTTGTGTCGCGGGCAAGCCGGAGTTTATACAAAGCAAAATCATAAATAACCTGATTATGCTCTAGCCATTTAGTCTCAAGTTTGGAAATCAGGTTATCTATGACCGTCTCAACATTGCGGCGGAGTACCCGGTGTCGGAACTCCGCCGCACGTGATTCCAGCTCTGTAGCTTCAGCAGGTGCATGTGGACGGGAGTAATTGCACCCGCTGATAGCTAAAAAAAGAACCAGACATACGCCTAGTCGGTGCATGCTAGTTCTCCTGCTTGTGAACAACTTAGCCCTGCGGAGGACCGCCGGCGCCTGGAGGCGGGCCACCTGCGCCGCCACCAGCTTGCGCCAGGAGCTGCTGCAGAAGTTCAGGATGTTGCTGCAGAAGCTGCTCGAGCTGCTGGAGCATAGCAGGATCTATCCCGCCAGCACCACCACCCGCACCCGGAGGAGGACCGCCGGCGCCTGGAGGAGGACCGCCAGCAGCTTGCTTCTGAATTTCAGCCGCAGCCTTAACGAACAGGTAATCAGCCTGTTGCATGTTCAGACCGAGCTGGCCACATTGCGCGGCAAAACCGCGGGCAAAAGCAGGACTCATCGTAAATCTCCTAAAAAAGAATAATGTACCGCACTCCAATATAGCATTGTCGGTTATTAATCTATACTGTCAATGGCTGATACTTAAAAAAAGACACCCGGGACTTACCGGGTGTTTATTACTTACCTCCAATGGGCAGGATAACCGTGCAGCTTGTAAAACACGGTTTTGACTTTCTTGTCCCAGCAAGCACGACAACCAGCTGCTTGGCAAGAACCGTGTAGTTGCTTAGGGCACCCTAACCCGTAGGTATGTACTTCCGCGGTCGTAATTATCGGATGTTTTTTAGCAGGCTTGTCCAGAAACAGAGCTGAGCGTCGCACAACCACGTTAAGCTCTGAATTCAAAGCAACCAGTGCCTGCTCAAAATGTGGCTTTATCCAGGACTTTGTAGAGAACCAGAATTTCACGGCAGGACATTGTGCCACGATCTCGTGCCACGTTTCGATGTCCTCATTATTCTGGAAATCACCGCTGTCAAAGACACGCAAGTACTTTGTACGCAACTTATTGATTTTATCGCTTAGAACCGCAACCTTAACAACCTGCGATTCTCTGCACCACCAGGTGTATCTCAACATCTGGTTATCGTGCACATTAGGCATCCGGTATCTGCCACCGCCCGCATAGCAGTAGTGACACGGACTGTTCTCACCTTTTACGAACCCAACACAATAATCTGGACCGGCTGGAAGACTCCAGCTCTTGCAGCCCATGGCGCTCGTGTTGGTCAGCAGATTAAAGTCTACTTCAGGCTTCGGGATCATGACAAATTCCCAGGAGCCGCATTTCAGTTTTATAGCAGTGAGGACTCGTATTCGGTTAAAGCATTACTGGTCAACCAGCGTGTTCTGCGCGATGATCACAGGCATCTTCAAATATTGCTCGCTGCCGTCGAATTCAGTGAACGCCGACAGAGCCATCTTCACACAGCTCTTGGGTTTGACGTCATCGAATACGAACTTGCAGCGGATAACCATCCGGAGTTTCGTGTACAAGGACCACGACCACTTGTCGCGAAGTTCCGGATCAACGTAGATGGTCTCACCTGTTATAGTGAGACCATCCTCGGTTAAAACAATCATCTTCTGATTCCTTCGAAGATGTTTGCCCGACTAATTTAATCTAGCAGTCGTTACGGAGCGGACACCTACACTATTTCTTTAATCGCCAGGTGTCATTCTTCTCGGTAGGAACGAACCATTGGCCTCGTTCCTTGCGGTACAGCACGAGATCTCTGTCCGCTGTAGCATTGACGTACCCAGCTGCACCCTGCGATACGCCTTGCAGGAATGCTTTCAAGTACCCCAACTGCCAAGCCTTCAGGTATTTGTCGGGCGCCGGCGCGGGGAGGTACGCGTCGAGCACCGCTGCAGCCATGGAAATTAAATTTTGCACATCAGCAGGGAGATCTTTTGTCATCTTCTGCTGAATGAAAGCCTCGAGCACGGACGATGCCACGCCCTGGCTGTTATCCAGATAAGGCATGACCACTTCGTCAATGTTCTTGACCAGCTGTGTCGCAACCTGTTTGGCAAGCTCTGGGTTTTTGATCGCCCATTGCTTCATGCCGTAGGCCACAGCTTTCTGCGTGCCCGCGCGAATCTTATCTGAGTTCTTCGTAATCTGTTCCGGCGTAGGATCGTACTTGCTAGCCGGACAGCCCGTGAACCCTAAAAGCGCGAAAGCGCCAATAGCTAAAACGAAACTCATGCGTTTCATGAAAGTCCTCCCTAAAAAGAGTAACCTTATGCTGCTCAGTCACTGCTAGCAGCATAAGTAAAAAACGTCGGGAGCGCAACTGTTAAGTTGCGCCCCCGACGGAACTCCTCATCCACGAGCGTATTCTGGCTCGCGGAGATCCTGGTTGTTCAGAGCAGCTACCCCTTCGGGGGCAGCTTCCTGCTTTGCCTTCCGTTTCGGCATCGGAGGCAAAATGGCCTGGACTTTCACCTCTCCGGTGATCACGCCCGGGAAGTGGGCCACGACTACACCTAATACGAATAGCGCGGCAATCATGCCGAAGATTGCCAACCCCAGACGGGCGCTGTCCATCCCTCCCGGAGCTAGCGGGACCTGCGAGACGGACTCCGACTTCCACCACCACATCCCTGTGGTGGTCGTGACCGTCTTGGTGTCGTACAACGATTCATTCCGCATGAAGCCCGCGGAATGCTGAACAAACGAATTTGCAGAGATGGCAAACAACAACGCCGCACCAACGACCATGAGGAACTTATTCATACTGCACCCCTTTCCTGAGGTTGGGCTGGCGACGCACTGTAAGCTTGTCCAAGCCACACACGTGGCTTGCGGATAGCTGACAATTACGGTCCAGACCATAATATTATGCCTGAGATTGGGGCTGCTTTTTATAGGGCAGGAAGCCAGGCTTTATGAGAGCCTGGCTCCGATTCCAGCAGAGGTTTGGCGGGTCTGCGGACGCTCCAAATCACTTCACTTGTTCCCTGAGAGGGCGGAAGCAATCTGCGGGTTTGAGCATCCGGTTAGTTATCTCCTGACTGAACACTACACTATGTGCATGAATTGTCAATGCGGCCTTTCAGAACCTGTTTAGCCTTGTACTCTTCGATCATTCCAAGGCCTTCGTCGTGCAAGCCATACTTGTCAGCAATGTCTGTGGTGACACTGTCACTCATCCAGACTATTTCGAAAGTTCGGCGCAGGAAGTCATCGGCTAGGATCACCTCTTTTCCCCTGCGCTTGGAGCGAAACAGTCTGAGCTGCTCGTGGCAGTGCCACCACGAAAATGAAACTGTCTCGGTGCATGAAAACGCTTTGTCGAAGCGTTTCATGTTGTCAGAATGTTGCTTGAGTTCATCAAGCTCGTCTTCGATGTCGAATTTGAAATCGACATCGTACTTGCATCCAACAATTTTGCGGGCTTTGTGTATCGCCCGTACGCAATCTTGTTCCTCCACGTAACGAGGACGGACCATGATCACGTAATCAGAACGCATCGGAACCAGTGGATGTTTTTCCCAGACACCTTCTTGTGTGGCTTCAACGATGCGTTGCCGGTCAAGAGAATGCGAGGCATTCGTCTGGATCCAGGCATGTTTCATGAAACCGGGGATGGCTAAATTACTAAACGCGCCCCATTCCAGGTGCAAACCGATATCTCCTATCTTGAGAAGCTTCAGCGCGTCCATGATTTCCTCATAGAACACGTAAGGCCTGTGTTCCTTCCAGGTAAACCACGGGATAGTCTTGGTACGCCGGATACGACCGCCAAGAAATACCAGTTCTCGCCATATATCGTGGAGCATGCGCCACCTCCAACACGTATATATTACCTGAATAGCGAAAATAAGTAAAACCCGGAATGCGGTGAGGGAGGGGTCCCAGCCGCATCCCGGGCGAGCGGCTCAATAGGAGCCGCTGCTACTCGGAATCTTCACCCTCCTCCTCCTCCTCCTCGTCTTCGTCTTCGTCTTCGTCTTCGTCTTCGTCACCCTCCTCGCCGTCTTCCTCATCGTCGAAATCTTCATCATCGTCGCTGTCTCCGTCTTCTTCATCTTCAGCGACATCCTCATCCTCGCTAAAATCGTCTGGGACCAGATCTTCTTCATTGGGATCCGGGTCCGGTCCTGCGGGATTGTCCATCTCCTCTTCTTCCTCTGTTTCAGGAACAGGGACATCCTCTTCTTCGTCCAACATGCTTCCTCCTTCCAGGTGATAGGTAAAAGGGAGGGGAGCATCCCATGTGTCGCATGGCATCCCCTCCCCACTAAGACACGGCAAGCATGTCAACGCTTAGCCGTGTCAATCAACGCCCTGAGTTCAGAGATCGTACGTTCATCGAGCAATGCCGGAATAAATCTCTTCCGAAATGACTCGAAAAGACGAAGTACTTTCTCATCACCCAACTCATCCAGATCCTTTCTGTGTGCGAACTTAATCACACGCATTACGCCTTTGAACCTGCGGTTAAACAACTTGTACATCACAGCTCTCGAATCGCCCGGTGATTCTGTGCTAGCCCGTAACTCGATGATCCGTCTCTCCAAGGTGTTCATTGTAAGTCTCGCTTCCCCCCGACTCCTCCGTAACCCTGTTTACGCCGTAACCCTGTCTGGCGATGTACGGAGTTTTTCAAACTCCGATACATCATTTAGGTATGTGGTCCATGCTACCGTTACTGCCGGCAGCAACGCACATACGATTCCCAACTTAACTGTAAAGCCCGAAACACCAAACCTCCAACTAAAGTACGCAAACAAAATCAACGCCGATATCAGCAGTGTGCCGAAAAACTCGCATACATATATCTCGGAACACCACAACGGCACGAAAAAGACTTGCTCATCAACTTTTGGCGGA
>Ga0316616_100000169_pt1 | contig 17408 bp, 11 predicted proteins | sample OWC_Aug_M1_C1_D1_FD_207660 | JGI IMG/M metagenome (GOLD analysis project Ga0316616, IMG submission 207660) | Wetland soil microbial communities from Old Woman Creek delta, Ohio, United States - OWC_Aug_M1_C1_D1_B | ecosystem: Environmental > Terrestrial > Soil > Wetlands | place: USA: Ohio... | reverse complement strand
TTCCGTCGTTTTTTGGTCGGACTCCTTCCAGAATTTTTCATCAGGCTTTTTCCAATATTGTCCCCAGCGCTCATTAAAAAGTCCTTCCAGCTTCTCGATGAGGCGTTTCCACCCGGGGAGGTAGTCATACCTGAACACATCCTCCAAAAAAGGAACGATCTCTCCTAACTTTTCCTTGGGTAAATAAGCCCGGGCTCCCATTTCAAAAGAACGTTTGAGAGCCTCAGGGGTCAGGGCATGGGCCGTGAGCATCACCACCGGAAAGTTTCGGCTTACCGCTAATTCGAGCAGGTCGAACCCTCGCACCCCCATGATATCGAGGATCACCACATCATAGGTTAAGGAGATCATTCGTTCCACCGCTTCCTCATAGGTTTTGGCCTTATCAAATCGACTATTTGGATAGACCTCTTGAATCTCTTCCTCTAGGACCGTTAATACATCGGGTTCATCGTCCACAGCCAGTATCGATTTTCCATTTAAAATAGAATCCGGCATCTTGCCTCCTCCTTTTCCCTCCATGGGGTTAATGATTCATGGATTCTCCATCTCCAGTCATCCCTATTTGTCCTATCGTCTCCCTTCTCTCTATTTAGCCTTTTTCTTTTCATCAAAATCTTCCCAGAATTTCTCCTCGGACTTCTTCCATAATTCTCCCCAACGGCTCGAAAAATATCCTTCTAATTTATTCATCAGGCGTCCCCAGACCGTCGAGCCATCGGAGGATTCCAAAATATCTTCTAAAAAAGGAACAATCTCTCCCAGTTTTTCCTTGGGGAGGTAAGCGTAGGCCCCCATTTCAATGGAACGTTTCAGAGATTCTGGATTGAGGGAATGGGCGGTCAGCATGGCAGTACGAAAGTTGTGCTTCACCGATTGCTCTAACAGGTCGAATCCTTTCACTCCCATAATATCCAGAATCACCACATCATAGTTCTGGGATTCTAACTTTTTACTGGCCTCCTGATAAGTCGTCACTTTTTCGATTTTGCAGGTTGGGGCGTAGCCCAAGATTTCATCTTCGAGTACTTCCAAGACATCGGGTTCGTCGTCTACAGCCAGGATCAATCTTCCATTTAAAATGGATTCCGCCATAACATTACCTCCTCCTTTAACGAGTGTTCATGGAGAGAGCGTGCTCTCTTATCTAACCCAACCCTCGACCTCCATGCCATCCTCTCTGATCCTTCGGTTATTCCCATTTATGCCATTCTTGCCAAACCAGCCCTGTCTTCTTCTCCCAATCGGATTCGAATTTGCTGTCAAAAAACCCTTTCAATTTTTCTAAGACTCGCTTCCACCCCGGGAGATATTCATACTTCAGCACATCTTCCAGGAAAGGAACAACTTCTCCCAATTTTTCTTTTGGAAGGTAGGCTCGAGCTTTCATTTCGAAAGAACGCTTCAAGGCTTCAGGAGAGAGGGCATGAGCCGTGAGCATCACGACTTTTAAATTCTTTCGCACCGCCAGGTCTAAAAGGTCGAACCCACGAACCCCCATGATGTCCAAGATCACAATATCATAGGCCGGGGATTCCAACTTCTTGGCAGCCTCCTCATACGTCATGGCTTTTTCGAATTTACACTTTGGAGCGGCTCCAAAAATTTCCTCCTCCAAGACCGTCAGGACATCGGGTTCGTCATCAACCGCCAATATCCTTTTTCCATTTAGAATGGAATCACCCATAATCCACCTCCATCTATTTTATGATGATGCCATGGACTGGCCAATCTGTAAAGTTAATAATATTCCCCTGGGTGACCTCTCATTTCCATACCCTCACCCTACCGGTTAGGAGGATCGACCCCTTCAAGCTTCCTTGTCCATGGCCTCCTTATTCTTTTTAAGAGAAGTCCTTTCATCAAACTCTTTCCAAAACTTTTCTTCGGATTTTTTCCAGGACTTCCCCCACCGTGAATTAAAATACCCTTCCAATTTTTTCATCAAACGGCCCCATCCGGGCAAATAGCCTTCTTCCATCACACACTCGAGAAAAGGGACGATCTCGCCGAGTTTATCCTTGGGAAGGTAAGCTCGCGCTTTCCTCTTAATGGAACGTTTCAACGATTCCGGATTAAAGGCATGCGCCGTGAGCATGGCCACCGTGAGATTTTGTTTGGAAGATAAATCGAGGAGATCGAAGCCCCGAATTCCCATGATATCCAAGATTACCAAATCATACGTTTGAGAGGTCAATCTCTGTTTGGCGTCATAATAGGTCGTTGCTTTTTCGATTTTGCATTGCGGCGCAACACTAAGGATCTCCTCCTCCAAAACATCCAAAATATCCGGCTCATCATCGACGGCTAAAATCTTCTTTCCATCCAGAATCGATTTCGTCATCCTGCTTCCCCTTAGTGGACTATGAGGGCTAGGACGGATTAGGAGGAATTCGGACGATGAATCGCGTTCCGCACCCCTCTTGACTCTCCAGCGCAATCTCTCCGCCCATCGCCTCCACTAACGTTTTGACTCCGGTGAGGCCTAGTCCGAGGCCTGGCACGTAAGGAAGCTTTTTTTCATTCACCCGCACAAAACGTTTGAAAATAATTTCCTGATCTTCAAGAGAGATCCCGATTCCATCATCCTCAACCATCACCAGCAGATCCGCCTCGCCGCTGATCTTCACGCCCATCCGTTCCCGCCGATACTTCATAGCATTGCTCATTAAGTTCCGAAGGATCTGTCGAATCTTTTTTTGATCATGGCAGAAAGGCGCCTTGCCATAGAGGCCAGTGATCTCAATAAAAATCCCTTGCTCTTTGAGGCATTGTCGGAAAGCTTCGGGATTCTCCGCCTGATAAAGACTCTCCACGGCTCCGGGGGCGGTCATCTCCAGCACATCCAACAGGGACTCCTGGAGAGTGTTTTCGATTGAAAAATAATCCTTTTGGAACAACCCTTCTTCGGACCGGAGGATTTCAATCATCTCTTGGATGAGATTTTGAGATCTGTGGACATTTCTCAGAATGCGATCGAGGAGGCGCACCTGAGGATCCGTGAGAGGACCATAGCGGTCCCCTTTGAATCGAAGGCTGTTCGCACTGGTAGCCACAATGGACAGGGGGCCTGTGATGTCGTGGATCAGAAGGTCGAACAGGCGTTCCTTCTGATTGGCCTCTTGGGAGTCCGGAAGTTTCTCCTTCTCTTCAATGTTTTTCTTCATGTGAAACCTTTTCCACAAAATTCTCCCCTCCTATGGGAAACGACAGGCAAAAGGTGCTTCCCCCGGACCTGAAACATTCATCTTGGGTCTTGCAGTAAGGGCACTCTGAAATCTTCCCCGGACAGACATCCCGCTCCAAAGGAAGATGGGTGCATCGCTGGCTTCCTTGTGAAACATCGAAACCGAACCGGTGGCCATAAGTTTTGATGCGCAGGAGATCCAACCCCTTCCCTCCTGCTCCGAAATCGTAGGGCTTTTTGGAGGTGTACAGGTCTGTCTCTTGCGTATGGAATAACCCATCGAAAAGGTGTTCCTGGTTATCCTTGGTGATACCGATTCCGAAATCCATCACCTTCACCTGGACCCACTGGCCCGTCTGTTCCAAAATAATCCGGATCATCCCTTCATCCGGGGTGTTCTCAATGGCATTTTTGATAAGCCCCATGAGACTCTCATCAAGAATTTTAGGGTCTACATGTAAAACAAGATCTTTTGCCCCATCCAGGATGATTTGAATCTTACGATGAGAGGCCTGTTTCTTTAGGCGCTCCAGAAGACTTTCCGTGAAGGGATAGAGAGAAATATTTTCAGGTAGGGGGGATGGATGGATCTCGATTCCTTTTAGAGGAGATTTCGTCTCTAACTCCTGATAGGTTCGAATAATCTGATCGGTCTCCTGCTGAATTTCAGAAAGGCGATTCAAATTTTTTTCTAACGATTCAAAAATCTCCTCCCGAATGAGAGGAGGCGTCTGCGCCTGAACCTTCCGTTTGAGAATACGAATATTCCCCTGGATGACGGCCAAAGGGGTCCGAAGCTCATGAGAGAGATGGTCGAGGGCTTTACTTTTTGCCTTGTTCAATCGCTCGAGTTCCCTTCGCGATTGTTCGAGAGCATTTAGACGGGCTTTTTGAAGTTGGGCGATTTCGATGAAGACCGAGGCATTGTTTCCAAAGGTTTGAAGGAACGTCTCATCTTCATCCGTAAAATCTCCATCATTTTTATTGAGGAGCTGGATGACCCCCGATCTTGAACCTGCCCGGTTGTAAATGGGAATGCAAAGCACACTCCTCGTGCGGTACCCCGTGTGCGAATCCACTTCTTTATTGAACCGATCATCGGTATAGGCATCTTTGAGATTAATCGTCTCTCCGGTCTGAAAACAATACCCTGCCAACCCAATGCTGGATGGAATCCGAATCACTTCCCCTGCCATCCCCAGGGCAACGGTTGACCAGAGTTCATCCGTATTAGGGTCATGAAGAAAAATGCTACAACGGTCTGCCTCCATCACCTCACAGGCCTTCCGAGAAATCTGGATAAGCATCTCATTCAGTTGAAGATCCAGGCCGATCAGTTGACCCAACTCGAGCAGGGAGTGAAGTTTATGGACGTGTCGGTGTTGGGCCTCCGCTCGGGCCCGATCTTCGCTTCGGCGAATCATCTTTCGTCGATCGCCTTTACGACGTTCTGTATCATAAGTTTGCATTGGATCGGTTCTCTCTTAAGATATTACCTATAGGAAAAACGGCTCCTTCTGTCAAGTAAAAAAACTGTAAAAAAAACTGAATTTGAACTCCCTAATATTGCTGTTGACCATTCTACCAATTATGCTATATTGTATTTAGAAAACATCTAAAGGCCCTAAATAGTTCATTTGGTAATTTCTAACAGGCGATAAAAGGAGAATTCCAAATGAAGAAATTTACTCATACTCTTAGAAAAATAAATGGGACTCTTTCACATAACCGATGTGCATATTCTAGACAATCTCTGGTAATTCTTCTCTTCCTTTGGTTTATTGGAAATCTTTTATTATTATACCCTTCCTCGTTATTAGCTCAATCTTCTTCTATTACAAGTGACTCCCTAGGCGAAAATTATATGATAAAAGGCTTGGGGGCTTTCCAGCGAGGGGCCTTTGAACAGGCTGTTTTGGATTGGAGAGAAGCTGTTAAATTATTCGAAAAAGAAGGGAAGGGCAATAAACAAAGGGAAGCCCTTACTCTCCTCGCCCAGGCATACCAATATATTGGTCAATATAATGAGGCATTAAAAGGCCTCAAATCTGCCCTCATTCTCGCCGAAAAGTCAGGGGATCGAACTCAGATTGCCTCTGTCCTAGGTAGCCTTGGCAATTTGCATATTACCCTTGGACCATCGGATAAAGCCTTCCAGTATTTGAATGAAGGTCTTTCCATGGCAAAGGAGCTTGGAGATCCTGGTCTCTCGGCAACTATCTTGAATAACTTAGGAAACTTTTTCATTACTCAGAAAAAATACAACGAAGCATTAGGCGCCTATTTGGAATGTATGACCCTTGCCAAAAATGCTAATAATGCATTACTCGCGACCAGGGCCCTTACCAATGCGGCAATAACGTTTAGGCACAATGAAAAGCATAAGGAATCCAAGGAATATCTTGACAGGGCCATGGACGAAACACGGAAATTAGATCCTTCAAATGACAAAGCCTATGGGTTGATCAACATAGGCCTTACCTACCGCCATCTTCGCCCTTATCTTCCCGAGTATAATGACCTCCGTTCCCTTTCTTCTCAGGCATTTATGGATGCGGTTACCGTAGCAGAAACGATCGGGGACCTTCGGTCCCTCTCTTACGCGTGCGGCTATCTGGGAACACTTTCGGAAGATGAAAAAAAGTATGAGGAAGCTCTGAAGCTCACCCGTCGCGCGACTCTCGTAGCCCAGCAGGTGAATGCACCCGAATCTCTCTACTTATGGCAATGGCAGACAGGACGTTTGTTAAAAGCAATGGGGAAAACCGGAGAGGCCATTTCGGCATTTAGGAACTGTATTTTTACCCTCCAATCGATTCGTCAGGAAATGCCAACGTGCTACGGAACCCCCCAGATATCCTATCGCGAGTCTGTGGAGCCAATTTACTTCGGATTCGTAGACCTGCTTCTTCAAGAGGCAGTCTCAATGCAAAAGCGTGAGCAAGTTGAGCCTTATTTGTTGGAAGCGCGGGAAGCAGTCGAATTACTAAAGGTTGCTGAGTTAAGAGACTATTTTCAAGATGAATGCATGGGTGCGGCCCGATTGAGAATTACGAAGCTTGATATCGTCTCCAAGACGGCTGTCGTCATTTATCCGATTATCCTCTCGGACCGAACAGATTTACTGGTAAGTCTCCCTACTGGTCTCAAGAAATTCTCAATACCGATTGGGGCAGATACCCTCACCCAGGAGATCAGAAAATTTCGTGAAAGATTGGAGAAGCGTACCACCCGGGAATATCTTCCTCACGCTCAAAAACTCTATGACTGGCTGGTCCGCCCGCTCGAGCCGGATTTGGCACTCTCGGCGATAGATACCCTTGTCTTCGTACCCTATGGGTCCCTTCGAACTATCCCTATGGCGGCACTCCACGATGGCAAAGAATTCGTCATCAATAAGTACGCCATTGCCACTACACCGGGGCTTAATTTGACAGACCCTCGCCCTATCAAACGGAAAAACGTAAGAGTCCTTTCCGCCGGGCTCACCGAATCTGTTCAGGGATTCCCTCCTCTTCCAAGCATCTCTGTTGAGCTTGAAGCCCTTCACAATCTCTATGGTGCTAAGGTGCTGCTCAACCAGAATTTTATCAATCCCAAATTGGAAAAAGAGTTGAGGGAGATACCCTTTACCATCATGCATATTGCCTCTCACGCACAATTCGAAGGAGATGTCAAAAAAACATTTCTTCTCACTTTCAATAATAGGCTGACTGTGGATCAACTCGAACAATTTGTAGGGCTTTACAAATTTCGGGAGGATCCCTTGGAATTACTGACGTTAAGTGCTTGTGATACGGCTGCCGGTGATGATCGTGCCGCATTGGGGCTCGCCGGCATTGCCATCAAGGCTGGCGCGAGCAGCGCCTTGGCAACTCTTTGGCATATAAACGATCAGGCGACCTCTGAGCTGGCAGTGGAGTTTTACCGGCAACTCCAAAACCCTACTATTTCAAGAGCGATGGCACTCAAACGTGCCCAACTTAAATTACTCAATGACCGACGCTACGAACATCCGGGTTATTGGTCTCCTTTTCTATTAATTAACAATTGGTTGTAAAACCAACGATTTCTTATGAATCTGGCATCTAAGCTTTTCCAATCTCCACTTGCCATCAGTCTGTTTGTCGGAATGGTCGTATTCCTCTGTGTCATTGGCCTACGAGGTACAGGGAGTCTCGAATCCTTAGAATTAACGGCCTACGATTGGTACATCAGAATGCAACCTGATACTCCCAATGCGGACCCGGCCATCATTCTTATCGAAATCAATGAAAATGATATCCAAAACCAGAAGGGGTGGCCGTTGACAGATGACACGGTAGCTAAAGTACTGGGAACCCTGATCTCCTATCAGCCACGGGCAATTGGTCTTGATCTTTATCGAGACATTTCCGTACCTCCTGGTAGCAAGAAGCTTGAAGCGATTTTGACTAAAAATCCCAATATCATAATCGCTATGAAATTCGGAGGTGATGGAAAGATGGGTATCCCTCCGCCTCCGATTTTGAAAGATACAGATCAGCATGGCTTCAACGACATCATTGTTGACCCAGGGGGGATTGTCCGTCGTGGTTTGCTATTCCTCGATGATACGAAAAATGTCTTTTATTCATTTGCTTTTCGGCTGTCGCTTCTTTATCTGCGGACAGAAAGAGTTACGCCTCAACCTGATTCCGTCAACCCAGAACATTTGCGGTTGGGTCCTACAACCATACCGCCTTTTGGGCCAAATGATGGGGGATATATTGGGGCCGATGCACAAGGCTACCAATTTCTACTGAGTTTTAGAAAATCCAAAAACCCTTTTCCATCTTTTTCTCTGACCTCTCTTCTATCCTTAGACATTAATCCTGAGGTAATTAAAGACAAAATAGTTCTTATTGGGACCAAGACGGAAGGTGTAAAAGATTTCTTCTACACGCCTTTTAGCCGTGGACTTCATTCCGATCAACAAATTTCAGGGGTTGAATTGCACGCTCGCATCATCAACGAGTTACTTGCATTTGGACTCCAGGGTAGTTTACCCATGAGAACACTGAGCGACTGGCAGGAATGGGTCTGGATCTTACTATGGAGCGTAACGGGAGGCGCGATGTATGTTGGGGTGCGTTCACCCTGGCATTTTTCACTTTTGACCTTGTGTGGTTTGCTTATCCTCCCCATTACCACTTATTTTTCATTCCTAAATGGGTGGTGGATTCCCTTAGTGCCTCCAGCCATTGCTTGGTTCGTTTCTGCGGCAATCATCACCGCCTATATATCCTATAGGGAAAGAACGGAACGAGCTTCCCTGATGCAACTCTTTTCGAAGCACGTCTCCCCTGAGGTTGCGGAACTCATTTGGAAAGAGCGCGACCAGTTCCTTGTCGGTGGCAGACCCCGCTCCCAGAAGTTAATTTCTACCGTTTTGTTTACCGACCTTGAGGGGTTCACTACTCTATCTGAAAAAATGGATCCCCAAGCACTGATTGACTGGCTTAATACCTATCATGAAGCCATGGCTCAGTTGGTGATGAAGCATGGAGGCATTGTGGATGAATATTCTGGAGACGGTCTCAAGGCTGATTTTGGGGTGCCCGTACCTCGAACGACAGAAGCCGAAATCAGCCAAGACGCCGTGAATGCGGTGAATTGCGCCCTTGCTATGAAGAGAGAAATTAAACTACTTAACGCTTCATGGCAGGAGCGTAATCTTCCAACTGTGAATATGCGTGTTGGTATTTTCACAGGCCCCGTGGTGGCAGGAAGTTTAGGAAGCACACAAAGATTAAAATACACAACCATCGGAAATACGGTTAATATTGCCTCAAGGCTTGAGGGTCTCAGTAAGGATCTCGTTGGGTATGATGTTAAAAATAGCCCTTGCCGCATCCTCATCGGAGAAAGTACGTTAAAATATCTCGGCAACCAGTTCAGCACAAAAAGGGTCGGTGAGGTAACTTTGAAAGGGAAGGCCGAGAAGGTAGACGCCCACTTTTTGATCAGTCGGATGGACCATCCTTCAAATGAGTCCGATCAGGAGGGAAGAGTATGAAAAGAAATCTTCTTATCTTCGGAACGCTGATGGCAGTGACATTGTTAATATCTCCCCTTTCCGCTCTCGCGACAGATGAGGCAGAGGGAAAAACATTGATCGAGGTCCCCAGAGAAAAGAAGGGGATTGTTCCTCAACCGGAAGAACGGAAGGACAAACCAACTTCAAAGGGATTAGAACCTGAGGGCCAAAAATCCGTCACTCCTGTAGGCTTGCCCACTTATCGACCTCCTCTTCGGGGGGCTCCAGGAGGTCGCGTAGGAGGGGGAACCCGTGGAATAGGAGATGAATTCATCACTCTACTTGTGCTTGCTCCCAACCATGTCGGACTGACCGTCCAAGGGCAGCCTACCCTGTATTGGTACCTATCGAAACCGACGAACCTCCCGATTGAAGTGACAATTATTGAAGATCAGGCCATATACCCCCTTCTAGAAAAACAAATCCGCCTTCCTATCCAACCCGGAATAAATTGTATTCGATTAGCAGACTACGGAGTATTCCTCTTGCCGGGCGAATCGTATCGCTGGTTTATCGCAGCCATACCTGCTGCTGATCGCCGGTCAAAAGATATTATTGCTGCTGGATTCATCGAGCGCATCGAGACTCCAGAAGCCCTTCACATGAAACTTTCTCAAACAGACAGGGAAAATATTCCATATATCTATGCAGAATCAGGAATCTGGTACGATACAATCACGGCCATTTCAGATCTCATTGAGGCTAACCCGAATGATATGAATTTACACAAACAGCGAGCGGCTTTATTAGAACAAGTGGGATTGTCAGAAGTGGCCCAATATGAGATGAAACAGGCTGGTGCTAATAGGTAAACATGAGTTTACCTACGTTGATACAAACGGACTTCAGAATTTGATAATAATTAAAGTTCCATGCACCAATAATCAAATCATGGCCGAACCCTCCATAACTGAGTTTCAAAACCAAGACTCATAAACATTCAAATTTGGTTATCTGGACATGGGATGATTAAAATTTATTGGAATTTGGGATTGGGTTATTGGAATTTGGTTGATAGTGAGGTGATTAGACCAGTTTATCAGAATGCTGCAATAAGAAACCTGAAATGAACCCCAGAGTCCTGTAGATTCCACTCCCCAGTAGTATCCAGATGTTTCAAAGGGAATCCCCAATAAATTTCGAATTGGGGTCTCCATAAGATGGGATATCTGAATGTGGCGCCCCATCGAAGTCCTAACCCCACACTTCCAATAGTCCTTGGTCTTGGGGTGTGGAATTGGTTATACCAGGCCGTCCCAAAATCCGCAAATTGGCAGAATTCAAGAAAATCTGCCAAGAAATGATTTTTAATCAAAGGGATTCGGCTTTCCAGAGAGGCAATAAACCCATTATCCCTTACAAGTGTGTTTTCTGGATATCCCCGAACACTGTATCGACCTCCAACTGAAAACTGTTCAAGCGGCAGCAAAGGTTTATTGGCTAATTGTAAAGTCATTCGGGCAATGGTTTGAAGATCTAGCCACTTAAAGCGCCTTACCCACTGAGACTGAAGTAACCAGGCAAAAAAACGACTAGAAGGAAGGTCTGTTCCTGGATTCATTGTTGAACCGAGGGCATGGATTCCAAAGCTCAATTGGGAACGTATGGCAAAGACCTGAGCCAGGTCGCGATAGGCATATTCTTGAATGAAACGTAGAGCGGTAATAATAGACTTACCATCTTTTACGCCAGGGTAAAATGAAAACGGTTCACCATCCAAAAAAGTTTTGTTGCGAAGGTATTCCCCCATCAAGGCCAAAGCAAAATCATGATTGAGCGTTCGATAAAAAGGTTGCCTCAGAGTAATGGAAGCAATATTTGCCTTGCTTTCAATATCTAAATCCTTAAACGGCTCCTCGATGACCTTAAAGTTAAACATCCTATAATGTAATATGAGTGTCGTGTCATAGGCAGTAAAAGGCAAACTATAACTGGTCTCAATTTCCGGGAAAATCCCTGAAGATTGGCCATAAGTGAAACTTAAAACATCCCCAAAACCGGTGAGGTTTTGGTCGAGAAGGGTAATTCGGCCTATCACAGGACCCACGGAAGGGTCGTAGTAGTTATTGCATTCAAGAAACACTTTGAAAGGGTTTTCATCTTGAACCTGAACCTTCAGTACACTCTCTCCACGCACGATATCGGGTCTGAGCTCCGCATTTAGTTTCTGGATGCGTTCATCTTGTTGCAAGAGTTGCAAACGATCCTGAAGGGCATAAATGTTTAAAGGCGGTCCGGCACTGAGGCGAATGCGATTTTGAATATATCCCGAACGAAACCATTTATTCCCTTCTACCTCGATATTCGTTAGCTTTCCCTCAATGATATGGATCGTCATCACACCATCAATGATAGTTTGATCTGGTATCATTGCGCCTGAATTGATATACCCTTTATTAATATAGAAGATCGTCAAGGCAAGCCGTAGTGACTCCAATTCTGCATCTGTCAATTCACGATTCACATAAGGAGCCGTGACCTCCGCTAACGTTTCGTCGGAAAAAACCGTATTGCCAGTTATCTTGATCTCACGGACGAAGACACGGGGTATATGGAACGGTATCACTTTTTCCTCCGGGGGTTTTGGGACAGGGATTTGAATCGGAGGAGGGAGGGGGGCCAACTCTTTAGGTGGCGGGAAGGGTTCTTCACCTGAACGACCGGTGGGATCGCGTAAGACTCCTTGAGCGTAACTCGAAACGCATATAAAAAAAATGAATAGAAGTCCAAAACATATTAACGCAATACTGCCATACCAGAATGTATTTTTCTTGGAGTCCAAATCGGATTTCCTCGGGAGGTTCATTTCTTATTGTAAATTCCTCCCTCTCTTCTATTTCGAAAGGGGAGAGGAAGGAATTTTTGTCTTGCAACCTAATAAATTGGGCTTGGCAGAACAGCGCCCGGTCTAATAGGTAAACCGTCGCGGCCGCTTGCAATAAAACTGCTATATTTCTCTCCACGGATCCTCGCCGCACAACGATCTCTGAGAAGGGTTTCGGCACTTAAAAAATTCCCCTGTAGAGGGGCTAAAGTTCCAGTGATACTGCTGATCGGAGCTTGAATATCTACTGTTCCATCAATCCCCAACTCCGACGAAGCATCGACAACACTCTCAGGCGACGCCAGAAACACATCTGCAATGATTCGGATATTCCCTCCCCTCCCTTCGTAGGCATTCGCAATGATCTGGCTGTCATTTAGGATGACATATTGTGGATCGATGGTGATGTTGCCTCCCGTTGTTTCAGGACCTCCCCCAACACTTGCAGTGATTTTGCTGTTAATCAGGCTGACCATATATCCGGCACTCACATGAATATTTCCTCCGTCAGCTTTTTTGGCTTCTGTAGTGATAGCACTGTTTCTCATCAATAACGAATCTGTGGCGGTAATACTGATATTCCCAGCATCCCCTACCCCTGAACTCTCCGCGGAGATCAGTGTCCCATTGTTCAGTTGAACCTGTCTAGCTTTGAGAGCAATATCGCCACCCTTCGCGTGTTCAGCAGCTGTCATCACAGAACTGTTGTCACTTTGAAAAATACTAGAAGCCTGGATAAAAACATCGCCAGCTTTACCGGCCTTGGCAGAGACCGAGCTTTCAGCCGAGATCAAGGCACCACCGGAGAGTGAGACCTGGTCTGATATCAATTCAATGTTGCCGCCAGTGCCGGGACCGGTTGTTTGGGTGGAGATCAAGCCGTGGTCCGTAAGTTGTAGATTTTTCGATTGGATGGACACATTCCCCGCATTTCCAGTGGCACCCTCCCCCAAGAAAGAGCTATTTGAATCAGCAAGGATCCCTGCACTAGCAAGTTTATCAGCTTCTTTCGCATCTATTCCCTTGCCAACTAAAAATTCTCTAAGCGTTAAATTTATGCCAGAGAGGAGGACATTATTTGCCGTAACTTCGATGTTCCCCCCATTGCCGGGTCCGAAGGTTTGAGTGGAAATTCTAGCACCGTCCAAAACGTTTAAAGTATCGGTTGCGATCCGCACATTCCCGGCGCTTCCACCCATGAGACCCGCTTGGGAACCAATGCCTGAAGGGGATAGGGATTCGTTTCCGAATATATCAGTATAAGGTTGAGGGTGCACGCCGGATGTCAACACGCTATTCGCGGCAATTTCGATTGTGCCGCCATTCCCTGAGCCGAGGGCACTGGATAAAATGTTGGACCCATTCAGCACTTCCACGCTGCCGGCATTTATTCCTATGTTACCCCCACGGCCCGAACCATAGGAAGCAGCGGTGATTGACCCCCTATCCGCTATGAGCAGGCTGTCCGTGGTTAGTCGCAAATCTCCACCGAGTCCTGCATTAGTTGCAGTAGAGATTCCTGTAAAGTCTTTCCCAAAGGGATCGGGAGAACTCTGGGGGCCTATGATCCGTATATCCTTGGCTGTTATATCCAGACGGCCACCATTTCCAGTCCCAAAATTGGACGAGGCATAAATTCCACCCCGATCACTGACTTCTAAGTTCCCGGTCTGGATCGTGATATTTCCGGCGTTGCCGGCGGCATTACTATAGAGGGCAGTACCAATAAAACCTCCATTCGTTATTCGTAAGTTGTCGGACACAATATTAATATTTCCTCCATTACCACTTGCATAAGATCCAATCACTCGAGCATCTATGGACGCATGAATATCAGAAGGACTTAATCGATCGTCCATGACAACACCCGAGATTAATATGTTCTTTGCCGTAACTTCTATATCTGCGCCAGGTCCTGTGCTAGAGAGGACTGTAGAGATACTTCCCCCATCCAGAATCTGTAAGGTACCTGCATTCAGCCGCAATAACCCACCCTTTGATCCATATCCTGTTTGGGCTCCTAAACCAGTAAGACCTGTATTATTAGGAACATTCGAAGCATTCTTCCCGGAGATTAGAACATCGGTAGCGATAACGTCGACAATACCACCTTTCCCACTCCAAAAGCCGTTAGAACTGATAGACCCCGCATCTAATAATTTTAAGGAGTCGGCATGGACCGTGATATTTCCGGCATCGCCGGTATACAGAGCCGCTGTGTTGATGAAGAACCCATTCTTTACGGTTAAATTGTTTGCCGTAATATGGACATTGCCGCCCGGTCCGGGCCCAAAAGCTCGTGAACCTATGTCGCCATAAAATCCACTACTCGCATAAAGACTTTTGGTTGGATCATCATCACCCAGTTGAATGTTGCCAGCGGTGATTTTGATATCTCCTCCACGGCCACTGCTATAACTCGAAGAAGCTATTTCTGAGCCATTCGTGAGAAGCATATCGCCGGTCAGATTTATGTCAATGCCTGTGCCAGGATGATTGACTACACCACGTGTCGCCGTGCTGATGTTCGAATTGTCAAGATGCAACTGCTCCCCATTAATACTGATGGCCCCTCCAGGGTTACCTCTAGCATACAAATTGGTATTCTTAAAAGACAACTGCCCCCCCTCCATATTTATAGTCCCTCCGGGGTAAGGAAAGGAGTTAAGAAAGTAGTTGTAACCGTCGACACCGAAGTATGTGTTCTCAAGATGCAACTGTTCCCCGCTAATACTGAGATTTCCCCCAGGGTTTCCTATGGCATACAAAGTGGTATCCTTAAAAGACAACTGACCTCCTCGGATGATTATGGTTCCTCCTGGGATAGGATTGCCATAGGAGTCGTAGCCATAGGCATAGATCCCTCCTTTCGGCTGTACGACAGTGATATTCCCCAGTGCAGAAAATGAGGTGGTGCTAAAATTGCTCACATTGACTTCCCCTGGCGAGGCGACACTCACAAGGTTAATGTGTCCGCCCGGTGCATATAAATAACCTGTAGAATTGTTCGTGATATTAATATCACCGCCCACGACTGATAAGGTTTTGCCCATAGGAACCTGGAGGGAACTCTCCTGTATGGTAATCGGACCCGGAGAATTACTCAAAAACCCGAAGGCTGCGATAGGTGCCGAAGTCAGGGTGCTTTTATCTGAGAGGTTGGCATAAAATCTTGCCCCATCAGTAAACCCCAGATAACCCGCTGTACTAACATGTAAGGATCCACTTATATTCAACGAAGCATTCTTTCCAAATAAGACACCATATGGATTGAGCAAATATAAATTTGCACCTGTGATGGTCGAACGAAGAATGCCATCGATGATGGATTGGTGACCTCCAGTAACCCTACCTATGATATTTTCAACCCCAACGGGACCATTAAAGCTTGCCGTATCTCCCATACCCACACTAAAAAGACCAAAGCTTTGAAACTGATTTGCCCCTTTGATCGTGCCCCCATCAATATTATAGATGTTTCCAACTTGATTGATTAAAGTTCCCATAGTCCCATCTGATGTAATGTTTGATGCAGCATGGCAGATGGTTGGTAGAATACCTCGTAGGATGATTCCGCTGATGAGGATTGGAATGATAAATGAAGTAATTAAATATTTAGTGTATCGGTTCATAAACCCCGTCAGAAAGGGCATTCCTGCCTTCGCCGAAACACTTCGTGCAGGCAGGCCTCTGATTCCATCCTCAATCAGGATCTTATGCTTTCTATTTCTACCATCCCCACCATAAATGCTGGAGCTTTCTAACGGGGTAAACATTTTTCCCTCCTATTTTATGGTTCAATGTGGTTAGGGTTTCGTGTCAATAAAAAAGTTATGCCAATGCAACCAATTGATAATATTTACTTTTTTTAACACCTTCCTGGTTTCTAATCGTTTCTGCTAAATAAAAAGGCCGAGTTTACCAAAGGTTCATCCCTCGGCAACTCGGCCATCCCGCCCTTGGCGGGACCCGTCGCTTTCCGCCCCCTCCTCACGAAGGGTTTGGCTTTTTCGAGTGAGCCAATTTTACAAATTTATTTATCAAAAAATCCTATATATGTCAAGCAAACAATCCCTCTTTCGAATATCTTCTGTTAATATTGTACTACCATCGCTTGGTGAAATGATTTTGGACTTTATGGAAAAACTTTTCCACTTTTTAATTTGCAAAAAGGAGGGAATTTTGATTCGTACCAGACCAACTCTTTAATCATGTATTGTTTGGGAAACCCTTCGACCATATTAATTTTGGGCTCCCCTATCCTCTCGACCAAATCTGAAGTCACTTCTACATAGAACGTGCCATTTCTCTTAGTTGCCAGAATGTATAAAGCGGGTTGCTTATTCACTCCGTCTCTCTGGGTTCCGGTGAAAACCGGTATCCAGTCTTTAAGATGGTTCCCGCCTTCCGTCGGGACAACGTCTGGATGCCCCCGTATCAGAAGAGTACGGGGCAGGCTCCTCAAGTCCGGCATGACGGAAAAGGCATATTAATAAACGGACTCCTGCTTATACCTTTCCTTTTTTGATCAGTTCGTTGGCGATAACCGCTTGACCAAGCGCTATACCGCCGTCATTCGGGGGTACTCTGTGCTGGGTATAAACCTTGAATCCACTTTTATCGAGAAGAGTAAAGGTTTTATCAAGAAGCAGCGTATTCTGAAATACGCCACCGCTTAAAGCAACTTTCTCAATACCAGATGCTTTTCTTACTCTGAGGCAGACAGTCAAGATGATTTTTGCCATGGTGTTGTGGAACTTCCCGGCGATGGTTGAAACGCTCACACCCTCTTCAATATCAGTAACCACACCTCTGATGATTGGCTCAAGCATCACCTGAGATCCATTTCCGAATTTCTCCAGGTCATAACTGTAAAATCCTTCCTCATTCTTATCAGCGGCCATCTCAAGCTCTATGGCAGCCTGCCCTTCGTAATAGACCTCTTGCCGGACTCCTACAAGAGCTGAGATAGCATCAAAAAGTCGCCCTGAGCTTGAGGTCAAAGGCGAATTGAGCCCTTTCTCTATCATCTTCCTAATAATTGTCCATTTGTTTCTATCAAGAGATTTAACAAAATCTATGCTAAGTTCATACATGTTGTCTCCATAGACTCTGTCAAGAAGGGAGGCTGCCATCCGCCAAGGTTCCTCTATGGCCTTTTCTCCCCCTGGAAGCGGTACGTATTCCAGATGGGCCACCCTCGCAAATCCGCCGTAATCGCAGACCAAGAATTCCCCACCCCAAATTTTTTCATCGGTCCCGTACCCTGTCCCATCAAAGGAAATACCTATGACTTCCTCGTTCACCCCATTGTCGCACATGCAACTTGCGATATGGGC
>Ga0316616_100000168_pt1 | contig 17422 bp, 15 predicted proteins | sample OWC_Aug_M1_C1_D1_FD_207660 | JGI IMG/M metagenome (GOLD analysis project Ga0316616, IMG submission 207660) | Wetland soil microbial communities from Old Woman Creek delta, Ohio, United States - OWC_Aug_M1_C1_D1_B | ecosystem: Environmental > Terrestrial > Soil > Wetlands | place: USA: Ohio... | reverse complement strand
GGCATCCCGAAGCTGACCATCGCCGGCTTCCCGGTCGCGACGGACCTGGGGTTCTACTACGTGGTGTGGGGCACGGCGCTGCTCCTGTTCCTGCTGGCGCAGAACCTGGTGCGGTCGCGCCTCGGGCGGGCCCTGCGGGCCATCCACACCAGCGAGACGGCCGCCGCCGTTCTGGGGGTGGACACGGAGCGCTACAAGATCGGCGTCTTCATCCTGAGCGCGCTCTACGCCGCAGTGGCGGGGGCGCTGTACGCGCATTACGTGAGCTTCGTCTCGCCGGGAAGCTTCGGGTTCCACGCGTCCATCCAGTTCGTGACGATGGTGGTCCTGGGGGGCATGGGGTCCTTGTGGGGGGCCGTGGCGGGTGCCGTGTTTCTCACCGCGCTCCCGGAGGTCCTCCGGGCGATCGAAGACTACGACATCCTGCTGTACGGCGGCCTGCTGATCCTGTGCATGATCTTCCTGCCGGGGGGGCTGGCGGAGGGGACCGAGAGGCTGGTACGGGCGCTCCGGCCGGGCCGACGGCCGGCGGAAACCGGAGAGGTGCGGTAGTGGCGGGCACGGCGCTCCTCCGCGGCCAGGGGATCACGCTGCATTTCGGGGGCGTGACCGCGCTGCAGGACGTCTCGTTCGCCGTGGAGCGCGGGCGCCTGCAGACCATCATCGGACCCAATGGCGCCGGCAAGACGTCGCTGTTCAACGTCATCACCGGGCTGTACACGATGGACGCGGGGGACATCCACCTGGAGGAGCGGCGAATCTCCCACCTTCCGCCGCACGCGATCGCGCGGGCCGGCATCGTGCGCACGTTTCAGAATCTGGAGCTCTTCGCCAACATGACGGTGCTGGAGAACGTCCTCACCGGGGGACACCTGCTGGTGCGGTACGGGGCAGTCGATTGGTGCTTCCGATCCCGGCGATTCCGGCGGGAGGAGGCGGCGCTGCGCGCCAAGGCGGAAGCGGCGCTGGCGTTCGTGGGCTTGTCCGCTCAGCACGATGTCCCGGCGGGCAATTTGCCCTTCGGCTCCGCGCGCCTGCTGGAGATCGCGCGCGCGCTCTGCGCCGAGCCGAAGGTGCTCCTGCTGGACGAGCCGGCGGCGGGGCTGAACCTGCGCGAGACGACGGTGCTGGGGGACATCATCCGGCGCATCGTGGAGCGCGGCATCACCGCGGTGATGGTCGAGCACGACATGGACCTGGTCATGCGGGTCTCGGATCACGTCCTGGTGCTGAACTACGGCGAGGTGATCGCCGAGGGGACCCCGGCCGAGGTGCAAAAACATCCGGCCGTGATCGCCGCCTACCTGGGCGAGGAGTGACGCCGGATGCTGCGGGTCAAGAATCTCCACGTGTATTACGGACGGATCCACGCCCTGCGGGCCGCGTCCGTCCACGTGCGCGAGAAGGAGATCGTCGCCCTGCTCGGCGGGAACGGGTCGGGGAAGACCACGCTGCTGTCCGCCATCTCGGGCGTGGTCCGCGCCAGCTCGGGCGAGGTGGCGCTGGACGGGACGCCGATCACCGCGGCGCGGCCGGACCGGATCGTGCGCGCGGGGATCGCCCACGTGCCCGAGGGCCGGCACATCTTCAAGCCCCTCACGGTGGAGGACAACCTCCTGCTCGGGGCGTATCACCGGTTTGCCCGGGTCGGCCGGGCGACCGTGCGGGCGGAGACGGAGGAGGTGTTCCGCCTCTTCCCGGCGCTGGCCGGCCGGCGGAAGCAGGCGGCGGGAACCCTCTCGGGGGGGGAGCAGCAGATGCTGGCCATCGGACGCGCCCTCTTGTCCCACCCAAAGGTCCTCCTGCTGGACGAGCCGTCCATGGGGCTGGCCCCCAAGGTGATCCGGGAGATCTTCGACCACATCGCCCGGCTGCGAACGGAGCGGGGTGTGACGATCCTGCTGGTGGAGCAAAATGCGCGCGCGGCCCTGACCATCGCCGACCGTGGCTATGTGCTGGAGACGGGACGGGTGGTCCTGGAGGGACCGGCCGAGGACCTGCTGGCGAACAAGGATGTGCAGCGCGCCTATCTGGGCCGGGAACGCAGCGCGCCGGCGTGAGACGCGAAGGGCCCCGTCTTTAACGGCCAAGGCGCCACCGTGGACCGCCGCAGAGAGTGTGCAACCACAGATTTCACAGATTACGCAGATTCTTCGGCCCTGTCTGAACCAGAATCTGTGCAATCTGCGTAATCTGTGGTTCCCGTTACCGCGGCCCTCTTGCCCTCATGGTGGGTGAATTCTACGAGGAGAACAGCCGATGTTCTGGGAGCCGGATAACGAAGGCATGCATCGGGAAGAGCTGGAGCAACTGCAACTCGAACGCCTGCAGGCGACGCTGAATCGCGTGTACGGGCGCGTCCCCTTCTACCGGAAGCAGCTCGACGCCGCCGGCGTCGCCCCGGAGGACGTCGTTTCGCTCGGCGACCTGGCGCGCCTACCCTTCACCACCAAGGCGGATCTGCGCGACAATTACCCCTACGGCCTCTTCGCGGTGCCGATGCGAGAGGTGGTGCGGATTCACGCGTCTTCGGGGACAACGGGCACGCCCACGGTGGTCGGCTACACCCGAAACGACATCCGGACCTGGAGCAATCTGGTGGCCCGGATCCTCACCATGGGGGGCGTCACCAAGGACGACGTCATCCAGATCGCCTTCGGCTACGGGCTGTTCACCGGGGCATTCGGCCTGCACTACGGCGCCGAGCGGGTGGGGGCATCGGTCATCCCGGCCTCCAGCGGGAACACGGCGCGGCAGATCAAGATCATGCAGGACTTCAAGACGACCGCGCTGGTCTCCACGCCGTCCTATGCGCTGCTGATCGGCGACACGGTTCGGGAGATGGGGATCCCCCTGTCGGCCCTGTCGCTGAAGTGGGGGCTGTTCGGGGCCGAGCCGTGGTCGGACGCCATGCGGCAGGAGATCCAGGACCGGCTGGGGATCGTGGCGACCGACAACTACGGCCTGTCCGAGGTGATCGGCCCCGGCGTCTCGGGTGAGTGCCTGGAGCGGAACGGCCTGCACATCAGCGAGGACCACTTCTTTGTGGAGGTGGTGGACCAGGAGACGCTCCAGCCGGTGCAACCGGGCGGCGTGGGGGAACTGGTCCTCACCACGCTCACCAAGGAGGCGTTCCCCATGATCCGGTACCGGACGGGGGACTTGACCCGCTTGCTGCCCGATGGCTGCCCCTGTGGCCGGACGGGCCGCCGGATGAGCCGCGTCCTCGGGCGGAGCGACGACATGCTGATCATCCGGGGCGTGAACGTCTTCCCCTCGCAGATCGAGACGGTGCTGTTCGAGATCGAGGGAACGGAGCCCCACTACCAGATCGTCGTGGACCGGAAGGGGGCCATGGACGAGGCGACGGTACTCGTGGAGGTGGCCGAGTCGATCTTCTTCGACCAGATGCGACGACAGAAGGAGATGGTCGAGCGGATCCAGAAGCGGCTGGCGCAGGAACTGGGCGTCAGCTTCGACGTCAAGCTGGTCGAGAAGAAGACGCTGGAGCGGTTCGAGGGCAAAGCCAAACGCGTGGTGGACAACCGGAGAATCTAGCCGGCTGCTGAAAAAGGCCCATCTGCTGCGTTGGCTCACTCGGGCGCTCATTGCGGCGTACCTGGAGTACGCCTTGACCCACCTTCGGTGGGTGCCCCGCCCTGCGTTCGCCGCCTTGCATCTGGGCCTTTTTGAGCAGCCTGGGCAAGAACGGGTTCTTCAGAAACCTGCTAGTCCGGCCGGCCCGACGGGACGGCGTGCACGTCCGAGTGATGGCAACCGCCAGGGCCGGCGAAGGCGTTACAGGTTCTCGATCGGCACGGGCGGGATCGGGTCGGCGGGCGTGAAACCGAAGACCCTCGCGAAGAAATAGAGTTCTCCCTCCAGCGCCCGACGGATGTTCTCCGCCTTCCGGAAGCCGTGCTGTTCGCCTTCGAAGGGTACGTAGGCCGTCGGGACGCCCCGTTTTCGCAGGGCGTCGAACAGCCTCTCCGCTTGATTCGGCGGGACGACCTTGTCGTCCAGACCCTGGAAGAAGATCACGGGGCGGTCCAGGCCCTCCAGGTGATGCAGCGGCGATCGTGCGAGGTAGAGGTCGCGCCGCTCGGGGTAGAGGCCGATCAGGCCGTCCAGGTAGCGCGACTCGAACTTGTGCGTGTCCTGCGCCAGCATCTCGCAGTCGCTGACCCCGTAGTGGCTGGCCCCGGCGGCGAAGACCTTCCGGAAGGCAAGGCAGGCCAGCGTGGTGTAACCGCCGGCGCTGCCCCCCCGGATGGCGAGGCGCTTCCCATCGACGCGCCCCGCCGCCGCCAGGTAGGTCGCGCCGAAACAACAGTCATCCACGTCCACCACCCCCCACGCCCCGCAGAGCCGCTCGCGATACGCCCGCCCGTACCCGGTGCTACCGCCGTAGTTTACGTCCAGGACGGCGATCCCACGACTGGTGTAGAACTGGACGTTCAACCGCAACGCCGTGGAGGTCATGGAGGTCGGGCCCCCGTGGATCATCACCACCAGCGGGGGCCGCTCGCCCGGCGGCGCCACGAAGTCCGGGTTCCTGGGTGGATAGAAGAGGCCGTGGGCCGTTCGACCCTCCGCGGTCGGAAACTCGATGGGCTCGGGCGCCGACAGGTACTCGGGGCCGATCGCGAGCGCGGTGGAACGACGCAGGACCTGGCGATGGCCGGTTTCCAAGTCCAGGCGAATGACCGACAACGGCTCGCTGGGCGAGCCGGCCAGGAAGGCCGCGTGCGAGCCGCGGCATTGGACCGAGGTGATGTCGGTGAAGGGGAGGTCGATCGGCGAGAGTCGCCCGGTGTTGGTGTCGAGACTGGCGAGTGCCCAGGTCCCTCCGCGGGTGAGGGCGCACAGGATGCGGTGCGGGGCGGCGAAGGCGTAGTTGGTCATCCCGAAGACCCATGGCGGCGTGGCGAACTCCGCGTCCAGGTTGGTCAACGGCTCGACGCGACCACTGACGACGCCGTACAGATTCCACCAGCCGCTGCGGTCCGACGCGAAGTGGAGCGTGCCGCCGGGTGACCAGACAGGCTGGATGGCCGACTCGAGGGCGCCGCCCGCGATGTGAATGGGCTTGCCCAACGCACCATGACCCTCGACCGGCGCCATCCAGAGTTCGGCGGCATCCCACGGCATGTGGGGATGGCTCCACTCCAGCCACGCGAGCGAGGCGCCGTCCGGGCTGAGCCGCGGGGCTGCGTAAAAATCCCGGCCCGCCGCTAGCACCTGGTCCGGCCCGCCGCCTTCCAGGTCCAGCGCGACGATAGCATTGCGGGGCTCGTCGTCGTGCGTGTGATCCTCGCGCACACAGACAATCCGCCGCCGCCGCGGGTCCCAGGCGTAATCCGCGTACCGCAGGCCGCCCGGCGGTGTGAGGGGCGCCGCCGCCCCATCGGGTCGGAGGCGATACACGCGCTGGTCGGAGAAGTTCGAGAAGTAGATCACCCCGTCCGCGACGAGATAGGAGCCGCCCCCGTACTCGTGCACGCGAGTGCGGGCGTTGTAACCATCGGGAATGGCGTCCTCGACGGTCCCGTCCGGTCGGTGTCGGACCACCACGGACCGCCCGCCCTCTGAGGGCCGCATCTCCAGCCAGTACACGGCGTCGCCGTCCAGCCGGATCTCGCTGAGGCCGATGGCACCCGACGCGATCTCGGCAGCGCTGAGCGGCGAGGTCCAGGATCCATAGGGCCGGGTATGCGGTGCACTCATCTCCCACTCCTTTCCCGTGCCACGCGGGACGCGCGATTCAGATGACCCATGCTACCACACGGACCGCGGGAAAGGAGCGACGACATGCGGCGGGATGATGCCGTGGTGCCGCTGGCGGAGATCGAGCGGCACATTCTCACTCTTCGAGGGCAAAAGCTGATGCTGGACGGTGATCTGGCTGACCTCTACGGGGTCCCCACCAAACGGCTGAATGAACAAGGCCGGCGCAATCTGGGGCGCTTTCCGCCGGACTTCATGTTTCAGTTGTCCGCGGAAGAGGTGAGCGCTTTGAGGTCGCAAATTGCGGCCTCAAAACCAGGACGTGGCGGGCGGCACTATCTCCCGTATGCCTTTTCCGAGCATAGGGCCATCATGCTGGCAAAGGCGATTCTCTCCCTGGTCCCGACGATCCGCCAGCTCATGGCTCCGCCGGAGAAGCCACGGAGGTCCATCGGGTTCAAGGTCGAGGAGGGCCGGCCCGTATACCGGCGGCCGCGGCGACGTAACGCGCGATGCGTTCAGTATGGTGTCCCCGGAATTTGCTGAGCCACTGTCCCCGTCGAATATCCCTGTCCCCCCGTCGGTACTGCAGGCGGCGACCGAGCGGCCGGCGGAGTCAGTGAGCTTGGACAGGGTGCACTCGGCCGAAGAGCGCGAACAATCGAAAACGGGGACGGGGGATTTCAAGCAGTTACGCGTCCGAAGGTGTCCGGTACCTATTTCCCGACGCAGGCCGGGGATCGTCCCGGCCTCCGCCCCGATACCGCTTCACGGCGGGAAATCGGCCTGTCCAGATACGGTCGCAGAGCGTATTGACGGACAGGCGGACGGTCGTGCCAAAGGCTTTCAGCGTCATGTCCCGATCCACGGTCTACCCCCTCCCGACAGCGCCCCGGAAGCAGACAGCGCACGATTGCTGGAAGAACCCTGGGGCCGGATGCACACCGTCCATCCCCACCGGCATATGCATCGCCGCTTGGGGTGGAGGCGGAGCCGAGTCCTTCCCCCTTTGAGCCCCGACGCGCCCCAAGGGTGGACGACCTCCGTCCAGATCTCCCTCGTCACAATTGTCGAGCGGCTCGACTGTTTCGTCGAATCGGATGGCCTGCTGGGGCCGCCCCCGAGTGCTCTCGCCTTCTCGGAAATGCATGCGGGCCGTGAATGGAGGGCGCGTTCTGTCCCGTGTGCCTTTTCGTTTCCAAGCATGGCATACCTCTTGCTCCCCTTCTTGGCCCCGGTGGGAATCGTGACCGGCGTGCGTCCGACACGGAGTTCTTGACCTCACCGCATACGCTTTACCTCTACCACCAGACAGGAGGAACACATGACCCGGAAACAGACGTTGATCGCAGGACTGGCGCTGGCGCTGGCGGTCAGCATGGCGGGCGAAGCCCTGGCGCGCGGCGGCAAGGGCCGCGGGGCGATGGACGGGCAAGGGAAGCAGGGTCGCGGCCAAACTGCGGCCTCGACCACGCCGACCCGGCCCGAGGGTTCGCAGCGACGCGACGGCACCTTCCAGAGCACCGGGACGACCGCCAACGGCGCCACCACCCGGCCCGGCAATGGCCGCGGCCTGCAGGACGGAAGCCACCTCTCCACGCCGACGATCACCACCGGCACCACTGCCCCCACGGCCCAGTAGCCATTGACGGCGGCGGAGGAGGGACTCCCCCCGCTTCCGCCGCCGCATCTCCCTGCTCGCCCCCCTCGATAGCCCGGTTGGCCTGCCCCCACTGATTAGTCCACCGCGACCGTCCGTTCAAGCCGGCTCTGGGGTGCCCGAGAATCCTCGGCAACTTCCAGCATTTCTCAACCGATCCCCACTGCACGGTGGGGCAATGGTGGGTGCTACGTGCCAACTGGAAAAACCGACGCAATTCCCATGGTGTAATCCCGGAGAGGACTACTCAACCATCATTCAGTGACGGGCGGCTCATCCAGTCGCCTCCTCGTGCTCGGTGCGCTCTCTCGAATCCGCCTCACCTCCCACCATTCCTCCTGGTGATCTGCGATCTCCCAAGCACGCCCCCTTCGCGGGATTCTGCGAGAGTGTTCTATCTATGCCGGAATGATTTGGCGATGGGCTGACGGTGATCCATGCAGTGATCGGCTGCGGTGGCGTGACCATGCATTTCCGGCGTCCAGGAAACCGGGAGCGTCACAGGCGCGGTGAACGGTTGCCAGCTTGACGTGTCCTACGCGGAGACCTCTCCTGTCAAAGAACGGAGATTTGGGCCAGCCGCGAGCCAGCCGCGAGCCTTTGACTTCACTCTGTACGGATGGTAATTTTAGCGGAGCGCGTGGTCTCTCCGCGCTGCAGCCGACCCGGGAGGCGCACATGGTGGACGTGACAGAGCGCAGTCGCAAGTCGGAGGAGGAATACTTCCGCCGAAAGGAGCAGGAGCTGATCGATAAGCTCCGCGAGAAGACCGAGGCGGAGGCCCATCGCAAGGGCCTGACCGAAGCTATCGGGCTCGAGAACGAGCAGATCCTCGACGCGCTGCGCGAGATGGGCTTCGATCGCGCCACGGTCGTGGTGCTCTTCCTGGTCCCCCTGCTCCAGGTGGCATGGAGCGACGGGAGCATCTCCGACCGGGAGCGCACGTTGATTCTGGAAGCGGCCCACGCCCACGGAGTGAAGGAGGGCACGCGGGCGCATGAGAAGCTGAACGAGTGGCTTGCCGCGAGACCTCTGGGGCAGACGTCGGAGCGGGCCTTGCAGGTGATCCGCGATCTCATGGTCTTCCAGTCCCCGGACGCCCGGCAAGCGACCACCGGCAGGCTCATGGACGCCTGCGAGCGGATTGCCGCCGCCTCGCGCGGCTTCCTCGGACTCGGCTCCAAGATCTCGACAGAGGAAGCCGCCGTCATGAAACGGGTGGCCGCGGAGATCGAGCGGGCGCACGCCGAGGCCGTCACGAAGGTCCTCGGCGGCATGAAGGTCTGATAGGTATCGCCGCGCCCAGGGCTGTGCCGTGACTCTCACCGTCGGTACGCTCCACTCCTCCACTGGGTCAACACTTGCCATGAACTAACATTGGGGGTGGACCAACCCGTGGGCGGCAGGCCACTGCGCTATTCTTGATGGCGACTTACATCGTGACCCCAAAAAGCTACCGGACTCCATTTAGGGGCTACGTGCCTGAATACGTGGGGGGTGTGTCCAATTCGTGGCCATGGGTGGGTCTGGCGAGGACACCGTGAAACCGTATCCGGTGGTGGAGGAACTCGTGCGCCCGGTGCAGTGGGTTGAGATGCCACGCGCGCCGCGGGTGGTGGACCCAGGCGCCTGTTCGGCCGCCGCGCCCGGCTACCTGGTCCACGCCGGCGAGGTCCGCTTCCCGCTCGCCCCGGGCGTCACGGCCCTGCCATTCGCGGAGTTCTAATAATCCGGGACCCGGCCGTTTCTGCGGTGTCAAGGCAAGATCCTCCTCAGGATGCGGCGTGCTGACCGTATCGCCCACCTGTTATCTGCCGTCGTCCCCCGAGGCCGCTCCGGGAGAACCTCTCACGCCCCATCGTAGTGGTGCCATCCGGCCGGATCGCTGCCTCGAGCGACCCGCCCGGCCTAGTCCGGGCTCTTGAGAGCGGGAGCGGCGCGCCAGTGTCCCGCCGCGGTCGCGTTGCGGCGCCGCCACGATGCACATCTCGCGCTGCCGACTCCCCGCACAATCGGGTCAGGTCTTGAATTGTGCCTTGCCTACCGTTCACGGTTCGGCTGATGGTACTGTCGTCGAGACTGGTGGCCCGGCCGATCTCGGAGAGCCTGACGAGCATTGCCCCGGCTGATGACGTGAAACACCGCCCCCGGGTACTCGATGCGCAGCGGTCGCGCCCTGGGTCCTCCTGCTCCGAGGGATGCCGCACTACGAGACCTGACCCCCACTTCGTGAGGCGGCGTGGGTCTCGCTACCGGGGAGACGCCAAGTGGCGGACGGCCTGGATGATCCCATGGCCGACGCGGGCAAAGGCGGGAGGCGTCAGCTTGTCCGGGATGTCCTCGGGGGCATGGTAATGGGGATATCGAAACGGGGCGGTGTCGGTCAGCATGAGGGCGGGGTATCCCTCTTTCCAGAAGGACCAGTGATCGGACCAGTTGATGCCGGGAAGCATCTCGAACGTGGCGACCCCTTCCACGGGGAAGTCGCTGACTGCCATGAACGCGCGAAGAAAATCGATCGCCAGCGGGCGTGACGGGAGATTGCCGACGACCGCCAGGAAATTGCCCGCACTCGGATAGAGCAAGCCGAAGGGAAATGGGTAGGATTGACCGCCTGAGGCATCGGAGTAGTAGCCGATCGTCTCCAGCGACACCATCGCCACGATCGCCTCGCCCCGCTGCCTGGCATTCCTGGCGTGCACGCGGCTGCCCATATCCTCCGTGAAGAAATGCGGCGGCTCTTCGTTCGTGAAGGCGACAAAGCGGAGGGTCCTCTGGAGCGGTGCCTGTCTGAAGGCGCGAGACATTTCGAGCAACAGCGCCACGCCCGACCCGTTGTCGTTGGCCCCGGGGGTGCCGGGGGCGGTGTCGTAGTGGGCCCCGACCAGGACGATCTCCTGAGGCCGCCCGACGCCTCGGAGCTCGATGATGAGGTTCTCACACGGCCGGCCGTCGACCTGGAAGGCCTCCGTCTTGACCGTGAAACCCTGGTCGGTCCAGGTCTTCCGGATATACTCGGCGGCAGCCTGGAGCTCATTGGGTCGGGCAAGATGCCGCTGGCCGATCGTGCCGCCGAGCATCCGGACATGGGGCATGAGGCGCGCTTCGAGGGCGGCGATGTCGGCGCGGATGGCTGGCGTCATGGTGGGGCGGGTCACGTCCGGCTTCACATCGATCATGACGCGATACCCGATCACGGCCAGGATGGCCAGAACGACCAGGATCCCTGAGAATACCCAGATGCGCATGGGTCACCCCCGGCGACACCACGGCCACGCCGTGCGGATCAGGCGTTCGTCTCGATGATTGCATGCCCACGCCGGAGGCCTGTGCCCCCTCCGGGATGCAGGGGCCCATCTCCTCTCAAAGCTGAAGCCGGGCACACCCTCTCGGGCACTGAATCTGGGGCCCTCTCTTCGTGCCCATTACTATACTCCCTTTTCCTCTTGACCGTCGCGTCCGGTGCGCCGGATACTGCAAACTGACCTTGCGGCACCACCCAGCCGGGTTGCCGGAACCCCGAGGAAACCGCAATGGAGAAGGCATGTGTACAGCCCCCGAGACCGCACTTCCACCGCCCCCGGACTATGCCGACGTCGCACGCACCGTCGATGACGCGATCACGTCGCGCCGGTCCGTTCGGGCCTTTCTGCCAGCGCCGGTGCCACGCGCGCTGATCGAGCACATCCTGGAGGTGGCGTCGCGCGCGCCGAGCGGAACCAACATGCAGCCCTGGTGCGTCCATGTGGTGGCGGGCGAGGCGAAGGACAAGCTGTCCCGCGCCATTCTCGACGCCCATGGGGCGGGCGGCGAGGCGCACACGCGGCCCTGGAAATACTATCCCGACGAGCTCTTCGAGCCCTATCTGAGCCGGAAGCGCGCGGTCGGCTGGGGGCTCTACGGCCTGCTCGGAATCGGCAAGGGCGACCACGCGCAGATGAAAGCGCAGCGGGCGCAGAACTACCTGTTCTTCGGCGCGCCGGTCGGCATGTTCTTTACCCTCGACGCCCGGCTCGAGATCGGCAGTTGGCTCGACTACGGCATGTTCATTCAGAGTATCATGACCAGCGCGCGGGGCCACGGCCTGCACACGTGTCCGCAGGCTGCCTTCGCAGACTATCACCGGATCATCCGCGCCCATCTCGGCCTCCCGGAGGATCACACCGTGATCTGCGGCCTGTCGATCGGATACGAGGACACAGAGGCGGTCGTGAACAGGCTGCGGACGGACCGCGTTCCGGTCAGCACGTTCGCCCGCCTTATCGGCTACGAGAGCTGATTGACCCTCGGTGCCGGCCAGTCGCCATCGGTGGCCGATTTGGGTTCCCGCGCCGATCCTGCGAACAGGCGCGTCCGGGTTGGCGAACGCGCAGGTCATTGCCCGCTCCAGTCGATCCCCCATGATCATCGCCGAAAGCCGATTGGGAAACGTGAGAAGCATGGGATCGGAAAGAAAGCACGGGGACCGCAAACTGGGCCTCTTCTACGGCTGGAAGATCGTCGGGACGGGCATCCTCGGCATGATCCTGGTCTATGGGGTCCGCCATTCCTTCGCCGTGTTCTTCACCCCCATCCTGGACGAGTTCCATTGGAGCCGGGGCAACATCGCCATCATGATGTCCCTGAATATTTGTGCGTACGGGTTTCTGGCCCCCGTGGCGGGGATCCTGGCGGACCATTGGAGGGCCCGGGTCCTGATGCCCCTGGGAATCGCCATTCTCGGGGCGGCCACCGCGGGGTGCGCCTGGGCGGAGGAACTCTGGCACTTCTATGTGCTCTTCGGACTCCTCATGCCCCTCGGCAGTGCGCTGGCCGGCTGGCCCATCATCGCGCCCGCCCTCATGAATTGGTTCGTCCGAAAGCGCGGCCTCGTCATGGGTATCGGGCAGATGGGCGGTGGGCTGAGCTTCGCGTACACCATATTTGTGAACTACTTGATCCTTCACGTTGGATGGCGGCTCACCTTTCTGGTGTTGGCGGGCATCCTGGTTTTCGTTCCCTTGCCCCTATATTTGCTTTTCTTCTATTATCGACCCCGGGAGAAAGGGCTCACACCGTATGGCTCAGCCGACATGCCCGAGGTTTCAACGCGAGAAGCACCCGGGGCCGCCGGAGGCGTCTCCCCGACGCGCGATTGGACCCCCGCCCAGCTGCTCCGCGCCCCTCAACTGTGGCTGCTGGTGTTGTCGTATGCGCTCTACTGGGGCGTCGGGAACTACCTGGTCCTGGCCCATCAGGTGCGATTCGCAGAGGATGCGGGCTACGGCAGCATGTTCAGCGTCTCCATCTTCGCGCTGTTCGGGGTGACCCTTTTCCTGGGCCAATCCTGTGGGTTCTTGTCGGACCGAATGGGCAGGGAGCGGGTGGCCACGCTGGCCGCCGCGTTGTCCATCCTTGCCCTGGCGGCCCTCATGTCCGTACGCGACACGTCCCACCCTTGGCTCTTGTACGCGTACTCCATCGGCTTTGGCCTGGGGGGAGGGCTCTTCACGCCCACCATTTACGCCGGAGCTGCGGATATCTTTGCTGGCCAGTATTTTGGCGCCGTGTCCGGCCTGCTTCTCACCGGCATGGGGGTCGCCGCGGTCTTCGGCCCGTGGCTGGGCGGTCACATCTATGATGTGGCCGGCACCTACCGCCCCGCCTTTCTCCTCTGCATCGTCTGCATCGCCCTTGCCTGCCTGGCCTTCTGGATCGCCGCGCCCCGGAGAAGGCCCACCCCGAGTCGATGAAGCATTCCCGAACGCACCACCAGCGATTGGGGATTGATCACCCCTGGACGGTAGGGCCCGCGATGTGGCAGCAGGAAAGCCAAGTTGGGATTGGTCACCGGCTGAGCCCGCCGGACATCAGACCGCCCACTATCACCACACGTCGTGCGACCGTTTTGCGGGACGGTGTTGCCTGCATGAACTTCCAGCAAGAACACTCGCCGCCACGACGAGCAGCACCGGTCGTCCTGCATAGCGGCCCGTCCAACGATCCCGATGCTGACGTGTCTTCGGCTCAGCAACCCGGGCAGTCCTTTCGACCCGGCAGGTCCGCTTTGTGGTAACATGCCGCCGCATTTCATCCCATGCGCGCGGCGAACGAAAAGGAGGTGCCAATGAAGGTCACGACGGTGGAACCGATGGTTCTTGAGGCCCCGGTCAAGGAGCCGTGGCGAATTGGCACGGCGGTGTACACCAGCATGCACGCCATGCTGGTCCGGGTGGAGACGGATGAGGGCATCACCGGGTATGGCGAAGGCCTGGTCCGGTTCTCGCCCCGGGCCGGCGCGGCGGTAGTCCGGGACATTCTGGCGCCGGTGGTGATCGGCCAGGACCCGTTCGAAGTGGAGCTGGTCTGGGACAAGATGTACGGCATGATGCGGGGCCGGGGGCACTCCAAGGGGTTCATGCTGGAGGCGATGAGCGCAGTGGACATCGCGCTGTGGGACATCGTCGGCAAGGCATTGGGCCAGCCACTGCACCGAATCCTCGGGAGCTACGGGCGGTCCAGTCTTCCCGTCTACGCGTCGTCGCTCCTCTTCAAGCCCATCGAGGAGCTGGTCCGCGAAGCGGCGGGTCTGGCGGCACAGGGGTACACCGCCATCAAGCTCAAGATCGGCCAGGGCGCGGAGGCCGTTCTGGCGAAGGTGCGGGCGATCCGCACGGCGCTGGGGAACGGCGTGCGGCTGATGGTGGATGCGAACTGCGCCTACGACACGCTCACCGCGCTGCAGATCGGACGGCTCTTGGAGGCGGAGGGCGTCGCCTGGTTCGAGGAGCCGGTCGCGCCCGAACTCCTCGATGGCTACGTCAAGCTGGCGCAGGCGCTGGACATGCCGATCGCCGGCGGGGAGACCGAGTTCACGCGCTGGGCGTTCAAGGAGATTCTCACCCGGCAGGCCATGGACATCATTCAGCCCGACATCGGTCGTGTGGGCGGGTTCAGCGAGGCCCGAAAGATCGCCGCGCTCGCCAGCGCCTTCGACGTTCCGGTCGGACCGCACACGGGAGCCTCGGCGGCGGTGGCCGTGGCTGCGTCGGTCCAGTGGGCGGCGGCACTTCCCAACCTGCTGACGTTCGAGTACATGTATCCGCCCAACCCGCTGCGGGAGGAATTGCTGATCGACCCGCTCCCCGCGCCGAAGAACGGTCAGATGGGTGTGCCCCAGCAGCCGGGGCTGGGGATCGAGGTGGACGCGAAGGCCTTGGCGCGTTTTCGGACCGCATAGCAGGCTGCTGAAAACGGCCCATCTGCCGCGTTGGCTTGCTCGGGCACTCGTTGCGGCGTACCTGGAGTACGCCTTGACCCACCTGCGGTGGGTACCCCGCCCCGGGTACCCATCCACAGGATGGGTGACGCCGCCTTGCATCTGGACCTTTTTGAGCAGCCTGAGTGAAAGCGTGTTCTTCAGCCTCCTGCTAGTCCCTGTGCTTGAGAGTCCCCATCCCTACGCCGGGATGAACTCCTCCGCCTGCGTGCCGCACATCGGGCAAAGGGCCGGAGGGCGATCCGACTCGATATGCGCGCACTCGGGACACAGGAAGAGCCTGATGTCGATGACATCGTGGCCTTGGGTCGGCGTTGCCAGCGCCACGGCGCAGAGCTTGGCGTGGACGGCCTCATCCTTCATCAGGTGCGACAGGGACTTCCGATCCGTCTGGCTCTCCATGGTAACGCTCCTTCGGGATTCAAGAGTCACTCGATCGTTCCGCCCGCCTTGGCGAATTCCCCGGTAAACAGGGGCTGAGAATTCTCGTCACATCCTGCCGACTTTTTTCACGCACCGAGGGCATGGCACGGTCAATTTCCCACCACCGGGAAGAACCAGCGTTGCTGTGCGATCCAAGCCGCATGGTCCGGACCCCTCTTTGCATGCGTGTGTCGTCACACCCCACGATCCACCCGACGGAACATCTGGGGATCTTGCGCAATTTGTGCCACGTGTTCCCCGCGACGCGCAGGGCGCACGAGAGGGCGTCAGCCGGAAGCGGAGATTGCGCGAGGGAAAGGCGGGGAATCCCTTGGCATCGGCCGTGCAGTGCCAGGTGCCCAAGCGGGATCGAGCGCCGAGATCCTCCGTCATGCATCGTCCCGCCCGCCCCGGTGAAAGCCCCCGGCTGGGGCGTCAGGTTATGGGAGAGAGGGGTCGCGCATGTCTCTCATCGGCACGCTGAAAGACCTCAGTCTGTTCAACCTGGTCCAGCTGCACTGCTGCGAGCGACAACAAGCACAGGTGTCCCTGGCGCACGGCGACTGCGACGGGAGACTGGTCTTTGCGGATGGCGAACTGGTGTTCGCCGCCGTGGGTGGTCTGGTGGGTGGGGAGGCCGTGCACGAGCTGCTGACGTGGGAGGACGGGGATTTCCGCGTCGACTACGAGCCTGCGCCCGTCGTGCGGAACGTCCGGACCCCATGGAGCGAGCTGCTCCTCGAAGGGGTCCGGCGGCTGGATGAGGCGCGCGCCGCGCGGGATGCGCGCCTGGAAGCCACCCTGCGGAGCATGAAGGGTACGCATGGGCTGCGCGCCACGGTGGCAACGAACACGACGGGCCAGGTCCGGGCTGCCGCCACCGCAGGGCCGGCAATGGCGGAGGCGGCCTTGGTGGCACTTCTCGCCGGGCGGCTGGAAACCATCGGAGGACTGCTGCACTGCGGGGCGTGCAGGGAAGTCAGCGTCTCCGGCCCCAGCGAGACAATCTGGATTGCACGGAGAGACGGCGCCTATCTGGCGTGCTGGCTCGACGGACGGGCGGCTCTCCATCCGGTCAAGAGGCTGTTGCAACCGCTGCTCTCGTGGGAGCGGACCGACGCGCCGCAGGAAGCGCCGGACGCGTCGTCTTTGAGCCGTTGAGCGGGAGGCGCGGATGATCTTTCCCCAGGACCGTGTGGTGTACGAGCACCTGAACACGTCGTTCACGCAGCTGGACGCGATGCTCACCGAGCTGAAGGCGGAACTCTTTTGCGGGTACGTCCGCCTCACGGCGCGGGACTACGACGGTCTCGTGCTCCTCGAGGCGGGCCGCGTGCCGAACGCCATCGAAGACGCGAAGGGCCGGCGTCGCACCGGCGCCAAAGCCGTGGATGGAATCCTTGCCAAGAGCCGCGAACGCGACGGCATGATCAGCGTCTTCCAGCTCTCGGACGGGATGACCCAGCTCCTGGCAGACCTCGCCGACAGCCACGTCCTGTACAAGGACCTGACAAGCGATCTGACCAGCCTGGATCGGCTGCTCGCCGGCCTGAAGGGCCGACGCCATACCGGCTTCATTGACGTCCAGATACCGGGCCGCCCCGAGACCGCCACGATCTTCCTGCGGGACGGCGACGTGCTGGAGGCCACACTCTCCCGGCACGGAAACATCAGCGACGGCCCGAAGGTCTTGGATGAGCTGACCCGGCTCGCTGCGTCCGAGGGCGCGGTGTTTTCGGTCCACGGTGCGCAGATCGCCCCGCCGGAGAACGAGAGCCAGCCGCCGCGGGGACCGGATCGTCAAGAGCAGCTCGGGGTCTGGCAGGATGTGCTCAAGACCGTGGAGACCAGCGTGGACACGCCAACGAAGGCGGGGACGTTCATGGTCGCGTTCAAGCGGGCGTGCATCGAGCTGGCGGACACCTACCCATTCCTCGACCCTTTCGCGGCCGAATTCGAGTACCGGGAAGGCCAGATCCGGTACGAAGGGCAGGCGGGCGGAGCCGAGCTCAACCAGGGACTCGGCCGATGTCTCGCGCAGTGCGTCCGCGCGCTGACGGGTCACCCGGCCACCGCCGACCTGCCGGCGCGGCTGTCGGCGGTCGCCGTGGGCTTGAAAAAACGGCACGGCGCGCGGTTGGCGGAGTACGGATTGCCGGAGGCGCTTCCCGAGGTCTTCGGCGCCTAGCGGCTGGGAGGCCGGCATGGCGAACATCGTTACCCAAGAGGTCACCCTCGCCTGGAGCGGCGTGCGGCTCGCCCTTCTCAACGAACGATGCCAGGCCCTGTTCGAGGAGCTGACGCGGGTGGCCGGGGTCCAGGGGGCCTGCGTCTGCGACAACCATGGCGGGGTG
>Ga0316616_100000167_pt1 | contig 17541 bp, 19 predicted proteins | sample OWC_Aug_M1_C1_D1_FD_207660 | JGI IMG/M metagenome (GOLD analysis project Ga0316616, IMG submission 207660) | Wetland soil microbial communities from Old Woman Creek delta, Ohio, United States - OWC_Aug_M1_C1_D1_B | ecosystem: Environmental > Terrestrial > Soil > Wetlands | place: USA: Ohio... | reverse complement strand
TGGGAGGCATGAACGTCACTCCTGCAGGGTTTGCTGCAATGACCCGGGCCATTATGGATATCGCGGATGAGTGCTGCGCTGGAAAGGTGGTGCTCACCCTTGAAGGAGGATACGATCTTTACGGGGAACGGGATTCGGTTAAAGAGGTTCTCAAGGAGCTGGCCGGCTTGAACAGCACCGACCCGGCCGCTCTGGCAGGTTCTGCCATGCAGGAGATGGTGGATAACGTGGTGGCCCGGGTCAAGAGCGTTCACGGGCCGTACTGGAAGACACTCTGAGATCCTCGTGCCGTGGCAGCCCTCTCCTTTTCTCCTCCCCAAGCCAAGACGACGATTCGCCCCGCAAAACCCTCCGACAAGGTCTTTATCGCCGGATTAAGCAGCGAGGTCTTTAGCGTTTATGGACCATACGGGTCCACGGTCAGCCAATGGTTCGAATCCGGTGTGACCCTGACCCTTGTTTCCATGGTTGGGGGTCGACCTGCGGGCTTTGTGATGATCGGTGCCCTGCCGGCAGACGAAGAGGGACAAACGTGCGCTGAGGTTCTCGCCATCGCCGTCACTCCCGAGTTCCAGCGCACAGGCATAGGCCGTGAACTTCTTCAATTCGCACAAAAAGAAGCGGAAAACTTGGGGGAGCAGAGGCTTTTTCTTCACACAGCCAGAGAAAACCCTGCAGCCCAGAAGCTTTTCCTGAGGAATGGATTTAGGCCTGTGCAGAGCAAACCCCGCTTTTATCCCTCCGGACAGGATGCTCTCATGATGGTGAGTGATCTTGGAAAAGATCGGGATAACAACTAGTTAAAATCAAAATAGAGCTCCCGACACAACCGTTTACAGGATTTGGGGCTTGAATAAACGAAATCGATCCATGTATAATTAGAATCTGATTTCTTCTGGAGGGTATTTATGGCGCAAATTGATGCATTCTTCAAGCTCATGCACGATCAGGGAGCATCCGATCTCCACATGGTTTCCGGGCAGCAGCCTGTTCTGCGGATAGGCGGTGAACTCGAGCGGGTCAAGTACCAAACTCTTGAAAACGACGGCCTCAAGGCCATGCTTTATGAAATCGCTCCAGAGCACAAGATCAAGGAGTTTGAAGAAACGGGTGACGTGGATTTTGCCTATGAAATCCCGGGACTTGCCAGATATCGGGCCAATTTTTTCCAGCAGAAGTACGGTATTGGCGCCGTTTTCAGGGAAATCCCCTCGAGAATCCTGAGCTGCGATGAACTGGGTTTGCCCAAGGTGGTTCAAAGACTGGCCAGCCTGCCCCGCGGCCTTGTGCTGGTGACCGGGCCCACAGGCAGCGGAAAGTCCACCACCCTTGCAGCCGTTGTTCACGAAGCCAACATGAGTCGAAAAGACCATATCATCACCGTTGAAGATCCCCTGGAATTTGTGCATCGGAGTGAAAAGGCCATCATCAATCACCGGGAAGTGGGCCTCCACACCAAGTCGTTTGCTGCAGCGCTGAGGGGCGCTCTCCGAGAAGATCCTGACATCATCATGGTCGGCGAAATGAGAGACCTGGAAACCATTGCCCTTGCCATTGAAGCGTCGGAAACAGGGCATCTTGTTTTTGCGACCCTGCACACGAACAGCGCTGCAAAGACCGTGGACCGCATCATCGAAGTTTTCCCGGTCAGCCAGCAGGAGCAAATCAGGAATACCCTGGCGGATGGAATTAGGTCCGTGATTTCCCAAACCCTTTTCAAGAGAAGGGACAAGCGGGGCCGGGTGGCGGCCCTCGAAATCATGATTGCCAACCCGGCCGTTCGAAACCTGATCCGCGAAGGAAAAACCTATCAGATTCCTTCCATGATCCAGACGGGAAAGAAATACGGCATGCAGTCGCTGGATGATGCTATTCTGGAACTGCTGATGAAAAAGATCATCAGCCCGGACGATGCCTACACCAAGTGCAATGACAAGGGCAAGTTCCTTCCCTTCCTGAAGCAGCCTCCTTCTGACTTCACGGAGGTGTAGGAGCGGAACGAAACCCTGAGCACTGAGGGAGCAGAAGAGATGAGACGACAGGAAATTGACCATATTTTGACCGCCATGCTCGAGTCCCATGACAATGTCTCGGACCTCAATTTCACGGTGGACAAGGCCTGCCAGGTTGAGTCCTCGGGCCAACTGGTGCCTGTGTCGCTCAATCCTCCTATTTCAAAGATCACCCCTTTCCAGGCTGAAGTCCTCGCCCTCAACCTGATCAACGGTGACCGCAGGCTCACCCGATTTCTCCTCTCAGAGGGATCCTGTGACACGTCCTATCAGCTTGCGGGCAAAGCCCGGTTCAGGGTGAACATCTTTTCGCAAAAGGGCTGTATCTCGACCGTCATGAGGCAACTGGCAGCCCGGGTGCCGACGGTGGATGAAATGGTGCTTCCCCCGGCATTCCATAGGATGGCGGATGACCGCAACGGGATGATCCTGGTCACAGGGGCCACTGGAAGCGGAAAATCCACCTCTCTCGCCGCAGTCCTCAACGAGATCAACGAGAGAAAATCGGTCCACGTGGTGACCTTGGAGGATCCCGTGGAGTATGTCCATGCCCAGAAAAAGGCCACCTTCAACCAGCGGGAGCTGGGAATCGATTTCGACACCTTTGCCAACGGCCTGAGGGCCGCGCTGCGCCAGTCTCCCAAGGTGATCCTGGTCGGTGAAATGAGGGACAGGGAAACCGTGGAGATCGGGCTCTCTGCGGCTGAGACCGGTCACCTGCTGCTGACCACGCTCCACACGGTGGATGCCGGCCAGACCGTCAACAGAATCGTCGGCATGTTTGAGCAGGAAGATGAAAAGCAGATCCGCATCCGCTTGGCGGATTCGGTCCGATGGATCGCCTGCCAGCGGCTGCTTCCCAAGATCGGAGGGGCTCGTGTGGCTGCCTTTGAAATCATGTGCACGAATCTGAGAGTCAAAGACACGATCCTGCACGGGGAAGCGGAAGGCAAAACCTTTTACGACATCATCGAAGCGGGTCAGCCTTTCGGCATGATGACCTTCGACCAGAGCATCACGGAGCTTTATCAAAAGGGCTTCATCACGGAGGAGACCGCCTTGAGTTATGCCTCCCGCAAGGCCGTTGTGGGAAGGGCCATCGACGCCGTCAAATCGGCCAGAGGGGAAAAGACCACGTCCATCGAAGACCTGAGTATTGACCAGGATTACACAAAGAAGTACGGAAAAATGTAAAGAGGAGCGGAAACCATGGAGGTTACCTGCGGGAAGTGCAAGGCCAGGTTCAACATTCCTGACGACAAAGTTCCCAAGGACAGGGCCCTCAAACTGAACTGCCCGAAGTGCAAGGGCAAGATCTCGCTTGGGGGTGAGGCGCCGGAGCAGCCGCCCAAGGCAAATGAGACCGGAGAGGTCCCCCTGAAGATGATGGATCCGGCAGCCGGCCGCAAAGCTCCTGAAGAATCCTACGGGTATGAGGATTTCACAACCGATGAGGCTCTCGATTTTTTTGAAGAGGGGATCAAGCTTGCCCTGATCATGCCCAACAGCTCCATGAACGAGGATCATCTGAGAGCCGGGCTGGAGCTCATCGGATACAAATGCATCCCTACGCCCAACACCAGGGATGCGATCGGGAAATTGCGTTTCCACCATTTTGATCTCATTATTCTCGCCGACGGGTTTGACAGCCAGCCCCTGGAACACAGCGTCATCGTCAATTACCTGAACAGGCTTTCCATGTCGGTTCGTCGGAAGCTTTTTTTGGCCCTCATCTCGGACAACTTCAAGACCATGGACAACATGATGGCCTTTGCCATGAGCGCCAACGTGGTGATCAACTCCAAGGACCTCCAAAAACTGCATCTCATCCTCAAGAAGTCGGTCTCGGAGAACGAACGATTCTACAAGGTCTTCATGGACACGATGATGGAGACGGGAAAAGCGTAGGTCCATCGGCCCATGGAACAAAGGCACAAATACCGGCTCAGAGTGGAGATGTGCATCGGCACGATCATCGACGTGCACAAGAGGATCCAATTCTCTTTTGAAAATGAAAAGCTCCTCTCCCAGTTCGAGCAACTGAGACGAGCGGTCAACGACATGGACATGACCCAGGTCTGTGAACGTGATGTGGTGTTAGTTGAACAGGCCACCAATGCGCTGCTCTGCGAGTTCCGCCCCGTCTTTGAAGACGGCGACTACGGCCCCGTCTACGAATCCCCCAGCCACTAACAACCATTTCAATCGGCGGTTGCTCATCCCCTATCCAAAGCAATCTTCTGATCTCCACCATGATGTATCCGTCTGTCTCTTGACACATCAGCGCGGATTCCCCTATACTCGCTTACCTTATCCTCCACCCTTCCCTCCCCCTCGAGGGGGGAGGGTCAGGGAGGGGGTGATGTGAAACGATTTACGGCGTTCCTATTATTACGTTGATCGGACATGAATACGAATCTGACTGGCAAGGTGATCCTCATCACCGGTGCGTCCGGCGGTATCGGCTCAGCCATCGCACGGGCGTTTGCCGGTGAGGGCGCCAAGCTTGTTCTGCATTATCACCACAATCTGGCCGGCGCACGGAAGCTGCAGCACGAACTGGCCACGGTTGAGCCCCTCCTGGTCCGCGCGGACCTGACAAAAGAGTCCCAGGCGAGAAATATGTTTGCCCTGGCATCGAGACGATTCCCCCGGGTGGACACCCTTGTGGCGAACGCTGGATCGTGGGAGATTCGCGATGTGCCCCTGCATCGGATGCCGCTGAAACAGTGGCAGGGGACGCAGGACGGCGTGCTGACCTCGACCTTTCTCTGTGTGCGTGAGTTTTTCAGGATGGTGGCCAAACAGAAGCGCGGCAACGCCGTGTTGATCGGCTCGACGGCTGCCGTGTTCGGCGAGGCGAACCATGCGGATTATGCTGCGGCAAAGGCGGCGATCGCCTTCGGCCTCACGCGGACCTTGAAGAACGAATTGTCACGCCTCGCGCCCCACACGCGGGATTATTGCGGTGGACGGATCAATTGCGTGTGTCCCGGATGGACGGTGGTGCCGCGCAGCGCGGCGAAGCTCAGCGACGCCGGAATAATCCGCAAAGTCACCGCGACAATGGCGCTGCCTCAGATTGCGCGGCCTGAGGACATTGCCAACGCGGTGGTGTATCTCTCCTCAGACACACTTGCGCGCCACGTCACCGGGCAGACGCTGGTGGTTGCGGGCGGAATGGAGGGACGGCTGCTCTGGCAACCCGAAGAGATTGATCCGTCTGCAGCCTGACGCGGGCTGCCGCCCGCGCCGCTGATCCCTGGCGTTCGGTTCAACACTATGAGCGATCGTTGGCGACAATTCGTGAAGCGGCTTCATCCAGAGGGGATCCCCTGGCCGGGGAGCGTCTTTTACAACGCCCTGAGCAATAGTGAGATCTTCCTTCGCCACTATGAGCTGGTTGCCCATGATGTGGCCCGTTACGGAGGAGCGGGGTGCATACTTGACATCGGCACCGGACCAGGACACCTTTTGTTGGCTATGCTGCATTCTTTCGAGGAGCCTTTTCTTAACGCAGAGCAAATGGAAGCATTGGGAAGGCGGACGGATTTTGTGGTCAAGGGTACGAGGTTCACGGGGGCGCTCTGCTGTCTCATATTAAGGAAAGCTGCCGTTGACGAGACAAAGACGCTTTTGCACATTCCATGCGAATATTCCAGGTAAAATGGTCAAACGAGGAAATAAGGACTTCCGAAGAAGTTTGGTCGATGAGGATTTTGTGCTTGATAAAGAGGGTTGCAGTTTCCGCCTTCAAAGTGAGAAAAAAATGGGCATTGCTCTCAACCGGCCTTATATGGTCTCTGGCGGAAATGTGTTTTGCGCTGGAACCTCACGAGATTCTGGTTCTTGCAAACAAGAACGCTGCAAAAAGTGTGGACCTGGCAAAGTACTACATGGATAGAAGAGGAATCCCGAAGAAAAATCTCTTGCAGCTCTGGGTCAACGACAAGGAATGGTGCGAGAGAGAGGACTATGAAAAGAGAGTGGCTGCTCCGGTGCGTGAACACCTCAAGGAGAAAGATCCGAAGCGAGAAATCCGGTGCATTCTGGTCCTCTATGGTTTCCCCCTTAAAGTGGCTCCACCGAGGATGACGGGAAGCGAAAAAGAGGAAGCGGGCCGCCTTCAAAAGAGACAGGAAGCTTTGGAAACTCGAACCGGGGAATTGAACAGTAGCGATAGCCAAGAAGCGAAGGAAGCAAGAGAGGAGCTGGAAGGGATAAGGAAACAGATTTCGAGACTAAGAAAAGAGGACCAGGCTGCCGCTCTGGACTCTGAGATCAGTTTGGTGCTCCTGGAGAACTACGGCTTGTCCGGGTGGATACCGAATCCCTTTTTTGCCGGCTACAAAGCAAAAGACTTGGCAAGAAATCGGGAGAAGGTCATGATCGTGTCGAGGGTGGATGGCCCCACCGAAGACACTGTCAAAAGAGTGATCGATGAGAGCATGGAGACGGAAAAGAAAGGGCTCACAGGCAAAGCCTATTTTGATGCCCGCTGGCCAAGACCTTCTGAGGAGAAGAATAACAAAACGGACGTGGGATATGGGTTTTATGATCGATCCATGCACCGGGCAGCCGACTTGGTCAAGAAGAGCGGCCGAATGCCGGTAGTCGTCAATGATCGGGAGGAATTGTTTCAGCCGGGAGAGTGCCCGGATGCTGCCCTCTACTGCGGCTGGTACAGCCTGGCGCAGTATGTGGATGCTTTCAAATGGAGGCCAGGCTCAGTAGGGTATCACATTGCGAGCTCCGAATGCCGTACCTTGAAGCAGAGGGGGAGTCAAGTCTGGTGCAAGAGGATGCTGGAGGAGGGAATCGCGGCAACCCTGGGACCTGTGGGAGAACCCTATGTGCAGGCTTTCCCTATCCCTGAGATGCTTTTTGAGTTCCTTCTTGTTGGGTCCTGGACGTTGGCAGAATGCTACGCCCTGTCGCAGCCCTTCTGGTCGTGGCAATTGGTTCTCATCGGAGACCCGCTCTATAGGCCGTTTAAATGGTAGTGGCGAAGCTCGCGTGTGTAATCCTTTTCCACAGAGGGATGTTTGTCAAAGCCGCGCCCTTTCGCCCTGAGCCCAAGTTTCTCCTACGTCAAGGTCACAAACGCCTCGCTCCACGGGGCTATTATTGAAAGTCTTGACAATCTGGTCTGATCTGGTCAGAGAGTATGGCAAGGAGGTAAACAGTATGCATGTCACCAATATTTCTGCTGCCAAGACCCATTTGTCAGCTCTGATAGAGAAAGTTGTGGCCGGTGAGGAAGTTATCATTGGAAAAGCCGGAAAGCCTGTTGCTAAGCTGGTCCGGTATGAACGAAGCACAGAGCCGCGGAGTCCGGGCGCTCTCAAGGGAAAAATAAAAATTGAAAAGGATTTCGATGAACTTCCTGAGGATATTGCAGAAGCCTTCGGGGTCACAAAGCCATGAATCTATTGCTTGATACTCACGTCCTTCTGTGGTGGCTGGATGCTTTTCCGTCGTTATCAGAGATTGCGAGAAATAAGATATCCGATGTCAGCAACATTGTTTTCGTAAGTGCTGCGGTTATCTGGGAGATCCGAATAAAACAAGCTTTAGGCAAGCTAAAGATCCCTGCCAGCTTCCGCAAGGTATTGGAGCGCCAACCTTTTGAAGTGCTTCCAATTACTGTGGACCACGCTCACGCTGTTGGAAATCTACCCTCTCATCATCGTGACCCCTTTGACAGAATGCTTATTGCACAAGCGAAGGTAGAAGGCCTCACCCTTGTTTCCCATGACCGCATTTTTCATCAGTATCGAATACCGATCATTGAGGCTTGAACCTGAATCAGCCGAAACGGGTTGAGTTCCTGGGTCTTCCTTTGCCTCAGAAATGAGCATCTCCACTCGTGAGAAGAAGAACTGAGCAGACTCTACCGTCGAGGGGAAAGCATGCCCCAAGGTAAAGCAGATCGAAAAAAAGCCAAACGAAAAGAAAGGCTGAAGGAAAGAAGACAGAGGTCGGCTCGTGCCGGGCAATTGGAGAAGGCTGACTTTTTGTTCTGGGAAGCTCTACAAAACGAAGAACAAGGCAACCTTGAAAAGGCACTCCATCAAATGGAGAAGGCTGCGAATGCCCATCCCAAGAACGAAGAGTACACTAATGAAATGGGCCGCCTTGCCCATGCTCTGGGTAGGAAGGACATCGAACTCAAAGCTCTACTGAGGCTCCACGATATGGAAGCGCTGGATCTCCAAGGTACCTTGTCCTTGTGCAGCCTTCTCACAAACGCTTGCCGCTATGCTCAAGCGCTGAGCCTCATTGATGACACTCTTCGCTTTCTTCCCTATGGGAGAGCAAAACACAAGAAAGTGCTGCTCAAGTCTTTTCAGCAACAAAAGCTCTACTGCGAAGCTATGATTGAAATGGAGGAAAAGCGCGCCGCGCCGTTGCCAGAGCCTGATGAAACAACCCCGAAGGTCGTCTCTTCAGAGAGAGTGGTTCAGGCGAGAGCCGCCATCAGTCTCCCTCCCCCGGAAATCCAAGTTCGTGTGGAAGTAGACCCCCTTCCTCTCCGTCAGGCCCTCACAGAGGGCGGACACTCTTCGTATGAGGATTATGAGCTTGCCCTGGAAGGGTATCGGATTCGATTCAGCGAAGCCTTCGAAAACCTTATCTGCCTGGGTCAACTTCAGGAGGTGCGTTCCTTCTGGTACCAGGAGGAAACGGTCAGAAAAGTGATGAAAATCTTCCGAGGTCGCGCTTTATTGGCCGACGAAGTGGGCCTGGGCAAGACCATCGAGGCCCTTATGATCCTCAAGGAGTACATTTTGAGGGGAATGGTCAAGTCGGCGCTCATTCTTGTCCCCTCGCCTCTGGTTAGCCAGTGGACCGAAGAGCTGGCCACGAAATTCCGACTGCACTTCTTTTCCACAGAAGAAACGGCTTTTCGTTCCGGCGAAACGTCTTTCTGGAATCAGCCTTACGTTCTGGCTTCCATCAACACGGCAAAATCACCCAAGAACTTCCCTCTGGTCACACAAAGGGAGTGGGATCTGGTGATTGTGGACGAAGCCCATCACCTGAAGAACCGCAACACCCTCAACTGGAAGATCGTAAACAGTCTGAAAAAGCGATTTCTCCTTCTGCTCACGGCCACTCCGGTGGAGAACAACTTGATGGAGCTTCATAATCTGGTCACACTCCTCAAGCCGGGCCAGTTGAAGACGGCCACGGAATTCAAACGCCAATTCATGACTTCCGGGGATCCGACCGATCCTCGCAATCGAGAGGCCCTCAAGGCACTTCTGGGAGAGATCATGGTCCGCAATACCCGCGCTCTGGCCAAAATCGGTATCCCGCCGCGATTCGCCCAGACCGTAAAGGTGGAAAGTCCTGATTCTGAGAAGGCCCTATATGCGACGATTTCATCCCTTGTCAGGACCATCAATAAGGCCGACGGCGCAGCCAGAAGGCTCCTGCTCAAGAATCTCTTGGAAGAAGCCGGTTCATCGCCCCGCGCTGTTGCTTTAAGTCTCTCCCGAATCCTTTAAATAACTCATGGACTCTCCCACTGCGAAAAAGAAATCCGCGATGCTTTTGATAGATGTTGCTCTCTGGAGGATCACAGCAAGCATCGGATCCTCCTGAACTTGGTCAAGAGATCAAGGGACAAGATGATTGTATTCGTGAAGTATCTGGGCACTCTCGAGTCCGTCGCAGAGTTCCTTGACCGCCAGCAAATTCCTTATGCCTTGTTTCACGGAAGAATGGACAGCCTTGAAAAGGAGGAACAAGTAAGACGGTTCAAGGAGGATAAAGGAATTTTGGTGACAACCGAGATCGGAGGCGAAGGTCGAAACCTGCAGTTCTGCAACCAGATGGTCAACTATGATCTTCCTTGGAACCCCATGAGAATCGAACAACGCATCGGCCGCATTCACAGGATTGGACAGGAAAGGGAAGTCGTGATTTACAACCTCTGCGCCGAAGGAACCATCGAGGAAAAGATCCTGGACATTCTGGATAGAAAGATCAACATGTTCGAAATGGTGATTGGCGAAATCGACATGGTCCTGGGCAGGATTACGGGAGAGCAGGAGTTTTCGGACATGATCTATGACATCTGGGTTAACGCTCCGACCGAGGATAAGCTTGAAAAGAGCTTTTCCCAACTGGCCACAAAGCTGAAACGGGCAAAGACCGGTTATGAGAGCACAAAGGCCCTGGATGAGAAGATCTTCGGTGAAAACTATGAACTCTGAGACCCTGAGACAACCTTTTCTCTTTGGTCGGCGTTTCCTGGAAATGCAAGGGGCCGTGATCGAGGCAATCCCGGAGGGTTTTGATGCACTACTTCCGCAGGATCTTGCAGAGAGTTTGGAAATTCCGGACTATGTGCGTATCAAGGAAGGGCGGCCCTCAGAAGGCGAAGAGGGATACGCGATCAACTATGGTTCTCTTCTTCTGGATAAGATGGTCGAGCTGTCGTGCAGGCATCTTCCTCTGGCTTCCTGTCAGCTTTCCTTTCACTATTTGAAAAGCCAAGGCTTTGACCGCCTGATCCAGGATCAACTTACCTTTCGCAAGTCGCTTTGCAGGGTGACGTCCACGGCGGCTATTAAGACAGATTACCTTGTCCTGACATGCCGCTACGTGGCTCGTAGTGATGAACAGAAAGAGGGCCTTATCTCTTTTGCCTTCCATTTTGACACGGGTACCTTTGTTCCCCTGCGGTTGGATATGTCGGCCAGCGCTGCTGCCGAAACTGCGCCTCTTCCTGATTCCTTAAAGGACAATGACAAGTGGAACAGGATCATCAACACCCTTTCACGTGTATCACCGGGATTGATTGCCCATGAGATTCAAGATTTTCGAGACAGCATGAACAGAAGACTTGGGAGGGATGCAAAAAATCTCGAAGAGTATTATGGAACCTTGAAGAAGGAGATGGAGGAAAGCCTGGGGCGATCCGGCCTTTCAGATCACCTGGTTCAAGACCGCAAGCAAAAGATCGCCCTGCTTCCGGAAGAGCTTGCCAGGAAAAAAGACGACCTCATCGAGAAATACAGCATCAGAGTGAAGGTCCTCCCATGTGCGGCTCTTTTCATCCGGACCCCGGCGGTTAGGGTCCTATGTGATGCTCATATCGGAAGAGAAAGGAGGTCGATTTCTCTGACCTATAATCCTTTGACCAAGGCAGTTGATCCTCTTCTCTGTGAAGGGTGCGGCAGCAGTTGCAAGACCATCTCCTTCTGCAGCCGCCACCATGTGCTCTGTCCCTACTGCTTGGAAAACTGCCCCGCGTGCGGTTCGCCAAGGCCAGTATAGCATTCGCATCAATGACCAATGGCGGATATGCTTCGAGTGGCCCAAAGGAAGCCCCCGACTGGATTCCATGTCAAGCAATGATTCCTCCGACACGGCACTGGGCCGCTCTTCCTAATCATCCCTTACGGCTGATCTGATTCGCCAAATTGCGCTGATCGGCTTCTATCTGCCGCCTTTTGCGCAGACCCTTGAGGTGCCAGAATCTGAAAACCCTGTCCAGCTTGTCCCTGTATGCCAGCGCCACGATGACTACGCTGATCCCAATACCCACGAGAATATAAAACCGGACATACTGGTGGTGTCTCAGATAGCTTCCTCCCAAGGTGAGCAGGATCGTCCCGAAAAGCCGGCCTGTGCCTCCAATGACAAGGAACTCTGTTGTGGTCAGGTGCCCCAGACCGAGAATGTAACACAGCCAATCCTTGGGAAAGCCTGGAATCAGGAAAAGAAGAAAGACAAGGAAGGCCCCTTTGTGATGAAGGAGATAGTCAAAGCGTTGCATGGCGGATTTTGGTATGAATTTCTCTATCAGCGGCCGGCCGAATGTTCTTGCGAGGATGAAGGCGAGGTAAGAACCGAGGGTGAGCCCGATGGTGGAGAGCACAACACCAAAAAACTTACCGAACAGGTACCCTCCGAGAAACCCTGTCACCTCACCCGGAACAGGGGCGGCAACCACTTGAGCGACCTGAAGCAGGATAAAAACAAGCACCGACCAAGGGCCGAGGGAGTCAAGATAATTTGCCATTCGCTTCTTGTTAAGGAAGAACTGAATAACGCCGGTTTCGTAGAGGATGAGGGTCAAGCCCCCCACAATCAGGATGAGAATCAAAAGCCTGAGCCAGATATGGACCGTTTGAGTTTGCTCAGGCTTTTGAGAATGTATATGGTTTTCGGCGGAATTATTCCGCTTCAGCTCTCGGTTAGCCAACTTGCCGCTTTCCTCCAGACCCGTGACAATTATTGTAAGCTTTTCCAGACCCGAAAGCCAGCAGCTTTTTCCTTTCCCTCTTTATTGACCCGTTCCGGCAGAGGAGAAAATCGTTTACTCTGAAAAAAGTTTGTCCTTGATCTGAGACACGTTTTGCTTTTCGGACATAAGCTTCGTGATCTTCGTAAAGCCTTTCGTGTCTCCAAGCATGAGGCAACCCACGACTTGATCGCTTTCGAGCACGATCTTTTTGTAAACCTTTTGGTCCGTGAGAACCTTTGACTCCAGCTTGTTCTCCGCATCAATGTTGCCGGCGGAAGCCAGGTCGATTCCGACGACCTTCAGGGTATTCGCCATCACAGTGCCTTTATACAAGGCATTCCCCCCGGCCATGTTGGTCCCGGCAATTTGTCCTTGCTCTGTTGAGGCTGTCCAGATCCCGTAAGGAATCCCCTTGAACTCGGCCACATCCCCTGCGGCATAAATCCCCGGCTGGTTGGTCCTCATCTGCTCGTCCACCTTGACTCCCTTGTCATGGTCGAGGCTGAGCGCCTTGGCAAGCTCCAGGGCAGGCCTGACTCCGGCTGAAATGATCACCATCTCGGCAGGCAGCAGCTCACCGCCCTCAAGCAGCACCCCGCTGACTCGATCTTCCCCCTTGATCTCTTGGGTCTTTGCTCCGAGCCTGAAGGAAAACCCCATTCCCTCCATGATCGTCTGAAGTCTTCCGCCGCCCGCCACATCCAATTGTCTTGGAAGAAGCCTGGGGAAAAATTCCACCACCGTCAGATTCTTGCCGAGCTTCCGAAGCGCGTTTCCCGCTTCCAGGCCAAGCAATCCCCCGCCGATGAGAACCACCTTCTGGATGTTTTTTGCCCAGGCAACAATATCCCTGGCGTCCTGGATCGTGCGAAGGGCAAAGACACCTTTCTTTTCGCTGCCTTTCATGGGAGGGATAAAGGAACGACTCCCTGTGGCGATGAGAAGACGATCATACGCGATTTCCTGGTTGCCTTGGGTCACAACCGATTTTTTCGAAGGGTTCGCGCCCTGGATGCGGGTCTTGAGTTTCAACTCGATCCCCTGTTCTTTGTACCACTGATCTTTCTTGGCGCTGAGTTTGTCCTCGGTGAGGTCCCCGGAGATGAAATCGGGAAGTCTCATCCTGTAATAAAAAGGGGTCGACTCTTCCGTGACCACCGTTATTTTTCCTTCCTTATCCACCTTCCGTATGTTTTCAGCCGCAGTGGTGCCTGCTACCCCGTTTCCAATAATCAAATAATCGGCCATCGCGCTCCCTCCTCCCCATGGGTTAATTCTTTTCTCATGCTTCCTTTTGACATTCCTATGGCTTTCTCCTAGGATGCCTTTTCGTTCCCAAGTAATATAAGGAGGAAATCATGAACTTCAAATCCTTTGAGGAGCTTATTCAATTTGCCGTCGAAAAAGAGAAGGAGGCAATTGCTTTCTACGAGAGTGCCAGTATCCAGGAGTCTTATTCCGGAGGAAAAGAGACCTTTCTGGAATTCGCCAAGGAAGAGAAGAAACACCAGGTCCTTTTAGAAGGCTTCCTCAAGGGCGACAAGAAGCTCGGGGATTACAAGTTGAAATGGGTCCCGGACATGAGGAGAAGCGACTACATGATAGATCTGAAATACAAAAAGGGCATGGCCTATCCGGAGATGCTCAGGCTTGCCATGAAACGAGAGGAAAAGGCGCTTCAACTCTACAATGACCTGGCTTCAAAGTCGGAGAAACCCGACTTGGTGAAAGTCTTCAAAATGCTTTCCCAGGAGGAAGCAACCCACAAGCTCAAGCTTGAGACCATTTACGACGACTATATGGCCAAGATGGGGGATTAGCGGTAAAGGCGCGCAAGGGTCTTAGGGGAGATCCCGAAAGCAAAACCGGCCAGGATCAACTGGTTGATCAGGGTCGTCCTGAGAAGCCCCACCTCTCTCCATCGCCGGCCTGACGTGACGGCATGAGCCGGCGCAATCGCAATCCGGCCCTGTTTCGACACCAGACGCACGAAAAACAGATCCTCTGCAATCGGTATTTCGGGAAAGCCGCCCGCTGCCTGAAAGCAGGATCTGCGCACAAAGAGCGCCTGATCTCCATAGGGAAGCCTCAAGTACCTGGAGCGGATGTAGGTGCTCAGTTCGATCCCCTTCATGAGGGGTTGGGCCAGGGTCGTCTTGAAGCGAAAGGCTCCCAGGACGACTCTTCTGTCCATCAACGATTCAAATACGTGTGCGACATAGTCTTTGGGCAAGAGCGTATCCGCATGGAGAAAAAGAAGAACACTTCCCCTTGCCTCCGCTGCACCGCGGTTCTGCTGTAAAGCCCGACCTCTTGGCCCCGTGATGACCTTAGCCCCGGCATCCTTTGCTCTCTCGACTGTCCTGTCTCCGCTCCCGCCGTCAACGACAATGATTTCCACATCCGGGCTCCGGGCCTTCAGAATCGTTTCCTCAATGCGGCCTTCTTCATTCAGAGCAGGGATAATGACCGAAAGGAAAGGCTGCTCTCTCGCCCACTGAGGCATCCGATGCTTTAGGGCTTCACCCGTGTCCATGTCCGTGAGGGGGCTGAGGACATGCAATGAAAGCCCTTGCTCTCGCGCAGCGGCAACCGTCTTGTCGAATACCGAGGAGGTCCCCCAGTCCATGCCGTCAAAGAGATCAGCGGGCATCCTGAGCCCAATGAGCCAGTATCCGCCGTCCGTGCTCGGCCCCAGCACAAGGTCGCGGCTTTTCAAAGCGTGAAAAGCTTCATCGATGTGGTGAGTGGTCAAATCAGGGATGTCGGTTCCGTGAAGAAGGACATGTTGAGCGCCCTGCTGAAAAGCTTTGAGAAAAGCAAACTTCATTCGCTCACCAAGATCTCCGGAGCTCTGCTCTGAGAAGATCAAATTCGGCCCAAGCCATCGCCGCAGCTTTGCAGGACTCCCTCCTTCGAAGCAGGCTTCGAGGTCGACCGGGCGCCCGCGGGCAGCCACTCTGTCCGTTCTCAATGTCCTTTCTGTGAGGTCACGCTGGAAATCAGCGGCACGGGCTGCGCCGAGCAGGGGAATCAGACGGGTTTTGGTTCGACCGGGCACAGGGTAACGGCCGAAAAGGATGAGTCTATCGCTTCGAGCCATCAGGACCACCCCGCCTCAAGGGTCTGCAATTCTGTAAGCGGTTGCGGTTCCACTCAATCTTTCAGGGCTTCGAAAGCAGCGTGTGCCGCGCCTAGGAGCGCTGCCCTGTCGTTGAGGATAACGCGAACAGGGATCCGCGCGAGGAAATCGGTGAATCGCCCCTTGACCATGAACGCTTTCAAGAAAGCTCCCTGTTTAAGGGCAGGGAGGATTTTCGGGGGAATTCCTCCGCCAAGGTAAACGCCCCCAACCGCCATGCAGGTCAGGGCCAGGTTCCCTGCCGCGCTTCCCAGCATGGAGACATAGAAACGAAGGGATTCGACACAGAGGGCTTGCTTCTTTCGGAGGGCACTCTCGCTGATCGCCTTTGCAGGGTCTCCTTCCTTCATGAGCGCCTTCAGCCAGAGGGGCTCCTTAAACCGGCCCGAATCCCTGAGCCATGAATAGATGTTGACCAGCCCCGGCCCTGAAAGCACTCTTTCAACGCTCACGTGGCCGAACTTTTTCCGGAGGTATCTCCACAGTTCTATCTCCCGTTCCATTGTCGGTGAAAAACTGACGTGGCCGCCTTCGGAAGAAAGAGGCACATATTTCCCATCCTGATAGGCGAGCATGGCCTGCCCGAGGCCGGTCCCGGGGGACAAGAGAGCAAGGGTCCCTTTCTTTTGCATATTTCCTTTGTTCAAAGAAATCCGTTCGATCCGTCTCAGAAGGGGAACGGCCAGAGCGGTTGCCGCAAGATCATTGAGTAGACGGACATGACGCCAGTGAAAACGCCTTTTCATCTGAGTTTCTGATACAACCCACGGCAAGTTGGTCGTCTTGCACCAGCCGTTGATCACGGGTCCGGCGATTCCGAAACAGGCACTGGAGATTGGGGCGGGATGGCTTTTTAGGAACCGGTCAACGAGGTTCTCCAGGTGGGGGGCTTCGCGGCTTGCAAAGCTCTCGATGACGAGCGGCTCCGGCCGCTTCTTTCCCATCACAAAAAGCCCGACATTGGTTTTTGTTCCGCCAATGTCTCCTGCTAGGACAACCGTCTCTCTTTTCTTTATCGTCATCTGATCAAAATCCTTTGGAACTGCCCTCTAAATCTTTTCAACAGTGACCTTGTAGACGTACTTTACCCAGTCGTAGCCGTAATATCCTTCAGCCACCGCCCGAAGGGGAAAACCATGTCTTTGCGGAAGAGATTTGCCGTTCACTTCATAAGCAAGGAAAACCCTGTTTGAGAGGACATCCTCTAAGGGATATCGTTGAGAGTTCTCGTACTTGCCGTCAGGTCCTCGCACAGTGACGTGGGTTACTCCATCTTCCGCTTGTGTCCGCTTGAGCAGCGCACCCAAAGAAAACCCTTTCCAGGTTCCATGATTGGCGAAAAACCCAGGACAGATCATGAGGACATTCCTCTCAATCGACGGCAGTTTCTTGATCTCCTCGTAGGTCAAGCGGAGAGGTTTTTTGACATGTCCGTCGACCTCAAGAGCCCATTTCTCGATATTGACGGCATGATCGGTCAGGCCCATGGTTCCGAAGTTATCGAGAGCCGTCACTTCAAGGTTCCGCGCGTCAAGCTCTGCAGGGTTTTTGTCAATGAGCGTCTCCCGCGGAGTCCCTTTGGGAAGGATGATTTTTCCCGTCTCCGCAATCACCCATTTGGCCATTGAAACCAAGGACCCAAGTCCTGTCCCTACCCACGCTGCGGCCGCAACCAAGGCCTTCAAAAACTGTCTCCGCTTTTCCATCGCACTCCTGCTAGGCTTGGGCTCTAAACCTTGTGATGAGTTTGGGGATGAAGAAAGAAAAGATAAAAAGCGCTACAGAGAAAAACACCTTGAAAGACAAGATCTCTCCCCAGTCCCCGGACACCCAGACCTGCCTTACCGTGCCTACAAAGAGAGTGAAGATGAAAGTCCCCATGATAATCCCCAGGCCTGTTCCGAAGAGATAATCCATGAACCGGACTCTGGTGAGTCCCATCCCGAAATTCATGGGAGTGAAGGGGAAGTACACCAGGCGCAGATAAAGAACCGTGGCAAAACCGTTCCGTTCGATCGCATCGTCATACTTTCTCAACCGGTCTCCTATCAGAGAGGCGGCGAACTCCCTGCCCAGACCCCTCCCCACGAAAAAAGCAGTGCTCGCTCCGATCATGGCGCCCA
>Ga0316616_100000166_pt1 | contig 17585 bp, 13 predicted proteins | sample OWC_Aug_M1_C1_D1_FD_207660 | JGI IMG/M metagenome (GOLD analysis project Ga0316616, IMG submission 207660) | Wetland soil microbial communities from Old Woman Creek delta, Ohio, United States - OWC_Aug_M1_C1_D1_B | ecosystem: Environmental > Terrestrial > Soil > Wetlands | place: USA: Ohio... | reverse complement strand
GGAAAAAGGTGAATGTCCCCTATTTCCCTCCGTATCAGAAATTGAGCTGGAATCCGCCCTGGACCAACCGGGGCATGCCCGGGACCAGGCCGCGGCTCATGTCCACGACATAGAGTTCGTCGGTCACGTTCTTCACGGCAACGAACAGGTTGCAGTTCCACGCTGCTACCGGATAGTTCGCGCTCAGGTTCCATATCGTGTAGCCCGGCATCTCGCCGCGCTGTCCGTTCGGCGTGATCTCGACCGTGTTCAGGTCGTCGGTGTAGGCGGCGCTCGTGTAGACGCCCTCCAGTTCGACCGCAAGTCCGACCCGCGAACGGATCCCGACGGTGCCCGTCAGCAACTGCTCCGGCGTGTAGGGCAGCCGGTTGCCGGTCACCTTCACCTGCGTCGAGCCGGGCACGGTGCTGTATCGGTCGCCGACGTACTCTGCCGTCCAGAGCCAGGTCCAGGACAGACGACCGAAAAGGTCGACGGGCCAGTCCACGAAGCCGTTGCTCTCGATGTTGCCCGCGACCTCGAGGCCCTGCTGCAGCGTCTGGCCCGCGCTGGTGAGCCCGGCGCCGGTGCCGCCGGCAACGCTGGCCGGCACGATCTGGTTTTCGAAGTCCAGCCGGAACAGGGCGGCCTCCGCATAAAGGCCGTTTCTCACGTCACTGCGGATGCCGAGCTCGTAGTTCCACGAGTACTCGGGCTCGAGGTCCACCGTACCGCCGGTGGGAGTGATGATGTCCGCGACGCCCGGCGGCGAGAACCCGCGATGCACGCCGGCGAACACCGTCGTGCCCCGCGCCGGCTCGAACGTCGCGCCGATGCCGGGGATCCACTCGTCCACGCTCGCCGTGCCGCGGCTGTCGAGCAGGTTGTCGACGCGCAGGTAATCGACGTGCTCGAAGCGAACTCCGGGCGTGACGGTGAAGCGCCCGAGGTCGAACCGGTTCTGCACGAATCCGGACCAGGCCGTTACCTCGCGGTCGCTGTCCTCCTTGATGCCGCCATTGCGTCCAGTGCCGGGCCGCCGTGCGTCAGGCGTGTCGCCGTTCGCCTGCACCCTGAACTGGCTTTCCTGGTGGTAACGCAGGCCCGTGTCGAGCACGTTCTCAACGCCGAACAGCGTGTGCTCGAGGTTGAGGCGGGGCTCGATGCCAGCAGTCCAGTACTGGCGCAGTCGACCCTCGTTGCCGCAGGTCGTGTCGAGGTTGGCGAGCCCGCCGCAGGCCGGGTCGCTCGAGTCGTTGGGCCGCTGGTTCGAGTTGCTCGACTGTCGCCACCAGTCCCGGTTGAAGTACGTGTAGTAGGCGCTGGTGAGGAGTGTCGCGCCGTCGCTCACGTCGAACTGGTGCGTCGCCGACGTGGCCCAGTGGGTCGCGTACATGTAGTCGTTCCTGAACGGGTTGCCCCGCGGGTCGTCCTCCCACTCCGCGAGCGTGAGGCCTGAGTAGGTGACCTGCGAGTCCTCGTCGTAGTAGCTGCCGCGCAGCGTCAGCGCCTGGCGGTCCGTCAACTGCTGCACCACTTTCAGGAACACGTCGCCGACCTCGAAGTGCATGTTCTCGCGCGTCCCGTCGGACTCCTTCCAGGTGCCGTCGAGCAGGTAGCCCGTCTGACCGATCGTGTCGCCGACCTGGCCGTGGAACTCGAGATAGTCCTCGCTGCCGTATGTCGCGCCGAGGCTTCCTTCGAGAGCAGTCGGGACGCCCGGCGTGATGTAGTTGACGAGTCCGCCCAGCGTCTGCGGGCCGAACAGGATCTGTGACGAGCCTTTCAGCACCTCGATGCGCTCGAAACGGTTCACCGGCGGGTGGTAGTAGCTCGCGTTGTCGCCATAGGGCGCGTAGGCGAGGGGGATCCCGTCCTCGAGCATCAGCAGCTTTGCGGAGCGCGTCGGGTTGAGGCCCCGGATGCCGAGATTGGGCCGCAGGCCGAATCCCTCTTCGTCGCGCGCGAAGACGCCTGGGACCTTGCGCAGCGCCTCGTTGACCGAGAACACGTGGGATTCCTCGAGTAGCGACTGGTCGAGAACCATGCCGGACCCAGGAATCGTGTCGAGGTTGGAGCGCTTGCCGATGACCACGATGACCGGCTCGAGCTCGGCGTCGGCCGCCGGGGGCCTATCCTCGGCCCGGGCGGCGGTGGGCGCGAGGAGTATCGAGATCGTGGCCGCCACGATCTGTCGGGAGCCGCGGCCAAAGCTGCGGGCTGACGTCTGTAACATGTTGATCCGCCGTCAAAGTAGCCCTCGGATGGAAAGGCGACTCTAAGCTGGCGGTCAGCGAGTCGTCAATGAGAATAATTCTTGTTCGCATTAGTATTAACCGAAGTGGACACTCTACGGGGACGGGAAATAGGGGACATTCACCTTTATCCGGCGACCGCTGGATAAAGGTGAATGTCCCCTATTTCCCAGTCAGTCGCGGAAGTTCGTGAACTGCAGCGGCAGGTCGAACCCACCTTTCTTCACCATCGCGATCGCTTCCTGGAGGTCGTCCCGGTTCTTGCCGGTCACTCGGACCTGCTTATCCTGGATGGCGGCCTGCACCTTCAGTTTTGAGTCCTTGATCAGCCGCTGCAGCTTCTTGCCGAGCTCAGTGTCCACGCCCTGGCGCAGCGTGACGACCTGCCTGGCCGTCTGCCCCGTCACGACCGGCTCATCGACCTTGAGACAGCCGACGTCGATGCCGCGCTTCGAAAGCTTGAGCTTGAGGATCTCCAGCATCTGCTTCAGCTGGAAATCCGCGGGCGCGCTCAGCGTCACGACCGACTCCTTCTGCTCGAACTTCGAGTTCGTGCCCTTGAAGTCGAACCGCTGGTCCACCTCGCGGCTTGCCTGGTCGACCGCATTGGTGACCTCGTGAAGGTTGACCTCGGAGACGATGTCGAATGAGGGCATGGCGGGATCTCGATAACCGGGGCGCTCAGAGTCGCCTTCGCAGGCCCCACAGCGCAAGTCCGTTGATCGCGAGACATGCCGCCAGCGCGACCGGATAGGCGAGCGCCGGCCCCAGTGGCTCCATGCCGACGGCGACCAGCCAGAAAAAGGTTGCGAAGGCATACATGCCGATGAGAAAGCCGCGCAGCACGCGGGTGGCGGCTGGCCGGCCGAGCTGGTGATGCGCGAAGGCCGTCAGCAGGATCACCACGATCGGAAACGGCGTCACGAGCCCGCTCAGCTGCGGCCCGAGCCAGCCGGCGACGCCTGTCTGGACGATGACGTACCCGGCTGCGATCGCGAGCCGCGCGGGCATGTCCCAGCGCGGTGGCCGGTTGATGGCGGCTGGCGAATCCGGAGCCGGGATCCACTTGAGGCAGGCCCAGGCCAGGCACGCCACGCCCATGAGTCCCGCCCACGGCGGCAGCGACACCGCGTTGAGTGACGCCGTCGCTGCGGCGAACGCGATGACCGCCGCAACGGAAGCGGCGACCCACCCCCTGTGCGCGAACGAATGGTAGGCGAGGCAGAACGCGCAGGACGACCACATCCCGAGCAGCGTGCTGCCGGCGGCCTGCCTCGCGAAGTCCGGTCCCTGCTCGATGCACACGAACACCGAAACGGGCCCGGCCAGCAGCGGCAACCCGGTGAGCCAGCCGCTGACTCCGGGACCCCAGCGCCGGCCGGCGGCGCTGGTGAGGTACATGATCAGCGGGGTGAGTGTGAGCTTGGCGAGGAAAAGGCTCACTGGGCCGCAGACGGCAAGGGCGCGGCGGACGGCCCAGGCGCAGCGGATAGCCCGGGCGCTGCCGTCGCAGCTGATGCCGCCGGCGCCTCCGAAGTCCCTGGCGCCGCCAGCAGCCCGAGCGTGAATTCCGTGAACTCGCTCGTAAGCTTCGTGTAGTGCGCGCCAGTCGCCGGACCGGAGAAACCCGCATGAATCTTGCGCACTACCCCAGCCCGATCCAGCCAGATCGTCGTCGGGAACGCGAACACGCCCGTCAGCTGAGGCAGCGCCTTGTCCGCGTCGTCACCACTCGAAGTGCCGGCGATCAGCGTCAGGTAGTCGATTCCCGTGCTCCTGCGGAACCTGCGCGTCGCGTTGGCAGCCTGCGCGAAGTCGCCGAAGTGCTCGAACATCAGCGATACGATCTCGAGACCCTCCGCATGGTGTTCTCGATAGAGCTGCGCGAGGAACGCGGCTTCGTCATGGCAGTTCGGGCACCAGCTTCCGGCCAGCGTCACGATCACGACCTTGCCCTGGAAGCGCGGGTCCGACAGCGATATGGGCTTGCCGTCGAGGTCCGGGAACGTGAACTCGAGCTTTACCGCGGGGTCCTTCATGTCGGTGGCGACCGAACTCATGTCGAGTTCCACGTCCGGGTCGCGAACCGCCACGAAACGCTGGTGACCGAAGTTGCCCGACCAGTGCTGGCCCTCGAGCTCGCCGCGCTCGTTCAGCCGGGCGCGGAAGAGATGGGCCTGCGCGCCGTCGAATCGCGACAGCAGCAGTTCGTCGCCCCTGGCATCCCCGGCGAGGAACCTGTAATCGCCCGACGGCGTGAGGATGGTCCCGGTGACCGTGCCGAACCGCTGTTCGAACTCGGCTACGCCCGGGCTCTTGTTGCCCTTGTCGCCCGTGAACGTGACGGACCAGCGACCGGCGAAGTCCGCGTTGTCCGAGAGCGGTTCCTCGTGGAAACGCCAAGTCTGATCACGTCGCGCCTTGAGCGGCATCGACTGCTTCTTTCCGCCTGCGCGGACGAGCGTGACCTCGCCCTCGAGCTCGTCGCCGGTAATCGACGCCGTGATGGCATTCTCATAGCCGGGCATGCGCGCCGTGAGCTTGCCGGCCTCGACGACGACTTCGGGCACGCGCACACGTTCCTTGCCATTCACCAGATAGATCACGAGGCCGCTTTCCTCGCGGGCCACGTCGAGACCGAATGGCAGTTCTCCGCCGGGCGACTCGAGGACCGCGCGATAACTGCCAGGCTCGAGTTCGCGGCTGCGCGAGCTGCAGCCCTGCAGGACGAGCGCGAGCCCGACGAGCACGACGAGTACCGCGATGGGCCGCAGGACCGAAGCGGGCACGTTGGGCATGGGACCGGGCGCGCCTCAGATCTTGAGCGCTTCCCTGATCTTATCGACCAGGTCTTCGCCACCGTGCTCGGCGACGTAATCGATCACGATCGGGCCGAACTTCTTGGCCGTCGGAATGTCCACGCCGAGTTCCGCGAACGACGCCGCCAGCCCGGCCCAGCGCCCCGGACTGCTGCGGCCCCCGAACAACGAGCCTATCCCGCCCGCGAGCGAACTCAATGCGCTCGGCGGCGGCGCCTTCTTCAGCAGCTTGTCTGCGCCCGGCACGTCGGCGACGAACTGCTTGAAGTCCCCGGGCGACAGGTTCTTCTCGCCGGCCCGCAGCAGCGCAACGAGCCCTCCCTCCGCCTGCTTCTTCGTGACGCCGGTCTTCTTCGTGATCCGCTTGATCAGGTCGTCCATCGGTTGGCCCTCCCGGCCCGGATTCTACGTCAGGGGCACCAGACGAGGGCCATGTCCTCGACGGCGATGTCGGCCTTCTTCGGACGCACCGGCACGATCTCCACCCGGATCGTATTCGGGTCGAACTCCGCCTCGATCCGGCGGATCTCGGACTCGAGCTCGGCATGCATCGCGGCGACCTGGTCCTTGAGTGCCTCCATGTCCGCTTCGGCATGCGCCACGTCGGCGCGCTCCTTGCTCGCCCGCCCGACGCTGCGTGCCGCGGTGGATGCCTTGCGCATGGCGCTGCTGCGCCGGCCGCCGAAAAGCGCGCCGAGCAGGCTCCCGCCCACCGAAAGCGCCGACGACATGGTTTCGCTGGAGGCCTGCGTGCGCTCGCGCTCGAGCTTCTGCTCCGCCCGCCGCTCGCGATCCTCGAGCGTCGCGAGCTTCGACGCAAACCGGGCCCGCAGTGCGTCGACCGCCGCGTCGCGTTTCTCCCGCAATGCCTGGGTGATGTGGGCACGGAACTCGCTTTCGGTTCCGCCGGGAGCCGCGTTGATCTTGAGCGCGGGGCAGGACATCACGTCAAGCGACGCCGTGCGATAGACGTGGTCCTCGAGGGCGTTACTCCAGGCGCGGTGATTTCGCGACGACAGCGCTGCGGCCGGCACGTCCGCGAAACCCCCATCCCGACGTGGCTCGTCGTCCCACTCGGGGCCCGGCTCCGCGATCACCGCGGCCTGCGACCAGTCCGGGGCGTCCTTGCCGAGCGGCGCCAGGTAGTACGACTCCTCCCAGGCATTCATGCCGGCCTTCGCGTCCACGAAGTGCGCACGAACTCTCGCACCGATTCGCGGCTGGTAAGTGACCGCAGTTGCACCCGCTCCGGCACGCACGAATCGCTCGGTTACGCCGGCCTGCACCACCGGGCGTGACGACGCGGCGGCAGCGGTCGAAGCTGACGCCGGCCCGTCCGACGGCGTGCCGGCAGTCGATCCCGCAGCCGCAGATGCGCTGGACGCGCGACGGCCAGCGCCGTCCGTCAACCGCTTGATCTCGGCGAGCGTCAGTGGTCCGCGCAGGTACGAGAGCGCCCAGCGTGTGCGAAACATCACTGGCACGTCGTCGTGGACGTTGCGCATCAGGAAAGTGCGCTGCGTGAGGCTGGACATCAGTGCCTCGAGTCCGGCGCGGTCCATGCCGCCCGCCGCTTCGGTGCCGAGCAGCCCCTCTATCACACGGCTCTTGTCACGCTCCGTCTGAAGCCGTCCGATGAACCACGTGCCCGCGTTACCGAGTCCCTTGTAGTCCAGGTCCACCGGATTCTGCGTCGCGAGCACCACGCCGAGACCGAATGCGCGCGCCTGCTTCATCAGCGTGAGCAACGGCAGCTTGGAAGGCGGCATGGCCGAGGGCGGGAAGTACCCGAACACTTCGTCCATGTAGAACACTGCCCGCAGGCTGGTCGTGCCCGATTGCCTGCGCATCCACGCCACGAGTTCGTTCGCGATCAGCGTGACGACGAACATGCGCTCGGCATCGTTCAGGTGCGCGATCGAAATGATCGCGACGCGCGGCTTGCCGGCGTCCGTGTACAGCAGCTTCTGGATGTCCAGCGCCTCGCCCTCGAGCCAGGCTTCGAAGCCGGGGGAAGCGAGCAGGCCGTTCACCCGCAGCGCGAGTTCCATCCGCTCCTTCGCCGGGTAGAAGCTCTCGAGGTCGAACACGCCCACCTTGTCGAACGGTGGCTTCTGCACGGCCTGGATGATCGCGGCAAGATCGGGGCTCCGGCCCTTGCGCCACGCGGCATCGAGGATTGCGGAGAGCAGGATGTACTCGCGGCTCTTGATCGGGTCCGCGTCGATCCCGAGCAATCCGAGCAGGCCGGCGACCGCCGAGCCGATACGTTCCTTGAGGGCGGTGGCGTCGCTCGACGTGGCCGCGTCCGGTGCGGTGAACGAGCGCAGGATCGACAGCGGCCGGCCGGAGTTCGATCCCGGCGTGTAGATCGCGACCTCGGCGGCGTCGCGCAGGCGCTGAATACGCGCGCTGTCCTGGTTCCATTCGGCAAGCCCCTTGCGCCAGGCCTCGGCCGTTGCAGAAGCGAAATCCTCGACCGACTGGCTCTTGCGGGACGCCTCGCCCGCGTCCACCCAGGGCTGGAAGTCCGCGGCCTCGAGGTCCGGAAACGTCAGCAGCAGGTTGCCGATGTCGCCCTTGGGGTCGATGGCGATGGCCGGCACCCCGTCGATGGCGGCTTCCTCGAGCAGCGACAGGCAGAGTCCCGTCTTGCCGCTGCCGGTCATGCCGATGCAGACGGCGTGGGTGGTCAGGTCCCGGGAGTCGTAGAGCAGCTCGTCGCCAAGCGCCTGCGACTTCGGGTCGTATTCCCGGCCGAGGTAGAAGACGCCGAGCTTTTCGTAGCTGGGGAGGGTCATGGGGGAGGAGAGCGGGTAGTGATCAGGGGGCAGCGGGTAGTGTAAGAGGAAGAGAGCAGTTACCGGAATGCGGTTCGTGATCAGCGGTTAGCGGTTAGTGCGAACCCGGAATGGCTGGAGCCTCCGGCTTCCCCACTAACCGCTAACCGCTGATCACGAACCGCTCTCCGCTTCCGACTCCTGTCACCGCTTTGTTACCTTCCGGCGACTGACGGCGTAACCTCAGCTGTCTAGGATGGCCGGCCAGGCTCTATCGAAACGGGTTCCGCATGTCCATCGTCCTTGACCAGGTGACCAAGCGGTATCAGGCGATACCCGTCGTCAATGACGTTTCGCTCAAGGTCGAGCAGGGCGAGTTCCTGGTGCTGCTGGGCCCGAGCGGCAGCGGCAAGAGCACGCTGCTGCGGGCCATTGCCGGCCTGACCGAAATCGACCACGGGCGCGTCTTCCTTCACGGCCGGGACGTGACGCACATGTCGGCGCGCGAGCGGGAGGTCGGCTTCGTCTTCCAGCATTACGCGCTGTTCCGCCACATGACGGTTGGCGACAACATCGAGTTCGCGCTGCGCGTCCGCAAGGCGAAGGCCGCTGAGCGCCGCGCGCGCCGCAAGGAGCTGCTGCGTCTGGTGGCGCTCGAGGGCATGGACGACCGCCTGCCGACACAGCTATCGGGCGGCCAGCAGCAGCGCATCGCAGTGGCGCGTGCACTGGCGCACCGGCCGCAGGTGCTGCTGATGGACGAGCCCTTCGGTGCCCTCGACGCCAAGATCCGCGAGGAGCTGCGACGGACGATCCGGCAGATCCAGCGCGAGCTCGGCATGACGACGATTCTCGTCACGCACGACCAGGAAGAAGCGTTCGCGCTGGCCGATCGCATCGGCGTGATGCACCAGGGCCGTCTGCTCGAATGCGGCCGGCCGGACGATCTCTATACACGGCCGCAGACCCGCTTCGTCTCGACGTTCCTCGGGGCCGCGAACCTGCTGCTCGGCTACCGCTCTGCGGCCACCGTACGATTCAACTCCCAGGTCGCCACCGGCGAAGCGGTGCCGCGCGAGGTCGTTGCCGTGCTGCGGCCGGAGGAAGTCGAGCTCGGTGCCGACGAATCGAGGGTTCGCTCGAACTTCGTCGGCTTCGGCGAAGTTGAGGAAGTGCTCTTTGGCGGCGCCGTCGAACGGCTGCGCGTGCGGATGGCAGGCGACGGTCCGGTTCCGGTCGCGCCAGGCCGCCAGGGCTCGCCGGAGGCCGGTTCGCTGCTCGAGGTTTCGCGGACGCTACCCGAGCAGCGCGACTTCCCGGTGGCCATCGGTCGCCGGGTTGCCGTCGGCGCGCGCCGCGTGCACGTGCTGCCGACTCCGATATCGAGCTTCACGGCCGTGGCGGAGACGGAGGCCGAAGCCCAGGCGCTGTGTGATTCGCCGCTGCTCTCCACACTGGGTGCCCGCATGCATACGCGAGTTGCAATGCGGGTCGGGCGCGGGGACCGGGCCCCGCCGGGCATGCCCGCGGTGGCGACCGGAACGGGAAGCGCCGCGGCCGCGCAATGGCAGCTCAGGCACGGCGCCGCGCAGCTGCTGTGCGTGCCGTCGACGGCGATGCTTCCGACCCACGTGCTGATCCACACACTCGATGCCGGCGCACGCAGGGCCACGGTTCCCGTCGCCGCGAGCCTGCTGCGCCACGTTGCCGCGGAATCCGTCTACCTCGGGATTCACCCCGCAGCGTCCATCGAGAAGGAGCGGGCGGAGTACATGCGGGAGCTGCTCGATGCGCGATCCGCTGCGCTCGCCGAGCACGGGCTCGACATGCGCACGGAGCTTCGATTCGGCTCGACGGCCGACGAGCTGGGGCGCGAGCTCGTGGCGCACCCGAACACGATGCTGGTGCTCGGCACATCGGATCCCGGCCACATCGACTGGACCTGGCTCGGCTCGCTGCTCGAGGGCCAGCCCGAGCGGCCCGTGCTGATCGTGAACGCCGCGCAGGCCGAACAGGCGCTGGGAAACTGAGACCATGGCTTCCACGTGGTTCCGCAATCCAAGCATCCTGCCGGGCTTCGGTCTCACGCTCGGATTCACGACCTTCTTCCTGAGCGTGATCGTGCTGTTGCCGCTCGCGGCCCTGGTCTTCAAGACGGCATCGCTGACGTGGTCCGAATTCTTCTCGATACTCGTGGATCCCCGGGCCGTTGCTTCCTACCGGTTGAGTTTCGGGGCGGCGTTGCTTGCCGCCACCATCAACGCGTTCTTCGGCTTCATCGTCGCGTGGTCGCTGGTCCGGTACGATTTTCCAGGGCGGCGCCTCGTGGACGCACTGATCGACCTGCCGTTCGCGCTGCCGACCGCCGTGTCGGGCATCGCGCTCGCGGCGGTGTTCTCGCCGTCCGGCTGGCTCGGACAGAAGCTCGCCATGGCAGGCGTGCAGGTGGCCTATACGTGGCTCGGTGTCGTCGTGGCGCTGATCCTCATTGGCCTGCCCTTCGTCGTGCGGTCGGTGCAGCCGGCGCTCGTGGAGGTGCAGCGCGACCTCGAGGAGGCGGCCGAGACGCTCGGCGCCGGACCGTTCCATGTCTTCCGGCGCATCATCCTGCCGGCCGTGTTTCCCGCGCTGCTGACCGGCTTCACGCTGGCACTCGCGCGCGGCATCGGCGAGTACGGCTCCGTCGTGTTCATCTCCGGCAACCTGCCGCTCAAGACGGAGATCACGCCACTGCTCATCGTGATCAAGCTGGAGCAGTTCGACTACAACGGTGCCGCCGCGCTCGGCTTCATCATGCTGGTGATGTCGTTCGTAATGCTGTTTGCGATCAACCTCGTGCAGGCATGGGGCAGGCGCCGGCACGTGGCGGCGGGGCGCTGACATGGCTGGCATCGCGCCCAGGATAGAGAAGCGACGCAACGTGTCGGTTGGGGCACGCGCAGGGCGTGTCCTGCTGATCACGGTCACGATCGCATTTCTCGCGCTGCTGCTGCTGGCCCCCCTCGGGGCGGTGCTGGCACAGGCCTTCGAAAAGGGGCTCGAGGCCTATTTCGCGAGTTTCGCGGACCCGGATACGCGGTCGGCAATCCGCCTGACGCTGCTGACGGCTGCGATCGTCGTTCCGGCCAATACAGTCTTCGGCATCTGCGCGGCCTGGGCAATCGCGAAGTTCGAGTTCCGTGGCAAGAGCCTGCTGATCACGCTGATCGACCTGCCGTTCGCGGTCTCGCCCGTCATCGCGGGCCTCGTGCTGGTGATGCTGTTCGGCGCGCATGGCTGGTTCGGCAGCTGGCTGCAGGAGCGCGACGTCTCGATCATCTTCGCGGTCCCGGGCATCGTGCTGGCGACCATCTTCGTCACATTCCCCTACGTCGCGCGGGAGCTCATCCCGCTGATGCAGCAGCAGGGCAGCGACGAGGAGGAGGCGGCCATCATGCTCGGCGCCGGCGCGTGGGTCACGTTCCTCCGGATCACGCTGCCCAAGATCCGCTGGGGCCTGCTGTACGGCGTCATCCTCTGCAATGCACGTGCGATGGGGGAATTCGGTGCGGTGTCCGTCGTGTCCGGTCACATCCGTGGCATGACGAACACGATGCCGCTGCAGGTCGAGATCCTCTACAACGAGTACAATTTCGTCGCGGCCTTTGCCGTCGCGTCGGTGCTGGCGCTGCTCGCAATCGTCACGCTCGTGATCAAGACGTTCGTAGAGTGGCAGGCGGACAGGCGTGCAGGCTGAATTCGTGAAGAAGATGCTGCGCGACTGGGTCGACGGGCTCCGGCGCCTTGCGGCGGGGCGGAAGTCGCTGGAGCGCTCGCTTGCGCTCACCGTGGGCGGGTTGCTGCTCACTGCGATCGTGGTGCTGGCGTTCAGTGCGGTGGGACTCCTGCGCAAACAGGCGGAGCAGCAGGCTCTCTCGCGCGTGGAGCTTGCGGGTGTCGCCGCCCGTGAGGAGATCCGCCGTATCGGCGAGGATGCACTGACGTCGGCGCGGGTGCTCGCGGCGCGGCCAGTGCTGGTGCGCCTGATCCGGGACGGGAACAGCGAGCAACTCGCGCTCTTCCTGCGCCGCGCATGTGAAGCGGCCGGAATGAGTGCGTGTGCCGTGACGGTCGGCACAGCGACCGTACTTGCGTCGAGTCGGCCGGACCTCCGCTGGATCGAGTTGCTCGACGCCGTCGCGGAGCAGGGTGAGCACTTCATGCTCGCGCCCGCCGTCGCTCCGGATGGGCTGCTCGGCGCCACGTCTCCAGTGCCGAACCTGGTCGATACCCGCGTCGTGGTGGTGCGCCTCTTCGACGGGAAGCTGGCGGGCCGCCTGTCGGAGGCGGCGGGAATGGACGTGCGGCTGGTGCGCCTGTCGACGTGGCTGGACAACGTCGAGCCCGGGACGAAGGAACTGCATTCGTCGGCACTGTCGGCCGGCAGCACCACGGCCGAACGCATCCGGGCCCTGAACGTCTATGCGTCCAGCACGCCGATCATGGCGTCGACCGGCGAGGGTGTCGCGCTCATCGAAGCGCGGCTGCCGGCGTCGGGTGTCGACGACGCGGTCAACCGCTTCGTCACGCGGCTCGCGTGGACCGCATTCGTGCTGGGCGTACTGGCCGTGCTCGCGGCGCTGCTGCTCGCTCGGCGGATCGTCGGTCCACTTCAGGCGCTTGCGGAATCAGCAACCAGGCTCGGCCGCGGGGATTTCTCGGCATCCATCCCGGTGTCGGGCGGCCCGGAGACGGCTGCGCTCGCCCGCACGATGGAGGACATGCGCCGCAACCTCGTCGAGCTGACGGCGACGCTGAGAAGACGCGAAGCCGAGGCGCAGGCGATGCTGCGCGGCGTCGTCGAGGGCGTATTCGCCGTCGATTCGGACCGCAAGCTGCTGTACCTGAACCCACAGGCGGAGCAGATGGCGGGCGTTGCACCCGGCGAGGCACTGGGGCGCTTCTGCGGAGACGTGCTGAAGCCATGCGCGGACAAGGATGGCCATCGACCGTGCGAGTCGGCGTGTCCGATCGTGGCCGCTCGGGATCGTGGCCAGGCGCAGGCGACGGAGTTCCTGCAGAAGCCGGATGGCACGAAGCGGACGGTGATCATCACGAGCGCCCGGATGGTGGACGGACTGCAGGTGCAGGTCATGCGCGACGAGACGGACCTCGAGCTGGCCCGCCGTGCGAGGGATTCCATCCTCGCCAACATCTCGCACGAGTTCCGCACGCCGCTGGCCGCGCAGCTTGCGTCGCTCGAGCTGCTGGAGGACAACCTGCAGGAGCTGCCCCGCGAGCAGCTCCAGGAACTGGTGAGTTCGCTGCAGCGCGGCACGCTTCGCCTCACGCGCCTGATCGACAACCTGCTGGAGAGCGTCCGCATCGAGGCCGGGCAGCTTGGTATCCGTTCTCAGCGCGTTGCGCTCGAGGACGTCGTGCGCGACGCGGGAGATCTCGTCGAGGGACTCCTGGACCAGCGCAAACAGTCGCTGGAAGTGGCGCTGCCCGAGTTCCTGCCGGACGTGGTCGGCGACGCGCCGCGGCTGACACAGGCGTTCGTCAACCTGCTCGCGAACGCGAACAAGTTCGGCCCTGAGGGCAGCACGATCTGTATTGGCGGCGAACTGGACGGCGCAGAGGCGAAGATCTGGGTCGAGGACGAGGGCCCCGGAGTCGCGGAACCGGATCGGGACTCGATCTTCGAGCGCTTCTACCGCGCCGCGGACCAGGAGCCCGAACCGCGCGGAATGGGCCTCGGACTGTGGATCGTCAAGTCCATCGTCGAGCGACACGGTGGCCGCGTCGCTGCCGAGCGCACTGCAGCCGGGCGCACGCGGTTCACGGTGACGCTGCCCGTCGCCGGAGCCACCGAGTGAAGATCCTCGTCGTCGATGACGATGCGGACCTGCTCGCGCTGGTCGGTTTCGCGCTGATGCAGGCAGGCTACGCAGTCGTGAAGGCGCCCGATGCCCGTTCGGCACTGCGACTCTTTGCGGCGGAGTCGCCGGACATGGCCATCCTCGACATCAATCTCCCGGATGGCAGTGGCTTCGCCATCTGCGAAGCGATACGCGCGGAGTCCCGGATCCCGGTGATGATGCTGACGGCGCGCGGCGAGGAGGAGGACCTCGTCCGTGCACTGGAGCTCGGCGCCGATGACTACCTCACGAAGCCGTTCAGTCCGCGCACGCTGCTGGCCCGGGTGAAGGCGCTGTTGCGCCGCGCCGGGCTCGAAGCGGGCGGCGCAATGACGGCCGGTCACGTGAGTCTCGACCTCGAGGGCCACCAGTTGCGGGTCGGTGACGCGCAGCCACTCAAGCTCACGAGGCTCGAAACGCGCCTGATGCAGATCCTGGTGGCCAACGCGGGCCGCGTCGTCAGCACCGAGCGCCTTCTCGCCCACGTCTGGGGACATCGCGGCAGCGGTGACCGCCAGTTGCTGAAGCAGCTCGTGCACCGCCTGCGCCAGAAGATCGAAAGCGATCCGTCCAGTCCGCGTTACCTGCAGACCGAGTCCGGGGCCGGATACCACTTGCTGGTGGATTGAAGACGCTGCGGTGGTTCAGCGATACCCGCGCGCCTGCAGCTGGAAGAGCTGCGCGTAGTGGCCATTGAGCGCCATCAGCGAATCGTGGCTGCCCTGCTCCAGTATCCGGCCGCCCTGGATCACGAGGATCTGGTCCGCCATCCGCACCGTCGAGAAGCGGTGCGAGATCAGGATCACCATGCGGTCGGCCGCCAGTTCGCGGAACTGCTCGAATACCTGGGCTTCGGCGCGGGCATCCATGGCTGCTGTCGGTTCATCCAGCACCAGGATGTCGGCGTCCCGGCGCATGAAGGCGCGCGACAGCGCTATCTTCTGCCACTGTCCGCCCGAGAGCTCGCGCCCGTCCTTGAACCACTTGCCGAGCTGCGTGTGGTAGCCCGCGGGCATCTCTTCCACGAACGGCGCCGCCATGCCGAGGCTCGCGGCCTCGTGCCAGCGCAGCTCGTCCTCGAAGTGCGCGACGTCACCGACGCCGATGTTCTCGCCGACCCCGAACTGGTAGCGCGCGAAGTCCTGGAAGATGACGCCGACGCGTTTCCTGAGCGCCGACGGGTTCCACTCGGTCAGGTCCAGGCCGTCGAGCGTGATGCGCCCGGCGGTCGGCACGTACAGCCGCGTCAGCAGCTTGATCAGCGTGGTCTTGCCCGAACCGTTCTCGCCGACCAGAGCCAGGCTGCCGCCGGGGCGCAGCTGGAAGCTGATGTTGCACACCGCGGGCTCGCCTGCGCCGGGATAGGTGAACGTGACGTTCTCGAATCGAACGCCCTGGGCCGGATCCGGCCCTGCGGTCGCGGTGCCGGACGGCCTGTCCACCGGTGTGTCCAGGTAATCGTAGAGAGTCGAGAGGTAGAGGTTGTCCTCGTACATGCCGCCGATCGAGGAGAGGATCGAGGAGACGGCCGACTGGCCCTGCCGGAACAGCATCACGTACATCGTCATCTGGCCGAGCGTGATCTGGCCACGCACGGTGCTGATCGCGATCCACGCATAGGCCGCGTAGAAAGCCGCCGTGCTGACGAGCCCGAGGACGAAGCCCCAGCTGTCGCGACGGATCGTGAGCGCGCGATCCTCCCTGAACATCTTCTGGAAAATCGAGCGATAGCGCTCGAGCAGCAGGGGTCCGAGCCCGAAGAGCTGCACCTCCTTGGCGTGGTCCTCGCGCGCGATCACCGTCTCCAGGTACATCTGCATGCGCGTCTCGGGCGAGCGCCAGCGGAAGAGCCGGAAGGCGTCGCCCGAGAACTTCGCTTCCGCCACGAAGGCGGGCAGGCCGGCGAGCAACAGCACTGCAACGGCCCAGGGCGAGAACTGGACCAGCAGCCCGCCGAAGCTCACGAGCGCGATCGTGTTCTGCACGAGTCCGAAGGTGCGCATCACCAGCGAGAGCGGGCGGCTCGACGCTTCGCGTCGCGCGCGCGTGAGCTTGTCGTAGAACTCCGAGTCCTCGAAATGTCGCAGCTCGAGCGTCAGCGCCTTCTCGAGGATCATCTCGTTGACGCGCTGGCCGAGCTGGGCGCGCAGCAGCGACTGGCAGGTGGAAAGCCCGCGCTGGGTCGCCGAGAGCACAGCGACCAGGACGGCCTCGAGGCACACGTACCCGAGTACCTGGGACAGATCGACGCCCTCGGAGTCGTGCCCGGCAGCGATCGCCGCCACCACCGCGTCGACGATCAGCGCGCCCACGTATGCGATGCCTGCCGGCAGCAGGCCGGCGAAGAGCGTGAGCAGCGCAAGGGCGACCGTCAGCCGTCGACTGGTGGCCCAGACGAGGCCGAGCGCGTGGCGCGTGTACTGGAAGATGTCGGGCAGGGCCCTGAGCGTGGACAGGGGTCCTTCCCCGGCAGCGCTGCCCGGGGGCGAGGTGTTCAGTCGGCGGCCGGCGACCATGGTCCCGCCAGCTTGCCACAGGTGCCGTGCAACGCCTCGTCCATGAGTCGTTGCCGGCGATCCTGTCCGGAATCAGCGCGCGTAGATCCTGTCGAAGGTGCCGCCGTCGGCGAAATGCGTGGCCTGTGCCTTGGCCCAGCCGCCGAAATCCGCGATCGTGACCAGCGTGCCGACCTTCGGGAAGACGGTTGCGTACTTCGCGGCGACGCTGGCATCGCGCGGACGGTAGTAGTGTTTCGCCACGATCTCCTGTCCCTGCTTCGAATACAGGTATTCGAGGTAGGCTCGTGCCACCTCGGACGTCCCGCGGCGCAGGGCGACCTTGTCCACGACCGCGACCGGTGGTTCGGCAAGGATGCTCACCGAGGGCACCACGATCTGGAACTTGTCCTTCTCCAGGTCCTTGGTGGCTAGGAAGGCCTCGTTCTCCCAGGAGATCAGCACGTCGCCGATGCCGCGCTGCCCGAACGTCGTGAGCGAGCCCCGCGCGCCCGTGTCCAGCACCGGCACGTTCTTGAAGAGCTTGCCGATGAACGCCTCCGCCGTCGCCGGGCTGCCGCCGGGCTGCTTCAGCGCCCAGGCCCAGGCGGCGAGGTAATTCCAGCGCGCTCCGCCCGAGGTCTTGGGGTTGGGAGTTATCACCGATACGCCCGGCTTCACGAGGTCGCCCCAGTCCTTGATGCCCTTGGGGTTACCCTTGCGCACCAGGAAGACGATGGTCGACGTGTACGGAGAACTGTTGTTGGGCAGCCGCGTCTGCCAGTTCGCGGGCAGCAGCTTGCCCTGGGCCGCAATCGAGTCGATGTCGTAGGCAAGCGCGAGCGTGACCACGTCGGCCGGCAGGCCGTCGATCACCGTGCGCGCCTGCTTGCCGGAACCTCCGTGCGACTGGCGGATCGCCAGGTCCTGGCCCGACTTCTGCTTCCAGTACTGCTTGAATGCCTTGTTGTAGTCGTCGTAGAGCTCGCGGGTCGGGTCGTACGAGACGTTGAGCAGGGTCGTCTCGGCACGCACGGCCGCCGTCGCCAGCAGTGTCGACGCGGCGAGGGCCGCGACGCCTGTGAGCCTGAGAATTCCGTGAATCGTCATGTCGTGTGCTCCGTTCAGAATCCAAGTGCAAAGCGAGTCAGGAAAGCCTTCTCGTCCTCACGGTCGGCGCCGCCGGAATCGCCGCCATCGAAACTCGTCTGCTCGTAGTTCAGCACCCACTTCAAGTTCTCGTTCAGGTACCAGTTCAGGCCCAGCGCCCACGCGCTGGCTTTCGAGGCCTGAGTGTTCGGGTCGGCGAAGGACGCCGCTCCGCCCTCGAAGGCGGCGTTGTCCGTGTCCAGTACAT
>Ga0316616_100000165_pt1 | contig 17611 bp, 17 predicted proteins | sample OWC_Aug_M1_C1_D1_FD_207660 | JGI IMG/M metagenome (GOLD analysis project Ga0316616, IMG submission 207660) | Wetland soil microbial communities from Old Woman Creek delta, Ohio, United States - OWC_Aug_M1_C1_D1_B | ecosystem: Environmental > Terrestrial > Soil > Wetlands | place: USA: Ohio... | reverse complement strand
GCAGGAGCTACGGAGGTGCCGATCTACTGCTGAGCCTGATTTCACCGTATACGCCCGTACGGTCGCTCGTTCAACGGATTGATGACATAAGTCGTCACCGCGTTGCGAGCAGCGCGCGAGTCACTTTTTGGAATCGAGTTCCTGCATCCGGCGCTGCAGTTTGTGCAGGACGGCGCTCTCCCACCCGCCGTCCACAGCCGCAGTCGCCTCGCGCGCGGCGTCGCTCGTCAGCGACTTGATGCGTCCCGCCATGCGCTGCAGCACGATCTGCTCCCAGTTCGCGGGCGCCTGCTGGTCGCGAGGCTGTCGACGTCGCTCGACGCGCTCGCCGTCGGTGGGTGCTTTGGGGTGCTGGCGTTTCGGCACGATTGCGCGCTCTTCCTGAAAAAAATCATACCCTCGGCCGCGCCGCGAAACCGTGAGGGCCTTCACAGACGAGATCGCCGGCGCGGAGGTATGCGGAAGCAGTGGGGGGCGCTAGCGCTGCGGACCGAGGCGTTCCTGCAGCACGCCGAGCTTGATCGCCTCCTTGCCGCACTTTTCGCACAGGACGACCTCTGCCTTTGGCCCGAAGAACATCGGGCGATCCGTGGCGGCACTCGGCCTGCCGAGGAATTCGGTCAGTTCCTGCGCCCGCTGCGGCACGGCCAACAGGTGCTTGCCGCGGCTCGGCAGTTCCTTGAGGCGCGTATAGCCGTTCTCGACGGCCCAATGACTCGGCACGTTCAGCAGCCGGAGCGGTCCGGTGCGGGTGCGGGCATCACAGCGTCTGCAGGGCTGTCCCGGTTTGAAGACGAAGATGCTTCCGTCCTGCGTCGGTACGAAAGCGCTGCCCACGAGGCGCTCGAGCAGGTTGCGCTCGAGTTCGCTGGTCGGCGCTTCGCGCAGGCCGGTCACGATCGTGGCCTGCGTGAGCTGGTTCATTTCCACCTTCTCGTCCCGCGGGCGGTACTGGCTCCTTGCCAGCCCGTCGGCAACCGCCTCGATGACCCGGTCCACGTACGGATCCTCGCCCTGCAGTTCGTGCCCGGTGAGTTGCGGGACCAGCGAGCGCAGCCGCGAGCGGTGCATCAGCCAATAGACGCACCACCAGATCAGGGATGCCGCGAGCGCGGCGCCGAGGACCATCAATACGATGCGGAGCGACCCGGGACCGCGGCCAGTGGCCTGCCGCGCGAACAGCGTGGCAACCAGCGCACCGATCGCTGCACCGCCGATGGCGCCGGCGTAGGCGAAGGTCCACATGCGCTCCTGGGCGAAGCGCAGGGCGCGGTAAATTTCGTTGATGTGGCGCGCGACCGACTCGGTTACGCCCCGCTGCTGCAGCCATTGCTGCCAGTACTTGGGATTGTCTTCCTGATGCCGCATGCGGGTCGCCGATGGAAGGGTGAACGCCGGCTCCCCGTCGCTCGCTCGACGGCCAAGCGCGGGATCGCCGGGCTCATTTTGACATATGGCCGTCGGGCCGGCCGTCTGCCTCGGCCAAGCACCGCCGGGTGCTGCATTTGCTCCACGCTGCACGCGCGCAGCGGCGGGCAACCGAGCTGGCCAAGACATGGTCAGGCCGGGCCGAAGTCCCTGCGGGCAGTCGACTTGGCGGGATCCAAAATGCACTGCTAGCATCCGGCATGGCTGACAGAGATACCCGACTCGCCAACCGCGTTCTGCTGGGCCTGGTGCTCGGCGCCGTCGCCGGCTCGCTGGTGCTGGCGATCGGCAGCACCGCGCCGGGGGTGCTCGACGGGGCGCGCTGGTTCGCGACCACGATCTGCGATCCGCTCGGGCAGGTCTTCCTGCGGATGCTGTTCTTCGTGGTGATCCCGCTGGTGTTCGCATCGCTTGCGAGCGGCGTCGTGCAGCTCGGCGAGCTGTCGGAGCTTGGTCCGCTCGCCGGCCGGACCTTCACGCTGTTCTTCCTGAACATGGCGATCGCGGCCACGCTTGGCCTGCTGATGATGAACGTCCTGCAGCCGGGCAACCGGCTGGACGAGCAGACCTCGACGAGGCTGATCCAGGAGTACAGCGGCCAGGCGCAGCAGCACGTCGCAACGCACGAAGCGCGCCAGGCGATGACGCCTTCGGTCGTCGTCGACATGTTCATGCCGCGCAATCTGTTTGGTGCCTTCGTCGGCAACCAGCGCAACATGCTCGGCGACGTACTGCCGCTGATCGTCTTCGCGATTCTCGTCGGTGCCGCGGGCCTGAGTCTGCCGCACGAACGGCGCCAGCGCCTGCAGGATGGGCTCGAGACGGTCTCCGACCTGATGACCGGGATCGTGCATTTCGCGCTCAGGCTCGCGCCCTACGCAGTGCCCGCGATGATCTTCAGCGTCGTGGTGAAGGTGGGATTCGACATCATCATTGCGCTCGGGCTGTTCGTGGCCGGCAGCGTCGCGATGCTGCTGCTGCACCTGTTCGGCACGATGTCGCTGTGGCTGAAGTTCCTGGCGAAGCGCCACCCGGCCGAATTCTTCCGCCAAATCAAGGACGTGCTGGTCACCGCGTTCTCCACCAGTTCGAGCAGTGCCACGTTGCCCGCCGCGCTCGCGGTGGCCCGTGAACGCCTGGGGGTCGCTCCCTCGACCGCTGGCTTCGTGCTGCCGCTCGGCACCACGATGAACATGAGCGGTACGGCGCTCTACGAAGGCTGTGTCGTGCTGTTCGTCGCGCAGGTGTTCGGAGTGCACCTCGACCTCGCGCAGCAGGTGACGCTGGTGTTCCTGTCCGTGCTGAGCGCGGTGGCGGTCGCGGCGATTCCGGGCGGCTCGCTGCCGCTGATTGCGGGTCTGCTCGTGGCCTTCGGCATCCCGCCCGAGGGCATCGGCATCATCCTCGGCGTGGACCGCATCCTCGACATGACCCGCACCATGACGAATGTTGGGGCCGATGTCGTCACGACCGTGGTGGTGGATGCCGGCCAGAAGGCTGCCGGACACGCCTGAGACTGTCGGCGACAGCAAGGCCGCGTAGGTAGAACTCGCGAGGCCTGCGCCGCCCGCCGAGGTCTTGCCGCGGCGTATCCTTGGGGCCGAGCGGCCGGTTCCCCGTCGCTGGGAGGCGCACATGGAAGCACTCCGCAACATCCTCGTCCTGATGGAGCCAGGCTGCGACACGCAGCCGGCGTTCGATGCCGCGCTCCTGCTGGCACAGCGCTTCGGTGCCCGCCTCGAGCTGCTCATGAGCGACTACCAGGACCTGCATGCGGCCTATTTTTCCCCACCGACGGCGACGGTGCAGGAGTTTCACGATGCTGTGCTCTCGTCCCACCGCGCAGTGCTCGAGAAGTACACGAAGCGTGCCGCGGCGGCCGGCGTGCCGGCGATCTGCGAAGCGCTGTGGGGCTCGCCATTCCACGAGGTGGTGCTCGGGCGTGTGGCCGCGACCGAGCCCGACCTCGTCGTCAAGCACAGCGTGCATCACAACCGCATCGAGCGCACGCTGTTCACCGGCTCCGACTGGCACCTGATTCGCGACTGCCCGACGCCGTTGCTGCTGGTCAAGGCACCCGGGCGACTCGAGGGCGCACGAATGCTCGTGTGCGTGGATCCGCTGCACGCGCACGACAAGCCTGCGGCACTCGACCATCGGCTGTTGCGGACCGCGCGCTTCCTGGCTGGTCCGCTCGACGGCGAAGTGCACGCGCTGCACGTGTTCTCGATCCCGACCCCTGTCTCGGTTGTCGGCGACGCCTACATCGCGGCGGCAGTTGCCGCACCGCCTGCTGACGCGACAGTGGCGGCGGCGACGGCAGCGTTCCGCCAGCTCGTGGCGGTGCACTCCCTGCGCGCGGACCGGGCACACATGAAGGTTGGTGCGCCGGCCAGGGACATCCTCGCGGAGGCGACAGCGCTCGACGTGGGACTGGTGATCATGGGAGCAGTGTCGCGAGGTCGACTCGACCGCTGGTTCGTCGGCAATACTGCAGAGGCCGTGCTCGACCGGCTTGCCTGCAACGTGTGGGTGGAGAAACCACAGGCGACGTGACACCCTGCCCGGTCAGCGGCCGGCCAGCATCGCCAGGTGCACGATCGCACGTTCGACGGCTGCGGGATCGCTGGTGTCCACTTCGACCACGCACGCCTGCTCGCGCGCGTCGAACGGTTCCCAATAGGCCGGCTGACGCGCCAGCACATCGAGTCCGGCTTCCGACGCGTCGGTTCGCGTCGCGCTGCGGACGGCCACGCGGGCACGCAGTACAGCGTCAGGCGCGCGGCAGTGCACGATTGCGACCGGCGAGTGAGATCGCTGCGCGAGGTCGAGCAGGCGCCGTCGCTCGCCGCTGCGCAGGAAGGCCGCATCCACGATCACGGCTTCGCCGCCGGCGAGCGCCGCCGCTGCACAGTCGTGCAGCCTCGCGTACGTACGCTCATTGAACTCCAGCGTGTAGATGCCGGCGTCCGGTGGCGACTCCGAGCGCGCGTGCGCCTCGAGGCCGGCGAGTCGCTTGCGTTCCACGTCGGAGCGCACGTGCAGCGCCCCCAGGCGTGTGCCAAGCTGTCGGGCGAGCCACGTCTTGCCGGAACCCGACAGGCCGCACGTGATGAGCAGGGCCGGTTGACGTGGCCGGCCGCGTGCGGTCGCCCACTTCAGGTACCGCATGCAGTCGGCAATGGCCGCGATGTGCGCTGGCGCCTGCTTGTCGAGCTGGAGCGCCCGCAGCGCATCCACCTTCGCGCGCACCAGCGCCCGGTACGATTCGTAGTAGGGCAGCAGCGGCAGGCCCGCCCAGTCCCCCAGCGACTCCGTCCAGGATTGCAGCACCGCGCGGCGCAGTTCCGCATGGCCGCGCTCCGCGAGGTCCATCGTCAGGAACGCGGTGTCGTTGACCACGTCGATGAAACGCAGCGCGGGATCGAACTCGATGCCATCGAACGGTGTCAGCGTGCCGGCCCAGCGCACGACGTTGCCGCAGTGCAGGTCGCCGTGGCACTCGCGCACCCACCCGCAGGCCCGGCGCTGGAGCATGAGCGCCCGCAGACCAGCGTGCCTGTCCCGCAGGCCTGATTCGAGTTCGGCCAGCAAGTCGCCCCACGCTGCGGATTCGGGCAGTGCGCGCAACTCGATGAGGTTGTCGAGCGTCACGCGCTGCACCGTAGCGGGGCTCCCGAAGACGGACTCCGTCGGCGCGGCCACGGCAGCTGCGTGAAAGCGGGCGATCGATGTCCCCAGTGCGGCCAAATCCGCCGCCGTGACGGAGCCCTTCGCAAGCATCGCGGCAAGCTCGTCCTCGGGTGCAAACTGCCGCATGTGCACGGCGTACTCGAGCGGCGTGCCGCCTGCGTCCACCCGCGGCGACTCGGCGCTGCCGCCGATGACGCTCACGCCGAGATAGAGGTCCGGTGCGAGTCGCCGGTTCAGGCGCAGTTCCTCGTCGCAGAGCAGGTGACGGCGCTCCAGCGTCGAGTAGTCGAGGAAGCTCAGCCGGATCGGCTTCTTGATCTTGTACGCATGCTCGCCGGTCAGCAGCACCCAGGAAATGTGGGTCTCGGCGACGCGGATCGGCTCGGTCACGCGGTGCGGATAGGCCGACGGACGGAGCAGCGCCGCGACCAGGGACCGGCCCGCGTCTGTCGTCGTGCGCGAGGTCACGGGAATTCGCGGTCCACGCGTTCGGCTGCCGCGCGCAGGCCCGCCGAGATCAGCGGCACCAGCGGCTGTGGACCGGTCAGGTGCCGGCAGCCCTCGGGCAAGGCGGCAATCTCGCGGCCGGCGTGCTCGCGGCTCTGCCCGAGGGAAGGTTGCGGCAGGCGCCGTCCCTGCCGCATTACCGGTTGCAGCAGCGGCTTGCCGGGCACTGATTCGTCGACGAGCGCGATCGTGTCGGCAAGCATGCGGCCATCCGGGCCGTATTCGCGCGATACCTGCTTGCGCCCGGGCCAGGTCGCCTTGCCCGCGGAGCGTTTGCGTCGCGCGCGTCCCGCGTACTCCTGGATCTTGTACACGCAGTCGAGGTACGGTGCATCCGCCGACACGTCGAGTCGCGTGCCAACGCCGAATGAGTCGATGGGCGAGCCGACGGAAGTCAGCCGCTCGATCTCGCACTCGTCAAGATTGCCGCTCGCCACGATGCGTACGCTGCCGCAGCCTGCTGCGTCGAGGATCGCACGCACCGCGCGCGACAGCGCAGCGAGATCGCCGCTGTCGAGCCGCACGGCGTCAACCGGCACGCCCTCCCGGCAGAGCGCGACCACCTCATGCGCCGCACGCAGCGTGTCGTAGGTGTCGATGAGCAGGGTGACGCCACGCGGATGGATGCGGGCGAAGGCGCGGAACGCTGCGACCTCGTTGTCATGGGCCTGGATGAACGAGTGCGCCATCGTGCCGGTCAGTGGAATGCCGAACAGGCGCCCGGCCTCGACCGTCGCGGTCGAGTCGAACCCGGCGAGGTAGCAGGCACGTGCAGCCAGCAGGCCGGCTTCCGCACCTTGCGCGCGCCGCAGCCCGAAATCTGCCAGACGTCGCGTGCCCGCGGCGATGCGGCAGCGTGCCGCCTTGGTCGCGATCATGCTCTGGAAATTGAGGAGGTTGATCAGCCGGCTCTCGACCAGCTGCGCCTCGGGCAGCGGTGCGGTGACCCGCAGGATCGGCTCGCCGGCGAAGAACACGCTGCCCTCGGGCATGGCGTCCACGTCACCCGTGAAGCGCAGCGAAGCCAGGCGCTGCAGCGCCTCCGGCCTGAAGCGGCCGGTCGATTCGAGCCAGCGCAGTTCGTCGGCGTCGAAATGGACCGTCTCGAGATAGTCGAGCGCCTGCTCGAGGCCCGCCGCGACGAGGAAGCCGCGGTTGCCGGGCAGCTTGCGGACAAAGAACTCGAATACCGCCGCGCGCTCCATGTCGAGTGCGTGATAGGCGGTCACCATGGTGAGCTGGTACAGGTCGGTGAGCAGGACTGGTGCGCCCGGGGCGCGATTGTCGTGCGTCACGCCGCAGTCTCCAGCGCTCGCAGCACGGCGCTCGTCGTTGCCAGGTCGCAGCCGGCTGCCGTCAGTTCCGCGAGGGCGCGCTCCCCGTCGCCCGGCTTGACGTTGACGGCACAGACGGCGTCCGCGAGCACGACGACGTCGAGGCCTGCCGCGCGTGCGTCGAGCCCCGTGGCACGAACGCAGTAGTCGGTCGCCAGGCCGCCGATGACGATTCTCGAAATCCCGCGTCCACGCAGCGCCTCGGCGAGCGGCGTGCCGTCGAGCGCGGAGTACGCGTCCTTCTCGAGGCGTGTCGCCTTGGAAATGAGCACGTCGTCCGGCGCCATCTCGAGCTGCGGCGAGAATTCGGCGCCGCGCGTGCCAGCCACGCAATGCTCGGGCCACGGTCCGCCTTGCGCTGCAAAAGAACAGTGACCGGCAGGATGCCAGTCGCGGGACAGAAACACCGGCAGATGCCGGGCCCGCCACGCGCCGAGCAGCCGATTCAGCGGCGGGACGATCGCGTCACCCCCGGCGATGCCCAGTGCGCCGCCCGGCAGGAAGTCGTTCTGCACGTCGACGACGAGGAGCGCGTCTCCGGGGCCTGGGGGTTGCATGCGTTTCCTGACGCTCGCGACGGATTCAGGTATCGCCCGAGGATCTCCGGCCAGTGTACGCTTGCCCCAGGCACCGTGAGTCCCTGCGGGCAATACTTATTCTCGGTGGCGGGCGCCGTTCGACAATTGACCCGTCCCTCTCTGTTGGGGACGATGCGGAGGACTAGAAACCGTGACCATTCCCGTCCAAATCACCTTCCGCCACATGGAATCCTCTGCCGCGGTCGAGACACGGGTACGTGAACTCGCCAATCATCTCGGTACGTTCAGCGATCGCATCCTGGGTTGCCGCGTCGTCGTGGACTCGCCGCATCGCCACCAGCACCAGGGCAAGGTGTTCAACGTCAAGGTGCAGCTCACGCTGCCCGGCGAGGACGTCGTCGTGGACATGGAGCGGCCGGACCGCGACGGCCACGAGGACGTGTACGTCGTGCTGCGCGACGCGTTCGACGCCGCGAGGCGGCAGTTGCAGGCGCGCATGGCCAGCCTGCGCAACGAGCCGAAGCGGCACGAGAAGCTGTCGTGACCGAGGGCCGGGCCCGATCTGCGGGCCCGGCCGCGGCCGGCGGTGTGGGTGACTGGGAGCATTTCGCGCACGGTGCGGACATCGGCGTGCGCGGGCGCGGCGCTACCGCCGCGCAAGCGTTCGAGCAGGCTGCCCTCGCACTCACCGCCGTGGTCACGGATCCATCGCGCGTCAGGGCGGTCGTCGCCGTCCCGATCTGCTGCCGCGCTCCCGACCTGGAGCTGCTGCTGTACGAGTGGCTCAACAGCCTGGTGTTCCACATGGCCACGCAGCGCGTGCTGTTCGCAGAGTTCGACGTCCGGATCACGGGCGGTGAACTCGAGGCGCAGGCTCGCGGCGAACCCGTGGACGTGGCACGCCATGCCCCAGCGGTCGAGGTGAAGGGCGCGACGCTCACCGAGCTGGCGGTGCGGCAAGACGAGGACGGCCGTTGGCGTGCGCAATGCGTGCTCGACGTCTGACGGCAGGAGTGACCGCGTGAACCTGCAGGGCTGGCGCCGCGAGGGGGACTACCGCTGGGTCATCGACCCCACGGGCGCCATGCGCGTTCCGGCCGTGCTCTATGCGGATGAGGTGCTGCTTGGTGACATGGACGACAAGGTGCGCCAGCAGCTCTGCAACGTGGCGAGCCTTCCAGGCATCGTGGGCGCAGCCTACGCGATGCCGGACGCGCACTGGGGCTACGGGTTCCCGATAGGCGGGGTCGCGGCCTTCGATGCGGAGGCGGGCGGCGTCGTGTCGGCGGGCGGCGTCGGCTTCGACATCTCCTGTGGCGTGCGCACGCTGGTGTCGCGCTGCACCCGGGAGGAAGTCGTCGAGGTGCAGGAGCGGCTTGCACACGAGCTTGCGCGTGCGATCCCCGCTGGGGTCGGCAGCACGGGACGGTTGCGACTCTCCGACGACGAGATGGACGCAATGCTGACAGGCGGCGCTTGCTGGGCGGTGTCGCGCGGCTACGGTTCGGACGGAGACCTCGCGCACATCGAGGAAGGTGGCTGCATCGCGGGCGCCGACCCCCACGCGCTGTCCAAGCGTGCGCGTGAACGGCAGCGCGACGAGATGGGCACGCTCGGCTCCGGCAACCACTATCTGGAAGTGCAGTGGGTCGCGGAGGTCTTCGACACTGGCGCGGCTGCGGCCTTCGGTCTCGAACCCGGCCGCGTGGTGGTCAGCATCCATTGCGGTTCGCGCGGCCTCGGGCATCAGGTGGGCACGGACTACCTGCGCGACATGGCCATTGCGGCGCCGTCGTTCGGCCTGCACCTGCCGGACCGCGAACTGGCGTGTGCGCCGATCCGTTCAGAACTCGGGCAGCGTTACCTCGGTGCGATGCGCGCCGCAATGAACTGTGCGCTCGCCAACCGCCAGATCCTCACCCACCTGTGCCGCGAATCGTTCCGGCACATCCTGCCGGGCTTCGACGGGCGGCTGCTCTACGACGTGTCGCACAACATCTGCAAGGAAGAGCTGCACGAGGTGGACGGGCGTGCGCGCCGCCTGCACGTGCATCGCAAGGGCGCTACGCGCGCCTTCGGTCCCGCCCACGCCGCCGTGCCGGACGCGTTGCGCGCGTACGGCCAGCCGGTGCTGATCGGCGGTTCGATGGGCACGGCGTCGTATGTGCTCGCGGGCAGCGCGACGGGCGAGGCACGGTCGTGGAGTTCGGCGTGCCATGGCGCAGGGCGCAGCATGTCGCGCCACCAGGCGACCAAGCAGTGGCATGGCCGGCAACTGGTGGACGAACTCGCGGCCCGCGGCATCCTGATCCGCAGTCCGTCGCTGCGGGGCGTCGCCGAGGAAGCGCCAGGGGCGTACAAGAGCGTGGAGCGCGTGGTGGATGTCGCCGAGCGGGCCGGGCTCGCGCGGAAAGTCGCGCGCCTCGAGCCGCTCATCTGTGTGAAGGGGTAGGGCATGAAGCGACCAGTGATCTTTGCGCCGCAGGCCAGCGCCGCGTTCGGGCAGCGTGTCGCAGCGGCGTGCGGCTCTGCTCTGTCGCCGATGGAAGAGCGAGAGTTCGAGGGCGGCGAGCACAAGACGCGCCCGCTCGTGAGCGTGCGGGGCGAGGAGGTCTATGTCGTCCAGTCACTGAGCGGGGACGAGGCGGCAAGCGCCAACGACCGCCTGTGTCGCCTGCTGTTCTTCATTGCCGGCGTCAAGGACTGCGGAGCCGCGCGGGTCACGGCCTGCGTGCCGTTCCTCGCCTACGGGCGCAAGGACCGCCGTACCAAGGAACGCGACCCGGTGACGCTGCGCTACGTGGCGCAACTGTTCGAAGCCGTCGGGACCGATCACGTGATTGCACTCGATGCTCACAACCTGGCGGCATTCGAGAACGCGTTCCGCTGCCCGGTGGATCATCTCGAGGCGGCGCCGCTGATGGCCGACCACCTGGCCGCACGCATCGGTGACGTGCCGGTGTCGATCGTGTCGCCCGACATCGGCGGTGCGAAGCGCGCGCAAAGACTGCAGGAACTGCTCGCTGCGCGCCTCGGGCGCGACGTCGGTTTCGCCATCATCGACAAGCGGCGCAGCAGCGGCGTGGTCTCGGGTGGCGACCTCGTCGTCGGGCCGATCGAAGGACGGCGCGCAGTACTGGTGGATGACCTGATCAGCGCTGGCACCACGTTGATGCGTGCCGTGCAGGCCTGCCGCAAGGCCGGCGCGCGCAGCGTGGAGGCATTCGCGACGCACGGGGTGTTCCTTCCCGAAGCGCGCCAGCTCGTCGGAGCCGACGGCCCCGATCGCCTGGTGGTCACCGATTCGATCCTGCCCATGCGCCTGGCGGACGGGACTGCAGGCGGTCGGCTGGTGGTGCTCGAGGCATCGGCGCTGTACGGCGAGGCGATCCGCCGCATCGCGGGCGGCGAGTCGGTGGTTGCCCTGCGCGAAATGCAACCGCGACGGACCTAGCTTCCCGCGAGCGCGGCGGCCTCCAGCGCGAGCTCCAGGTACTCGCGTGCTGTGGCGAGCCACCGCGTGGTGCTGCCATCGTCGGGCTCGCTGGAGCGCCAGACGTAAAGCTTGGCGCGCGTCGCCGCGCGGTGACTGCGGTAGAACCGCTGCAGCTGCACGGGCACCGGGTCATGCAGCAGCGCCAGACAGTCCCGGGCGAGTTGTTCGCCCGTGGCGGCGTGCCCGATCCGTCCGCACTCGAGCGCGAGGAACTCGAGTTCCTCGGCGCGATCCAGGATGCGCAGGTTGCGGTCGAACTCCAGGCAATCGATCACCGCCGGTGGATCGGCGAGCAGGATGTGCTCGGGTCGCAGGTCGCCGTGCGCCTCCACGATGCAGCCGCTGGCCGCGCGCTCGTTTGCCCAGCGCCGATGCTCGTCGAGGAAGGCCGTCTGCAAGTCGCGCAGCCTGCCGGCCGCCGCGTCGCCCAGCATCGTGAGGACGCCGTGGTTGGCCGTCACCTGCGCCCGGAGGCGTGCGTCGAGCATGGCGCCGTCCGTGACGGCCGGGGCCTCGTTCGCGTAGAACGTCGCCAGCAGTGCAGCGACACCGCGCAGGTCGCGGGCCGTCACGCGGCCGCCTGCAAGCATCACATCCAGCATGCGGCCGCGGTCGAGCCGACGCATCTCCACGAGCCAGTCCACGATGTCGCCGTCGCCGCCGATTGCCAGCTCGCCGGTCGGGCCGCGGGTGAGCGGACGGGTACCGAGGTACGTGTCGGGCGCAAGCCGGCGGTTGAGGCGCACTTCCGCCTCGGAGTCGCGGCGGCGCGCCTCGAGCGTGCTGTAGTCCATCGGATCGCGCCGCACGGGTTTGCGCAGCTTCCACGCACGCCCTCCGGACAGGAATACCCAGGCGAAGTGCGTTTCGATGGCCTCGTCGCGGGGGCCGAGGCTGCGGCGCATCCATGCCACCTTGTCGGCCAGGCGGCAGTCGCGCGCGGCGCCCTCGGGCGCCTGAGTCAATCGATCCTGATCGCTCATGTGCAGCGCTCCACGCATGGCAGCATAGCACTTAGGTACATGCGCGCATGACGCGGCCAGTGCCGCGCGCTTACATGACCGGGGGAGGAGGGAGAGTCGCGGTGGAACGCATTTTTGCCGATCGCGTCGACGCCGGCCGCGCGCTGGCGAAGGCGTTGCAGGCGCGTCGTGGGGCGACGGATACGGTGGTGCTTGGACTGCCGCGCGGTGGCGTGCCCGTGGCCTACGAAATTGCCCTGGCGCTCGACCTGCCCCTCGATGTGCTGGTGGTCCGGAAACTCGGCCTGCCGTGGCAGCCGGAGCTTGCGATGGGGGCGATCGCAAGCGGCGGCGCGCTGGTCCTGAACGACGAAGTGGTGCGCTATCTGGGCGGGCGCGGCGAGGCGCTCGACACGGTGCGGGCCCGGGAGCAGGCCGAGCTCGAGCGTCGCGAGCGGGACTACCGGGGCAATCGACCCACGCTCGACATGCGCAATCGCACCGGCATTCTCGTGGATGACGGTCTCGCCACCGGTGCGACCATGGAAGCGGCAGTGCGGTCACTGCAGGCGCTCGGCGCCAAGCGTGTCGTGGTGGCAGTACCGGTGGCCTCCGCAGAGGCGCGCGAGCGGATCGCCGCCGTGGCCGACGAAGTGGTGTGCCTCGCGACGCCGATGTTCTTCAGCGCGGTCGGCCAGTGGTACCGCGATTTCGGGCAGACACCGGACGAGGAGGTGCGCGACCTGCTCACCCGGGCGCATGCTAGGCTCAAAATCTGAACGCCGCGCGCCGGGAGACGAGTCATGGGCGAACTGGGTCCGGAAGTCATCAAGATCGACGAGTTCAGCGGCCGGGAGGATCGGCTCGAACTCGATCCGGCGCGGCTGGCGCCGGGCAGCCCGCTGCCGGCACAGTTCGTGCGCAATCTCTATACGGACGACACGGGGCGGTTCTTCACCGGCATCTGGCGCTCGAGCCTGGGGGCCTGGCATGTCTCGTACACGGAGAACGAGCTCTGCGTGCTCACCGAGGGCCGGGTGCGTATCTCGGACGACCACGGCCGATCATGGACCTTCGGGCCTGGCGACTGCTTCGTGATGCCGGCCGGCTTCCGTGGCCTGTGGGAAGTGCTGGAGCCCGCCCGCAAGTTCTACGCCATCTACGAGCCGCAGGCGTCGGTCTGACGGCGCCAGATCGGTCCATCACGGTGCGGCCGCGTCTTGTGTTGTGCCGGCACGGTGCGGCGCACAGGGCCTTGCGGACAGAAATCCTGTCATTGCGCGCTGGCACGATTTCTGCAGACTAGCCGGTGGCTGGCCAGTGTCCGGCGCGTGATCGTAGCGTTCGTCTTATCTCTGATACACTCGCGACGCTGGCCGCAGAGAACTTGTGGTTTTTTTGCAACGTAAGGGGAGCAGCATGAAATTGACTCATGGCTTGGCGGCGCTCGTCCTGCTGGCGTCGGCCTCGGCCGCTCACGCGGAGCTTACGGGCACCGTGACGGCCACCACTGACTATGACTTCCGTGGCATCACGCAATCCGCAAAGGGTCCCGCGCTGCAGGGCAGCATCGACTACGCCCACGACAGCGGTTTCTACGCCGGCGCCTGGGCCAGCAACGTGGATTTCGACGACTGCTGCGATGAGAGCGTCGAAGTCGACTACTACGCGGGATTTGCGGGCGGCGAGACGCTCACCTACGACGTCGGCCTCGTCTATTACACGTACCCCGGCGCGGAGTACGAGCCGGGCGGCAAGAAGCTCAACTACCAGGAGCTGTACGGCGCCCTCGGCTACAAGTGGGTGGAAGGCAAGATCTGGTACTCGCCTGACTACGGCAATGCCGACCAGTCCGCCATGTACTACGAAGCCAACGCGTCGTTCGAGTTGCCGGCGAATTTTGGCCTCGAGGCACACGTCGGTTACAGCGACGGCGACTACTGGAGCGACTCCGAATACACGGACTGGTCGGTGGGCGTGACCTACACGCTCGGTCACTTTGACCTCGCCCTGAAGTGGATCGACGGCAGCGATCTCGAGGATCTCGACGACTTCTGCAAGGACGTCCCTGGCGATTGTTCGGGTCTCGACAAGGACGCCTTCAGCACGGACGCGAAGGCAGTCTTCTCCGTTTCCACCACGTTCCCGTGGTCTGACGAGTAATCGCGCGAGTAATCGCGCCCTGGGCCGGCGGCTGTCGCCGCGGATGCAGGGCAAGCAAACGCCCGGTTCCCCAGCGGGAACCGGGCGTTCTTTTGTTGCGCAGCCTGCCTATGCTGCGGCCCTGAGCACTTCCGCCAGCTTGCCGAACAGTTCGTCCACGTGCGAGCGCTCGATGATCAGCGGCGGCGACAGGGCGATGATGTCGCCCGTCACGCGGATCAGGACGCCCATCTCGAACGCCCGCACGAATGCGTCGAAGGCGCGAGCGCCCGGCTTGCCGGGAATCGGCTCGAGTTCGATCGCGCCGATCAGGCCGAGGTTGCGCAGGTCGATGACGTGCGGCAGGCCCTTGAGCGAGTGCACGGCGTCCGCCCAGTAATCCGCAATCTCACGCGCACGCGTGAGCAGGCCGTCGTGCCGGTAGATCTGCTGCGTGGCGAGTCCCGCGGCACAGGCCACCGGGTGCGCCGAATACGTGTAGCCGTGGAACAGCTCGATGGCGCCCTCGGGTCCGTGCATGAAGGCGTCGTAGATCTGCCTGCTCGCGGCCACGGCGCCCATCGGCACCGCGCCGTTGGTGAGGCCCTTCGCCATCGTGATCATGTCCGGCAGCACGGCGAAGTGCTCCGCGGCGAACGGTGAGCCGAGGCGCCCGAAGCCTGTGATGACCTCGTCGAAGATCAGCAGGATGCCGTGCTTCGTGCAGATCTCGCGCAGGCGCTGCAGGTAGCCCTTCGGCGGAATCAGCACGCCGGTGGAGCCTGCCACGGGCTCGACGATCACTGCAGCGATGTTGCTCGCGTCATGCAGCGCGACGATGCGCTCGAGGTCGTCGGCCAGGTGCGCACCCCACTCGGGCTCGCCGCGCGTATGGGCGTTGTGCTTGAGGTCGTGCGTGTGCGGCAGGTGATCCACGCCCGGCAGCTGCGTGCCGAAGAACTTGCGGTTGTTGACCATGCCGCCCACCGAGATGCCGCCGAAGCCGACGCCGTGGTAGCCGCGTTCGCGACCGATGAAGCGCGTGCGAGTGCCTTCGCCTCGGACCCGGTGGTAGGCGAGTGCGATCTTGAGGGCGGTGTCCACCGACTCGGACCCCGAATTGGTGAAGAACACGTGGTCGAGGCCGGCGGGCAGCCAGCGCACGACCTCGTTGGCGAGTTCGAACGCCGCCGGATGTCCCATCTGGAAGGGCGGCGCGTAGTCCATCTTGGCGATCTGGCGACTGACGGCCTCGGTGATTTCCTTGCGACCGTGGCCCGCGTTCACACACCACAGGCCCGCCACGCCGTCGAGCACCGGGCGACCATCCGGCGTCCAGTAGTGCATACCCTCGGCACGGGCGAGCAGCCGGGGGTTCGCCTTGAACTGGCGGTTGGCCGTGAACGGCATCCAGAAGGCCTCGAGCGAGGCGCGGTCGATAGTCGGCTGAGCTGGCATTGGGGCGTCCCGCAAATGGTTGAGAACTGTCCGGATGATAAGAAAAATTGACACCTCCCTCAAACGAACCCGAAACTTCACGCACTTACGCCGTTCGTGTGCAGGATATTGAACACCCCGTGACAGACCTTGCCCTCGACGTCGGCGCGCACCTGCGCGCCGTGCGCACGATGTACGGACTCTCCCAGCGCGAGCTCGCCAAGCGCGCCGGGGTCACCAACGGGCTGATCTCGCTCATCGAGCAGAACCGGGTGAGCCCGTCGGTGAGTTCGCTGAAGAAGGTGCTCGACGGCATCCCGATGTCGCTGGCCGAGTTCTTCACACTCGACCTGTCGGCCAGCCCGCAGGTGTTCTTCAGGGGCGACGAGCTGACCGACCTCGGCGATCGTGCCGTGTCCCTGCGGCTCGTGGCGGCGCGCCGCCCGAACCGCGCCATGTCGATCATGCACGAGCGTTATGCACCGGGCGCCGACACCGGCGCCGACATGCTGCGACACCAGGGCGAGGAGGGTGGCGTCGTGGTGCGCGGCCGCATCGAGCTGACGATCGGCGGGGAGAGCCGGCTGCTCGGCCCCGGCGACGCGTACTATTTCACGAGCGCCATCCCGCACCGATTCCGCAACACCGGGCACGAGCCGTGCGAGGTCATCTCCGCGAGCACGCCCCCGACTTTCTGAGACCACGCCCATGACCCAGACAACCCACGACTGGCACGCGCGTGCCCGCACGCTCGAAATCAATGGCAATGCTTTCATCGACGGGCGCCACGTCGCGGCCGCGAGCGGCGCCACCTTCGACTGCGTGAGTCCGATCGACGGGCGTGTGATCGCGAAGGTCGCCTCGGCGGACGTCGCCGACGCCGATCGCGCCGTTGCAGCCGCCCGTCGGGCGTTCGAGTCCGGGGTGTGGTCGAGGCAGCCGCCGCGCGAGCGCAAGCGTGTGCTGCTGCGGTTCGCGCAGCTGATCGAGAAGCACGCCGAGGAGCTGGCGCTGCTCGAGACGCTCGACATGGGCAAGCCGATCTCCGACAGCCTGGCCGTCGATATCCCGGCGACGGTGCGCTGCATCACCTGGTACGCGGAAGCGATCGACAAGCTCTACGACGAAGTTGCCCCCACGAGCCACGACGCGCTCGCACTGATCACGCGCGAACCCATCGGCGTGGTCGGCGCGATCGTGCCGTGGAATTTCCCGCTGATCATGGCGGCGTGGAAGATGGGCCCCGCGCTCGCCGCGGGCAACTCGTTCATCCTCAAGCCCTCCGAGAAGTCTCCGCTCAGCGCGATCCGCATCGCCGCGCTCGCGTCCGAGGCGGGCATTCCCGACGGCGTGTTCAATGTGCTGCCCGGTTTCGGTCACACGGCCGGGCAGGCGCTCGCGCTGCACATGGACGTGGACTGCATCGGCTTCACGGGCTCGACCCGCACCGGCAAGCGCATGCTCGAGTACGCCGGCCAGTCCAACATGAAGCGCGTGTGGCTCGAGTGCGGCGGCAAGTCGCCGAACATCATCCTCGCCGACTGCCCGGACCTCGACCGCGCCGCCGCGGCGGCAGCGTCCGCGATCTTCTTCAACCAGGGCCAGATGTGCTCGGCCGGCTCGCGACTGATCGTCGAGGAGCGCGTGCGCGACGCGGTGCTCGACAAGGTCGTCGCGGCGGGTCGGCAGATGCCGCCGGGTGACCCGCTGGACCCGGCGACGAGGCTTGGTGCCATCGTGGATGATGCGCAACTCAAGTCCGTGCTTGGCCACATCGACGCAGGCCGCGATGAGGGCGCGCAGTTGCTGGCCGGCGGCCGGCAGGCGCGCCAGGAAACGGGCGGCTGCTACGTCGAGCCCACCGTGTTCGACGGCGTACAGCCGGAGATGAAGATCGCGCGCGAGGAGATTTTCGGGCCCGTGCTGGCAACGATCGCGGTGCGCGACGCCGAGGAAGCCGTCCGGGTCGGCAATTCGGTGATCTACGGTCTTGCCGCGGCCGTGTGGACGAGCGACGTGACCCGGGCGCACCGCATCGCCCGGGCGCTGCGCGCCGGTGTGGTATACGTCAAC
>Ga0316616_100000164_pt1 | contig 17624 bp, 18 predicted proteins | sample OWC_Aug_M1_C1_D1_FD_207660 | JGI IMG/M metagenome (GOLD analysis project Ga0316616, IMG submission 207660) | Wetland soil microbial communities from Old Woman Creek delta, Ohio, United States - OWC_Aug_M1_C1_D1_B | ecosystem: Environmental > Terrestrial > Soil > Wetlands | place: USA: Ohio... | reverse complement strand
CAGCTGCTCGCCCCGTGCCAGCACCGAGGCGATCGGTCCGAGGCGCTGCGCCCCTGCGGCGGACACGTTAATGAGGTTGGAGCGCTTCACGAAGTCGTAGACGCCGAGTGGCGAGGAAAAGCGGGCGGTTCGCACGGTCGGCAAAACGTGGTTCGGGCCGGCGCAGTAGTCCCCCAGGGACTCGGAGGAATAGTGCCCGACGAAAATGGCGCCGGCATGGCGGATCTTGGGCAACAGCGCTTGCGGATCCGCCGTGACAATCTCCATGTGTTCGGGCGCGACGCGGTTGCAGAGTGCCACCGCTTCGTCGAGGTCGCGCGTCAGGACCAGCGCGCCGCGGTTCCCGAACGATGCCGCAATGATGTCGCGGCGCGGCTGATCCGGCAGCAGGCGCTCGATCGAGGCGGCCACCGCGGCGATCAGGCCCTCGTCCGGCGTCAGCAGCAGCGCCTGCGCAAGTTCATCGTGCTCCGCTTGGGAGAACAGATCCATCGCGATCCAGTCGGGCTCGGCGTCGCCGTCGGCGATGACGAGGATCTCGGTCGGTCCGGCAATCATGTCGATGCCGACTGTGCCGAAAACACGGCGCTTCGCCGCTGCGACATAGGCATTGCCGGGGCCGACGATCTTGTCGACAGCATGGATCGTCGCGGTGCCGTAGGCGAGCGCTGCGACGGCCTGCGCGCCACCGACGGCGAAGGCGCGCGACACGCCGCCCAGGTGCGCCGCCGCGAGCACCAGCGCATTGCGCTCGCCGCCCGGCGTCGGCACTACCATCGTCAGCCGTTCCACGCCCGCGACGTGCGCCGGGATCGAATTCATCAGCACCGACGATGGGTAGGCCGCTTTGCCGCCCGGAACGTAGAGCCCGACGCTGTCGAGCGGGCTGATGCGCTGGCCGGTGACGGTGCCGTCCGCTTCCGCGGTCGTCCAGTCGCCCTGCATCAGGCGCCGATGCTGCTCGCGATGGAAGTCGCGGATGCGCTCCGCGGCGGCCCGCAATGCGTCGCGCTGGTCGGCCGGCAGACCTTCAAAGGCCTCGCTCATCTCGGCCTGCGAGATTTCGAGATCGGCAACGCTCGCAACCGCCATGCGGTCGAACCGATTGGTGTACTCCAGCACCGCGGCATCACCGCGTGCACGCACGTCGTCGACAATCGCTTCAGCCGCGCGCTCGATTCCCTTGTCGATCGCGCTGTCGACGGCTACCAGTCGGCCGAACTCCGCTTCAAAGCCGGGATCGCGCGTGCTGAGACGTCGCAACTTCATCGGCGGACCGCCGCTTCGATGCGTTCGATCAGCGGTGCCAGCTCGGCGCGGCGGGTCTTCAGCGCCGACTGGTTCACGATCAGACGCGACGATATGGCGGCGACCTCTTCGACCTCCACCAGATTGTTGGCGCGCAGCGTGCCGCCGGACGAGACGAGGTCGACGATCGCATCCGCCAGGCCGGCCAGCGGCGCCAGTTCCATCGAGCCATAGAGCTTGATGAGATCGACGTGCACGCCCTTGGCCGCGAAGTGCTCCCGCGCAGTCTGCACGTACTTCGTCGCCACGCGCAGCCGTGCGCCCCGGCGCACCGCCGTGGCGTAGTCGAATCCGGCGGGAACTGCCACGCACAACCGGCAGCGCGCGATGCCGAGGTCGATCGGCTGGTAGAGCCCGCGATCGCCCCACTGCGCACTGTGCTCCATCAGCACGTCCTTGCCGGCGACACCGAGTTCTGCCGCACCGTATTGCACGTAGGTCGGCACGTCCGAAGCGCGCACGACCACGACTCGCACCTGCGGATCCTGCGTGCCGATGATCAGCTTGCGCGACGTTTCCGGATCCTCGAGCGGCGCCATGCCGGCCGCGGCCAGCAATGGTTGCGACTCGTCGAAGATCCGTCCCTTGGAAAGCGCCAGCGTGATCATCGGTTCCCGGCAAGCCCTCGGCTACTTCACGCGCTCGATGCGGGCACCCACCCGTCCGAGCTTCGCTTCCATCGCCTCGTAGCCGCGATCGAGATGGTATATGCGATCGATGACCGTTTCGCCCTCGGCCACCAGTCCGGCGACGACGAGGCTGGCCGACGCCCGCAGGTCGGTGGCCATCACCTGGGCCCCGGTCAGCTGGCCGACACCCTGCACCACCGCGGTGTTGCCCTCGATCGAAATGTGGGCGCCGAGCCGCTGCAGCTCCAGCACGTGCATGAAACGGTTCTCGAAGATCGTCTCGGTAACTTGGCCCACGCCCTCGGCGATGCAGTCGAGCGCCATGAACTGCGCCTGCATATCCGTCGGAAACGCCGGGTATGGCGCCGTGCGCAGGCTGACGGCACCCGGCCGGCCGCTCATGCGGACGCGGATCGTGTCCGCCGTGCAATCGAGCATGGCGCCGGCGTCGCGCAGCTTGTCGAGCACGGCATCGAGTGTCGACGGGGCCGCTCCGCGCAGCAGCACGTCGCCGCCGGTGGCCGTGACCGCGCAGAGGAAGGTCCCGGTCTCGATGCGATCGGGCATGACTCGATGCTGCGCGCCGTGCAGGCGCTCGACACCGTGCACGACGAGGCGGTCGGTGCCGACGCCGTCGATGCGCGCACCCATCGCGATCAGCGCGTGCGCCAGGTCGGTGACCTCGGGTTCGCGTGCGGCGTTTTCGATGACGGTCTCGCCCGACGCGAGGGTGGCCGCCATCAACAGGTTCTCGGTGCCGGTCACCGTCACCATGTCGGTCACGATCCGCGTGCCCTTGAGCCGTGTCGCCTCAGCGATCAGATAGCCACCTTCGATGTGGATCTGCGCGCCCATCAGCTCGAGGCCCTTGATGTGCTGGTCCACCGGTCGCGCGCCGATCGCGCAACCGCCGGGCAGGCTGACCCGCGCACGTCCGAAGCGGGCGACCAGAGGGCCGAGCACCAGGATCGCCGCCCGCATCGTCTTCACCAGTTCGTACGGCGCCTCCGGATGGGCGACGGTCGACGCATTCAGACGGACCGCCGCACCATCGCGCTCGGCCACGACTCCCATCTGTCGCAGCAGCTTGAGCGCGGTCGCGACGTCCTGCAGCTGCGGAACGTTGTCGACCACCAGGTCGTCCGCCGTCAGCAAAGACGCGCAGAGGATCGGCAGCGCGGCATTCTTCGCGCCGGAGATCGGAATCTCGCCGCGCAGCGGCACCCCGCCGCTGATCTTCAGCTTGTCCATGTCGGGGCCCTGGTCGAGCGGCGGTCTGCGAAATACCACGGGGCGCGTGACGCGCTCCGCCCGGTGCAAACGTCGATACACGGGTTCAACTTGAGTTTCGAGCACGGTCTCACTCCTGCGTTAACGCCCGCCGAATGCGGACGGCAACGCAGACTGACAGCCGGGCTTGAAGCCCCGGCGAACCCCGCGTGAAGGGCCGATGAAGCGCGCCGCGTCGGATTCATCGCGATCGGGCCTCGTATTCGGCCGGCGTCAGAGTACGCATCGACAGCGCGTGCACTTCTGCGTGCATTCGTTCACCCAGCGCCGCATAGACCAGCTGGTGGCGGGCGACACGTGTCCTGCCTTCGAACGCCGGGCTGACGATCAGCGCGCTGAAGTGGCGGCCGTCGCCCTCGACCTCGAGCACGCTGCACTCGAGCCCGGCGGCGATATAGCGTCGGACGTCCTCGGGAGTCGGGTCCATCAGGGCCTCGTTCAGTGTCTGAGCTTGTAGCCGCGGGCGAGCAGGCTCAACGCAATCGCGGTGGTCACCGCGAGCGCGGCTGCGACGATCGCCAGGCTGAGCCACGGCGAGACGTCCGATTGTGCGAAGAACCCGTAGCGGAAGCCGTCGATGACATAGAAAAATGGGTTCAGGTGCGACACCGCCTGCCAGAAGGCTGGCAAGCCCTGCACCGAGTAGAACACGCCCGACAGGAAGGTCGCCGGCATTACGACGAAATTCTGAAACGCCGCGAGCTGATCGAACTTGTCGGCCCAGATGCCGGCGATGACACCGAGCGCTCCGAGCATGGCGCTGCCCGCCAGCGCAAACACGAGGATCCACAGCGGCGCCTTGAACGCCGGAGGCCCGAACCACACCGCGACGACGAACACGCCGAGGCCGACGACGAGACCGCGCACGATCGATGCCAGCACGTACGCCCCGAAAAGCTGCCAGTGCGAGAACGGCGGCAGCAGCACGAACACGAGACTGCCCATGATCTTCGACTGGATCAGGCTGGAAGACGAGTTCGCGAACGCGTTCTGCAGCATCGACATCATCACGAGGCCGGGAATCAGAAACGCGACATAGCTGACGCCGGGGAACACCTCGACATGATCCGCGAGCACCTGGCCAAAGACGAGCAGGTAGAGCACGGCCGTCAGCACCGGCGCCGCGATCGTCTGGAAACTGACTTTCCAAAACCGCAGCACCTCCTTGGTCAGGAGCGTGCGGAACGCGAAGCCGGGCGAGGAGTCGGCTACCGCCGGCGACGCACTCATGCGGTCACTTCCGCCGGCATTCGTGCCGCCGGCCGGTCCGCCATCAACTGCAGGAAGACATCCTCGAGATCGGCGTGGCCGACCTCGAGGTCTTCAACGGTGCATCCCGCCGCCGCGCACTCAGCCAGCACACGCGCCACCTCGTCGGAGTGCGCCAGCCGCAGCGTCAGCAGGCCGTCGCGTTCCTCGATCCGGTGCGCCAGCACCGACGCCGGCGGCGTTCCCCTGGGACGCATTGTTAGTTGCAGGCCCGCCACCCGGGCGAGCAAGGCGCGCGTCGTGTCCAGTGCGACGATGCGTCCTGCCTTGAGCATCGCGATGCGCCCGCACAGGGCCTGGGCCTCCTCGAGGTAGTGCGTCGTCAGCACGATCGTGTGGCCCGCGCGATTGAGGCGGCGGATGAAGCTCCACAGCGTTTGCCGCAGTTCCACGTCGACGCCCGCGGTCGGCTCGTCGAGCACAATGACCGGCGGCCTGTGGACCAGGGCCTGGGCCACCAGCAATCGGCGCTTCATGCCGCCGGAGAGCGCACGCGTGTTGGTGTTCGCCTTATTGGTGAGCCCGAGGTTGTCCAGCACTTCATCGATCCACGCGCCGTTGTGGCGCAAGCCGAAGTAGCCCGACTGGAACGTCAGCGTCTCCCTCACGGTGAAAAACGGATCGAACGCGAGTTCCTGCGGCACGACACCCACCGACAGCCGCGCCGCACGGAAATCGGTGACGACATCGTGCCCCATGATCGCGACCTGGCCACTGCTCGCGCGCACGAGCCCGGCGATGATGGAGATCAGCGTCGTCTTGCCGGCGCCGTTGGGTCCGAGCAGCCCAAAGAACTCGCCGGGTTCGATCGTGAGGTCGACACGATCCAGCGCCACGAGCGAGCCGTAGTGCTTGGAGACGGAATTGACCTGGATGGCGGCAGTCACGGGCAGGCGTCGACGCGTCCGGCGGCCGCGACGTGGAAGCCGTGAATTATAGGAGCAGCGCCCCTAACGACCGGGAGCAAAGGTGGGCAGCAGTTCCTCGACACCGTAAACGGTCGCTAGGCTCACCAGGCCGACCGGGGCGCCCGACACCTTCAGCGCCAGGCCCCGCGCCTTGGCGGCGCGCTGCCATTCGAGCACGACCGCGACTGCCGACGAGTCGCACCGCGCGACCCCGGAGAGGTCGAACTCGGACTCTCCGCGCTCGATCGCAGCGCGGCCGAGTTCAGCCACCTGTGCCGCGTTGTGCATGCCGATATCGGCGGTGTCGATGCGCATCGGAGTTCAGGCCTTCTTCGCGTCGGCCAGCTGGCGGTTGCGATCGGTCAGCGACTTGATCAGACCATCCACCCCGCCGGCACTGACCTCGCCGGCAAACTGGGTCTTGTAATTTTCGACCAGCCAGACGCCAAGCACGTTGACGTCATAGATCTTCCAGCCCGCGTCCTGCTTTTCGAGCCGATAGTCGAGCTGGATCTTGTCGCCACGCGACGGAACGACGTTGGTGCGGACCAGCACGTCCATGTCGCCCGGCTGCGCACGGAACGGCCCCATTTCCACCTTGTGGTCCTTCACCTGCGACAGCGCGCCGCTGTAGGTGCGCACCAGCAATGTGCGGAACTCCCGCGTCAACACCTCGCGTTGTTCCGGCGTCGCGCTGCGCCAGCCGCGGCCGACGGCCAGCCGCGTCATCTTCTGGAAGTCGACGTACGGCAGGATCTTTTCGTCGACCAGCTTCTGCACGCGCGATACATCGCCGTTTGCGATCGCCTTGTCGGCGCGGATCGTGTCCAGCACGTCCGCGGTCAGGTCACGCACCAGCACATCCGGAGCCGCCGTTGAAGCCTGTGCGACGACGGGGCCCGCCAGCACCAGCGCCACCGGCGCCACGAAGAAGCGAAGAATCTTCAGGAATTTCTGCATGGGACTGTCACTCACTGGCAAGGGAGGTCTGGGACTGACCACAAAGGCGGTCGCAGGTTCGCTCGGCCCACCTATTTTCCTGTCTCACCGGGCTTGGCATCGGCGGGCTTGCCCGCGCCTTCGCCCGGCTCGCCGGCAGGTTTCGACTTCGCCGGCCCGGACGACGCACCGCCTCCGGGCGCCGGAGCCTTTGCATCGTCCCCATCATCCGCGTCGTCCGGATCGATCTGCCTGGGCGGATTGCCGTCATACACCAGACTGCGGCGCCGCTGCAGATAACCATCGCGGATGAAGCTGTAGCGGTCGAGCGCGGCCTCGCGCACCAGCCGATCGGCCGGCAGCAGCTCGGCACGCTCGTTCACGACTCGCAGGCCCAGTACCGTGTACTCGATGCCCGGATAGTCGATGTAAAAGTTCAGATCCAGAAACGGTTCGACACCGTAAATACCGATGGCGTCGCGCACACTGCTCGGACCGAAGATCGGCATCACGAGGTACGGCCCAGGCTCAAAGCCCCACACACCCAGCGTCTGGCCGAAGTCCTCGCGATGCGCTTCCATTCCCCAGCCCGTGGCCACATCAAAACATCCAACGATGCCGATCGTGGTGTTGACCGCGAAACGGCCGACGTCTGACAGAGCCTCGACGGGCTTGCTCTGGAAGAAGTTGTTGATCGCCGTCGACGGTCCGCGCAGGTTGAAGAAGGCATTCGACAGGCAGGTGCGTATGCCTTCCGGCAGCTTGACGTACAACTCGGCCAGCGGCTTCGTGATCGCTGCATCGAAGCCATCATTAAAGGCGAACATGTTGCGGTTGTACTTCTCCCACGGGTCACGTGGATCCTGCCCGGCATTCGGCGGCAGCGTGGCGCAGGCGCTTGTCAGCAACAGCACAGCCAGTGCCACGAACGTGCGCGTCACGAGTCGCGTGAGTTTTGACACAGGCAATCCCACTTGCACGGCGCCAGGCCCGCCTACTTCTTGTCGCCGCCCTCGGCGGCCTTGTTGTAGAGAAACTGCCCGATCAGGTTCTCGAGCACGACAGCCGACTGCGTCATCTTGATCTGGTCGCCACCCGCGAGGTTCTTGTCGGCCCCGCCCGGCTCGAGTCCGATGTACTGGTCACCGAGCAGTCCGGACGTCAGGATCTTGGCCGAGGTGTCCGCCGGGAACTGCACCCGGCTGTCGAGTTCGATCGTCACCAACCCCTGAAAGCTCTGCGGATCGAGCGCGATCGCCGTGACCCGGCCGACGGTGACGCCGGCGCTCTTCACCGGAGCCCGGACCTTGAGACCGCCGATGTTGTCGAACTTGGCCGTGAGCGCGTAGGTGGGGCCGGTGCTGAAGCTCGCGAGGTTCGCAGCCTTCAGCGCGAGGAAGACCACCGCGATCATGCCCAGCAGCACGAACACGCCGACCAGTGTTTCCGTTGCCTTGCGTCCCATCGAACGACTCCCAATTGGCTGCTAGCGCGGCGTGCTGAACATCAGCGCCGTCAACACGAAATCCAGTCCCAGCACCGCCAGCGACGAAATGACCACCGTGCGGGTCGTTGCCTGCGCCACCCCTTCCGGGGTCGCCTCGGCTTCATAGCCCTGGTACAGCGCAACGAAAGTGCAGGCAACGCCGAAGACAACGCTCTTGATGATGCCGTTGCCAACGTCGTCCCAGACATCGACACCGCTCTGCATCTGCGACCAGAACGCGCCCGGATCGATGCCGATCATCAGCACACCGACCACATAGCCGCCGGTGATGCCGACCGCCGAGAAGATTGCCGCAAGCAGGGGCATCGAGATGATGCCGGCAACGAAGCGCGGCGCCAGGACGCGCGACTTCGGATCGACCGCCATCATCTCCATCGCGGCCAGCTGCTCACCGGCTTTCATCAGGCCGATCTCGGCCGTCAGCGAGGTTCCGGCACGCCCAGCAAACAGCAGGCCGGTGACGACCGGACCGAGTTCGCGGACCAGTGATAGCGCCACCAGCAGGCCGAGCGATTCCGCCGCACCGTAGCGCGACAGCGTGTAATAGCCTTGCAGAGCGAGCACGAATCCGACTGCGAGGCCGGAGGCGGCGATGATGACCAGCGAGTAGTTGCCGATCGCGTGCACCTGGGCAATCACCAGGAAGAAGCGCTTCAGCGCCGAGGGAACGTTCTTCAGCAGTTCGACGAAGAAGAACGCGCTGTGGCCCAGGCCGCGCATTACCTCCAGCGCGCGCCGGCCCAGCATCGGCAGGAATTCGGCTGCGGTCATGTACGCATTTCCAGGTCTTCGGCGTAGCTGCGTGCCGGATAGTGGAAACGCACCGGTCCGTCGGGCTCGCCGCGGATGAACTGGAGGACTTCCGGATCGTCCGACGCCTGCACCTCGGCCGGCGTGCCATGGCCGACGATGCGGCCGCCGGAAATGACATAGGCGTAGTCGCTGATGAGGAAGCACTCGTGCACATCGTGCGAAACGACCAGCGACGTGGCGCCCGTCGCGTCATTGAGCCGCCGGATCAGGTTCGCGGCCACACCGAGCGAAATCGGGTCGAGCCCGGCAAACGGCTCGTCGTACATGATGAGGTCCGGGTCCAGCGCAATGGCACGAGCCAGTGCCACACGGCGCGCCATGCCGCCCGAAAGGTCCGCCGGTTTTAGATAGGCAGCGCCACGCAGGCCGACCGCGTTCAGCTTCATCAGCACCAGGTCGCGAATCATCGTTTCCGGCAACTGCGTGTGCTCGCGCAGCGGGAACGCGACGTTGTCGAACACCGTCAGGTCCGTGAACAGCGCACCGAACTGGAACAGCATCCCCAGGCGGCGTCGCAGGGCATACAGCGATTCGCGATCGCGTGGATTGACCGGCGCTCCATCGAACGTGACATTGCCGCGCTGAGGCGTCAACACACCACCGATCAGCCGCAGCAAGGTGGTCTTGCCGCAGCCCGACCCGCCCATGATCGCGATGACCTTGCCGCGCGGAAACGTCATCGTGACGTCGGACAGGATGACACGCTGGTCATAGCCGAACGTCACATGGTCGATCGCGACGAGCGCGTCGTGGTTCATCGTCAGTTCTGGGAAGGGTCCGGGCCCGCCCGCGGGCCGCCGCCGCCGCCGGGCCATCAAACGGCCGCGGATTGTCTCACGCCGGGTCCGCCCGCGATCGCACGCACGGACCCGTATTCGGACTAACGCAGCGGCGTAACCGCGCCGTTGGACACAGCCACCTTGTCGCCGGGCCGGAAGGTCGGGCGGGTGTAGACACGCACCGTGCGGTCGATGCCATCGTCAAAGCGAACGCGGACATCCCAGACCGTCCTCACATCCGCCTGGCTGCCCACCGCGCTGCCCGCCATGCCACCGGCCACGCTGCCCGCGGCCGTCGCCACCGTCTGGCCCACGCCGCCACCAATGTTGCTGCCGAGCCAGCCGCCCAGCACCGCGCCGCCGATGGCACCGACGACAGCGCCGGTCTGGCTGGCTTCGGTGGACTCGGAAATCGACTGCACGACTCCCGTGCCGGACACGCCGGCGCCGGGCGTGCTGGCGCAGGCCGCCAGCACAAGCGTCATCAAGAATGCGATCCAGCAATTGCTCCTCATCGACTGCCTACTCCGGAATGGTGTTCAGGTAATACATCGCCGACAGCAGCGGGCCCGGCTTGCCGAGCGGCGCCAGCCAGCGGTCGAAGATCTCCGCGATCGCCCCTGAGCGATAGGTCTGCGAGATCGCCCGATTGACCACCAGCCGGAACGCGGGGTCGCGGCGCATCATCAGGCCGTAGGGCTCGACCGAAAAATCGTCCTGGATCAATGTGTACTTGATGTCGCTGCGGGCGCGAATCACCTGTCCCGCGAGCACGATGCGATCGGCGGCGTAGCCGTCGATGCGTCTTTCGTTGAGCGCCGCCAGTGCCTCGACGTCGTCCTTGACGCTGACGATGCGCGCGTCGATCAGCCGGTCCTTCAGCGCCGTCTTCAGGGCTGTCTCGGTCGTCGTACCCGGCTTCACGCCTACCGTCTTGCCCGCAAGGTCCGACAGCCGCGCGAGCTTCGACTCCGCAAGGGTCAGCACGGCACCGCCGTCGATGAAGATCATGTTGGAAAAGTCGACGCGCTCCTGCCTGCCGAGCGTGATCGTCGTGACGCCGCACTCCAGGTCCACCGCGCCGCTGGTCACCTGGTCAAAGCGGTTGGCCGCCGTCACCGGCACCCACTTGATCGCAATCGGCCCGGCGCCCAACGCACGCTCCACGCCGGTGTGGACCCGCTTGCACAGGTCGACCGAATACCCGGTCGGCTGGCCGTCGGCGCCGGTGAACGAAAACGGCGGTGAGTCCGCGCGGTACCCCAGCGTGATGGTCTTGGCGTCACGGATCTTCTTCAGCGTGCCGGCATCCTGCGCTTGCACGGAAAACGCCACCAGCAGGGCGCCCAGCGCGCCCAGTGTCTTCAACACCTTCAACATCACGATATTCCTGTTCGAATTGTTGTTGCCCGCCAGTCGGAGGCCCCGGAGGCAGGCGCGAAGCCTACCAGCGAACGTGAGAGGGTCAGGGCGCTGCGCGCCGTCGCTCGCGCCGGACCAGACCAAGGGCGCGCAGCTCCGGGTCGTCGTCACCGATCAGGTCAAACGCCTCGAGCACCAGCGCAGGAATGGCGCGCGCCCTTCCGGAATCGAGATCCACGAAAGTCCACAGCGTTTCGCCGCGCGCCAGCAGCTTGCGGTCGCGGAGGACCGCGTAGCGCCTGAGGCAGTCGCGCTCGCTCCAACGCGTGATCCACGTATAGACGTCGAGCGACTCGTCCGCCAGGGCCGGACGCAGGTATTCGATGAAGTGCGTGGACGCCACCCAGGCGGTGCGGTCGGCAAAGTAGCGTTCCATCGGCCAGCCCTGGGCTGCCGAGTGTTCGACCGCGATCTCTTCCATCCAGCGCAGGTACTCGCGGTTGTTGACGTGGCCGACGGCGTCGATCGACGCGGGAGTGACGACCAGCGAGTTGTGAAAGATGCGTGGCACGCCGGCGAGCTTAACGCTTCACGCCACGCACCCGCGGCGATGCGCGGTTCGCTTCTTCGCTGGACCAAGGCCCGGGTTTCCCACGCAACCTGAGCTCAGTGGCATCGCGATTACTTACGGACCTGCAGTGAATACAGATAATCGGTCAGCGCGAGCACGCGAACGCGGACGAACTGTTCTGAGTCGTACGCCGTCCCGCGGTAGTAGTTCGCGGCCTTTTCCGTATAGGTCGTGCCCCAGATCGGCATGTTGCGGGGACCATGGCCTTTCAGCGCGGTGCGGCCGTCGATGATCTCGACCATGCGGTCGCTCGGGAACACACCGTTGTTGCGCTGCTGGATCGTCGACAGGTCGGGGATCGGTAACTTCAGGTACTGCGCGAAGTAGCCGTCACCCTTGCCGCCGGTGCCATGACAGGCAACGCAGTTCGACTCGTACTCCTGCTTGCCCATTTCGCTGCGGGCCTCTGCCCAGGCCGTGCCCGCGAACGCGAAACCCACCGCGACGCCGGCCAATATCGTTGCAATCGTGGAACGCCTCATCTTGAACCTCCGCTGACAACCACTGCGAGCGCCGCATTGCCTTTGCAGCAACCCCATGATTTCAAACTAGCCGTGACTTATCCGTCTGAGTTGATGTCTCTCAAGAGCCGCCCAGCGCTCCGCGGCGCCCCTAAATTGCGCGCCGCGACTCGCGTCCAGGGAGCCTGCCGGGATCGGCAAATCGACCGTCTCAACCGTCCACCGGCTGGGGGTCAAATGGGGCGTCGCAGGACTGGGCCGATCAGGCCCAGTCCGGCCAGCAGCAGCAACACCGGGTCAAGCGGCGCGCCGCCGCGCGCCACGGTGCATCCGCCCCCGCCTGCTTCGTTCGTTGCCGAAACCGGCGCCGATGCTGCCGGCGGCGTCGTTGTCGGCGGTGTCGCAGGCGGTGTCGTCGGTGGCGTCGTGGGCGGCGGCGTCACCACCGGAGGAAGCGACGACAGCGGTGTCGTTATGGTCAACGAGATGGACACCGAGTTGTCGGCCGCGTCGGCGTCCGGCTCGTCGCTGGTCACAGCCGCGTTGATGACGTAGCCGCGCTCAACGGCGCCGGTCACCGTCAGCAGGAGCACCTGATTCTGGCTTGCAGCGAGACGGGGCAGCGTGCAGCTGAACGTGGCCCCGCTGATCGCACATGCACTCGGATCGCCCATGCCGACCGGTTTCAGGCCGTCGGGCAGGGTCCCGGTCATCAGCACTTTGCTGGCCTCCCCGGTGCCGCGGTTCAGCACCGTCAGTGGCACGGTGAGATTGCTGTAGGCCGGGAACGAAGCGCTGGATCCGGAGAGCTTGAGGTCCGGCAACTGCATCAGGCTCGCGCTCGCGAACACCGCATCCTTCGTGTTTGGATCGCCGATCGTCTGCTCGCCCATCCACAGCACCATCGTGGATGTGCCATCCGGCGTCGGGCGCAGTTGGGCCTCGGACTGACCCGCCGCCATCACCGAAACAGGAACGAACGGCTCGAACTTTGCGCCTTGGTCGGTCGAGCGCGACACATAGACCCGCCCCGCCTTGCCGACGAGCTCGTTGCTCTCCGTCGCGTAAGACGCGATGAGCACATTGGGATCCTGCAGGTCACCCGGATCTGGTGAACCCGTCAACGGGTTCACGATGGTTCCCGGTGTTGGCACCATGCGAGGCTCGACCACCGTGAACGCAGGAGACTCCACTCGCGAGAGGTTAAGCGAAGGACTCCAGCTCCCGGTCTCACCGCTCCTGGTCGAACGCGTGAAAAGGAGGTTGTAGTTCGCGGTGGGCACCGCCGTCTTCTCCGGATTGGCCGCGTCCATGTTGGGCGTCAGGTCGTAGGCGAGCCCGATGAAACTGCCGCGCACAATGGCGCGATGGGCATTGGCATTGCCCCCAAACCGCGCCACGTCTGTCATGTTCTGCGGCGTATCGGCCAGAATGTCGCTGGCCAGGAACCCGGTCGATCCCGGCCGTGCACCGGCGTCAACCAGTCCACGGCGGACGATGATGTCGGATGGCGCTGCCGGTGTGACGAACGGCGTTTCGCGCCACAGCACCACCGCGCGCAGGGGCGAGGTTCCCGCCATTGCCGCGCCCTGCAGGAAGAAGCGCACGCGACGCGAGTTCTTGGTGACGTCGCTGATGATCGTTCCGGGCGAATTCGCATCGTGTGTCGTATACGGGAACGAGTGGTAGACAATGCATTTGCCCGTACTGCCACCTGGACACGCCGTTTCTTCATACGCCAGCACCGCTGTCGTTCCGCTGATCTGAAGGTTCGGGCGCGAAGCCCCGGGCTCGCCGGTCCCCAGCGTGTTGTTATCACTGAGCTGGGCAATGTTGGCACGCAGCGTCACCCCATTGGGATTGGGCGCATGCGTGTACCAGATGTTGGTTCCTCCGGAGACGTGCGATCCCATGCCGCCATCGCCGCGCCCTTCGCCTTCTCCGGGTCGCAGGCCGGCAGGGTCCTCCTGCCACGCCATTGCGAACGCGTTACCAGTCGAACTGCCGGCGATCAGTTCATTGATCGCATCGCGCTCACCATTGGTGAGCTGATGCACGTCCCACGCGTCCAGCGTCGGGTCGGTCGTCGTTGCCACCCAGACACAGTGATAGGGCCGGTCGGGCGTGCCGTCTTCGTCGAAATCACCGACGCCCTGGTCTGGGTTGATGTAGCTGCCGGCGTTGTTCGAGGCGGCGGGGTTCTGCGGACAGTAGGCACTGTTCCACGTGATCACGACTGCCGGGCCGCTTGTCACCGGCGGCGCGAAGATCGTCGGTTTCTCGTTGTCGACGACAAAGCTCAGGCCGCCCTTGGTCGTGATGGTCTGTCCGCCCGTGCGCGCGTTCGCCGCGTCCCTGGAAAGCAGTATCGGCACGGACCAGGTCACTCCCTCGTCAAACGAGTAGCGCGCAAAAACGTCCTCCTGCCCCACCGGCCCATCGGCGTAGGTGAACAGCCAGGCCTTCCTGAAGGTGCTGCCATGCAGATACGCCAGGCGTACGACCTTGGCCTTCTCGGTCGGCGTCAGCGTGCGACTCACATTGACTTCCGCGCCGAACCGCAGAGCAGTCGCTGCATAGACTGCAACGGCGACTGCGCACAATGAAACCGCAAACCCAACCCTGAATCTGCCGGTCATGATGATCCCTCGATGATCTGTTCTGTGCACAGGCGTTTCATAGGTGTCTTCAAGCCCGCATGAGACGATCTCGTCATGTCAGCTGACTCCGAACAGCGCACCCTGGCCAGCACCCTGCGCGACGCGTTCGGCGCAGCACGGCCGGCCCCAGGCTGGTGGTCCTGGCTGCGCGATCCGCACTTCCTGATTGCCGTGCTGGCCGGGGTGCCGGTCTGGTTCGCGATCGGCCTGACCGCTCGCGACTACATGCAAGTGACGTTCACCACCGCCGCCCTTATTTCTTTCCTCGTGATTCAGCCAATCGTCGAGGAGTTCGCGTTCCGCGGAGCGCTCCAAGGGCTTCTGCTCCAGCGCGGCGCGTCGCGCCGCATCGGTCCGATCTCGTTTGCCAATCTGGCCACGACCGCCGCCTTCGTGGCATTGCACTTCACGGCCCAACCTCCGGTCTGGGCACTCGCCGTCGTCGCGCCCTCGCTGGTGTTTGGTCACCTGCGTGAACGCTTCGCCAGCGTGTTGCCAGCAATCGCCCTGCATTCGATCTATAACGCGGGCTTTGCCGTGACTGCGTGGTACGCGGTGCGCTGAGCAAGTTGACGTGCGACGAACGCTGCAGACTTTGCGGACTTGCTGGCCTGTCTGAAATAAAGCAGCCCCGCCCAACTGCCGCTGGACGGGGTCTGAAAGGTAGCGGCCTTCGAGAGCCCGGCGCACAACCGGGAGGAGGAGGAATCCGGTTGTGCTGCCCGTGCCCATCGTCACCACCTGTGACAATGCTCAATTCACCGTGATCTCGACCCACGTGCTGAGGCCGTCAGTCGACAGCATCGCGCCGGCGTCGGATTTGTTCACCATCTTGATGTGGTTCGGGACATCCACCGTACCTAGCTTGGCCGTCGGATCGAGACTGAATGTGATCCGGTACTTGCCGGTCTTCTCGCCAGTCACCTGGGTCATGTAGAAGTTCTTGCCATAGACGACCAGACCGCCCTGGTTCAGCTCGGCGGCATATGCCGTGTCGTTGGTCCTTCCGCCACCCTCGACGGTCGTGCCAAACCCTTCGTACACCGCCTTGTCGTAGAGGACCCCTGCAATGCTGCCGTCCGCCGCGAGCTTCTCGACCTTCAGCCGTGCGTTGATCGCAAAGACGTTCCGGGTCGCCGAGGCATAGGTCGATCTGTCCGTACCCTGCAGTTCATTGATGCCCGATCCCGACAGCAGCGCCATCTTGTAGGCCGTCATCGAGTCGGTGACACCGGCGATCGTCGCGTCCTGCTTCAGGATTGTTTCGATGCGGACCATCGATTGCGCGGTATAGGACTTGCTCAGCAGCGCGTCGCCCCAGTCGACGATCACTTCCATCGTCGGGCTGGTATTGACACGCCACTCGGCCTGCCACGTACTCGCACTGGCCTGCGGGTAATACGTGATGCCACCTATTGAGACTGCCGTGCTGCTGTCGAAGAACGGGAACGTTGTCAGCGTCTCGGTCGACAGCGGCCGCAGTCCGGTGTTGAAGTCGAACGTCGGCAACGTGGCAAACGGACCGACACCCGGCCAGGTTCCGCTGATCTTCAGTCCGCTCAGGCCGTAGCCATCCGCGAAGATGGTCGGGAAGGACAGGTTGTTGCCGAAGCCCTCGTCGCCTCCTTCATCGCCGCCGCCGCCGCCACCCGATCTGCCGGACTGGACTGCAGCCTCGCCAGAAGGCGCGCTCTCGACATCCGTAAACCCTTGCACGAATGCCGTGACCACGTAGTAGTAGTAGGTGGCCGTTGTGAGGTTCGTCGTGTCGATGAATGGAGCAGTCACGTTGGCAAACTTGGTGACCTTGGTGGGATCGTTCAGGTACGTCGCCACGCCAGGCTGCAGCCCTCTGTAGAGGTTGTAGCCGACCGCCGAAGGGTAGGTGACATCAAACCACTGCACTGCGATCTCAAGCGCATCCTTCGCCGCGACTGCGCTTACGGTCGCCGGTGCCGGCGGTGCCGGTGGCAGCGGCCGCGCTGATTTCTCGGCTGACGGGGCACTTTCAACTCCCATCACAATGGCAGTGACCACGTAGTAGTACGTGTCGCCGTTAACCAGTCCGGTGTGCGTATAGCTCGTGGCAGTGATCAGCGGACTATCAATCTTCGTAACGCCGCTCCCTCCCGGCACTACACCGGCAGTCTTCGACCAGTACACGTTGTAGGACGACGCCGACTGAACCGGCGACCATGAGAGCTGGACCTTCGTGTCACCACGCGTGGCTGCCAGGTTCATCGGTGCCCCGAATGACGCGGGCATCGGCGTCGCAGAGACTTCCGTTGACGCCACGCTCTCGCCACCCGAATTGACCGCGCTAACGAGGTAGTAGTACCTGTCACCGTTCGTCAACCCCACGTGTGAATAACTGAGCACCGTGAGACCGCCGATCTTGGTGACCCCGGCACTGCCCGGGACCACGGGCGATGCTTTCGACCAGTACACGTTGTAGGAGGCCGCGCCCGATACCGCGGTCCACGCCAGCGTGACGACCGTGTCGCCTGACGTCGCGTTCACCGTTGCTGGCGCCGCCGGAACTGGAACAGGCGGAACTGGGGTTGCGCCGATCACCGACGACAATTCGCTTTCGCCGGCGCTGTTACGCGCCGTCACGGCGTAGTAAAGAAGCTTGCCGTTGGTCAGACCCGTGTGCTTGTACGGTGAAACAGCCCCATTGATCACAGTCGCGCTCTGCTTCGTCAGCGGAGCGACATCCGACCAGTAGAGGTTGTACGAGGTCGCACCGGCCACCGCCGACCACTGCACGGTGTTCAGCGTGTCGCCCGGCTCGACTGACACAGTCGTCGGGATTGCCGGGACCGCCACTACCGGCGTTATTGGAGTCGGCGTGGTTACGGTGTCATCCGACCCGCATCCCGCCATGACGCCGCATACCACTGCAGCTGTGATTACCCTGATCCAACTTTTCATATTGACTCCCCTGACTCGCTTGGAACTTTCCCCGCCGCCCGTATGCAATCAATCTGCGGAACCGTGTCATTCATCCTCTGGCGAAGCATCGAAACTGCAACGTTCACCGGCCTGAGCCACCACCGCCACCGGAC
>Ga0316616_100000163_pt1 | contig 17624 bp, 20 predicted proteins | sample OWC_Aug_M1_C1_D1_FD_207660 | JGI IMG/M metagenome (GOLD analysis project Ga0316616, IMG submission 207660) | Wetland soil microbial communities from Old Woman Creek delta, Ohio, United States - OWC_Aug_M1_C1_D1_B | ecosystem: Environmental > Terrestrial > Soil > Wetlands | place: USA: Ohio... | reverse complement strand
CAATGGCGGCTCGTCCATCAGGGCGATCTGCTCGCGCAGTTCAAGAATGCGATCCTGCCAGTAGCGCTGGGTGTTGAACCACGGGAAGGCCATGGGGAATGCCGGATCATCCCAACGGCGGGCGAGCCAGGCGGCATAGTGGATCAGGCGCAGGGTACGCAGCGCCTCGACCAGATGCAGTTCACGCGAGTCGAAATCGTAAAAGTCTTCGTAGCCAGCCAGCAGGTCGGCCAGTTGCTGCATCATGTCGGCACGCTCGCCCGAAAGAAGCATCCATAAATCCTGTATAGCCGGGCCCGTGCGGCTGTCGTCGAAATCGACGAAGTGCGGGCCGTCGTCCGTCCACAGCACGTTGCCGGGATGGCAATCGCCGTGCAGGCGTATTGCAGGGACATCGCCCGCGCGCTCGAAGCAGCGGCGCACATCATCCAGCGCCTGGTTCACCACGCTGCGATAAGCCGGTTCGAGATCGAGCGGGATAAAACCGTGCGTCAGCAAGTAGTCGCGCGGCTCTTCGCCGAAGCCGGCGATATCCAGCGTGGGGCGTTCGATAAATTTTGCAGTCGCGCCAATGGCGTGGATGCGGCCGATAAAGCGCCCCATCCATTCCAGTGTGTCGGGGTCACACAATTCCGGCGCGCGGCCGCCGTGTTTGGAGAAAAGGGCGAAACGGAAACCCTGGAAATGGTGCAGCGTGACACCATCCACCAACGGAAGCGCCGGAACGACAGGAATCTCGGCCTCGGCCAGAGACTGCACAAATGAATGTTCCTCCAGAATGGCCGCATCGCTCCAGCGCGCCGGACGGTAGAACTTAGCCACCAGCGGCGGGCCTTCTTCCATGCCGATCTGGTATACCCGGTTCTCATAGCTGTTGAGCGCCAGCAGGCGGCCATCGCCATGCATGCCCACGCTATCCAGCGCATTGAGGATGAAGTCGGGCGTGAGTTCGGAAAAAGGCGCGGCGGTATTGTGCATGCCTTTATTCTACAGAGCTTGACCCGGAATCCACTCATGACCTATACATATGGCGACAATCGATTATTATCGGGGGCAAGCTTGAAACCTGAAAACCTGGCTGATGCCGTGGTGCTGTTCGGCGAAGTGCTGGCCGACGTATTCCCCGACCAGAGCGTGCTGGGCGGCGCACCGTTCAACGTGGCGCGGCACTTGCAGGCATTCGACCTGACTCCTGTGCTGATTTCGCGCACAGGGAGCGATGCCTTGCGCGATGCTCTGCTGGAGGAAATGGCGCGCCTGGGCATGCAAGTCGCCGGCGTCCAGTGCGATGAAGAGCGCCCAACCGGTCAGGTACAGGTGATTTTGGAGAACGGCAGCCACCGTTTCGACATTCTGCCCGATCAGGCTTATGACCATATCTGCGCTGAAGCAACGCAAGAAGCCCTCGCGGCAATCCGGCCACGACTGGCTTATTTCGGCACGCTGGCGCAACGGAGCCCCCAATCGCGCCTGGCGGTCGAGCGCTTCCTGCAAACGTGCAACTGCCCGGTATTTCTGGATATCAACCTGCGTGAACCCTGGTACGACGAAGCAACCATTGCCACTTCGCTAGGCGCTGCCGATATCGTGAAGCTGAACGAGGATGAACTGGCGGTGGTTGCCGGGGTGTTCGACCTGGATCACTTGAGCCATGAAGCCCAGGCTATGGCGCTGCAGCAGCGGTTTGGCCTGCAGCAGCTGGTGGTGACATGCGGCGCGTCAGGAAGCTGGCTGCTGGATGAGCGACAGAAAGTCACACGGGCCGCGCCGGCCGGAACAAGCCAACCGGTAGCCGATACCGTGGGCGCGGGGGATGCCTATGCCGCGGTGTTCATACTGGGCCTGCTCAGCCAATGGGACGCGCCAACCACCCTGCAACGCGCCAGCGATTACGCCGCCGCCATCTGCCAGGTGCGCGGTTCGGCACCTGCCTCGACGGCATTTCACCAACCCCTCAGGGTGGCCTGGAATATCGAACGTTGAAATAATCCTACGCCCCTGTACATATCAGCCTATGATGCAACCACGTTGGCTCGTCCTGACGGTCAGGTCAACCACAGGGGCATACCTGTAACGGCATATTTAACATGGCCGGGGATCTCAGTCCCGGTAATGCAAGGAGAAATACCATGGCTAAAGGTCAGCAGCGCGGCAACAAGGAAACAAAGAAACCCAAGAAGGAAAAGCAGGTCGTCGTACCGGTATCGACGTTCATCTCACAGCCGAAACCAGCCCTGCCGCATAAGCACAAGGCATAAGCGCTTGCAGGTGGCACACACTCCGTGCTTGTTCCAATCGCACGGATGCACTGGAAAAGCACTTCGGATTTCATGTATCATGCCGCCCTTCGTGACGATTGGGCGCCTACGGCACATGAAGCTGGAGTGGTAGTTCAGTTGGTTAGAATACCGGCCTGTCACGCCGGGGGTAGAGGGTTCAAGTCCCGTCCACTCCGCCAATACGCAAAAAGCAATAAAGCGCCCACCGCAACAGCGTGGTATTAACTACGCTTCTTGATCCGCTGGCTAGAAGCCAGCCATAGCCCCGAAAAATGGGGAATTGAATCCGCAGCAATTAAAGTCAAAACTAAAGTCATCCGGACGTCCTGCAAATGTAATTGCCTATTCCTGAACTTTTATCATTTGCCATCGGTCAATCAGTAAAAACATGGAGTAAGACATGCGCAAACTTCTGCTGTTTATGCTGGGATATTTCATCGCTCCACATGCTTCAGCTTTTGACCAGCAAACGCTACTCAAGGTGTTTTTCAATATTGTGCAAGTGCATACATTCAATAACGACGGTAGCGGCGACGGCTTTGGGTCTGGCATCGTAGTAGCAGACGACCGGGTACTAACTAACTGCCATGTATTGCGCAAAGCCAAGTCGGCATCGATTTCACAAGGCGAAGACAGTTTTGGTGTGCGCGGCATGCAGATTGATGCACATCATGACCTATGCATACTTGTTACAGATCGCTTGCCCTTCAAACCCGCCGAAATTGGAAGCGTAAGAGAGATATGGAATGGCATGGAAGTTTTCGCCATTGGTCACTCCAGTGGAGTATTAGCCCCAACCACCTCGGTCGGGCAGATAAAAGCGCTTTACCCTTACGAGGACAGCAAGATCATTCGCAGCAGCGCCCGTTTTGCCATGGGGGCCAGCGGTAGTGGCTTATTCGATGACCAGGGCAGGCTGGTTGGTATCAACACCTTTAAGTCCTTTGGGAAAGTGGCCTATTTCTATGCCATGCCTGCCGATTGGATTGAAAAATTGAAGTCTGCTGCCGTGGAGCCCGTCGCGCCTTTCTCCAAAACGGCATTCTGGGAAAATGAAGAAAACAGGCCATTCTTTCTGCAGACTGCCATGCCCGAACTGCAGGAAAAATGGTCCGAATTGTTGCTGCTCAGCCAGCGTTGGATCGCTGCCGAGCCTGATAATGCAGAGGCATGGTATGAACTGGGCTTGGCCCAGGAAAACTTGAACATGCTTGAAGCCTCCCAGCAGTCCTATCAAAAAACCACTGAACTCAACCCCCATCATGCCGATGCCTTATTCCGGCTAGGCATGATCGCCGTTCATCGGGGAGACCAATCCGGAATACAACATATTGCTGCCGCACTCGCCGGAATCAACAGCGAATTGGCGGCTGAATTCAGCAAGGCCGCGGGTTGCCCCTCCACTTGTTAATCGCCAGAATGAAGTAATTGTCATGTCGAAACAACACGCTCACTTTACCTTGATTCTCTTTATACTAATTGTGGCCGGGGTCGCCTACTCGGGCGCGCATTTTCAGCCTGGCGAATGGTACGCACATCTGGAAAAACCTGGTTGGACGCCTCCTAACTGGATTTTTCCACCCGTTTGGGGTGCTCTGTATGTGATGATCGCCATCGCGGGATGGCTCATATTTTCATTGGACGGCCGCACTCTCCAGACGTTATGGATTCTCCAACTCGTTCTGAATGGCCTCTGGTCGTGGTTGTTTTTTGGCTTGCATCAAACGGGGCTTGCCCTTGTAGACATTCTTGCCATGTTTACCTGTATCGGTTCAATCTTAGCCTTGTCTTACAAGGCATCAACCCCAGTATTCTGGCTCATGGCCCCATACTTGGCCTGGGTTGGCTACGCTTCGACCCTTAACGCTGCCATCTACTTTCTGAATCCTGCTTGAAACCCATGCTTATCAGGCGGTAAACAGCGCGAACTTCCAAAATACTATTCCTCAATAATGCCTTAATTCCATGACAGAACGTCGCTCCCCGCTAATCATCGATGATCGTAGCAGCGGCGGTCTTCTTGCCAGCAATGGGGCATCCTGGAGAGTAGTGACTGATACTGTGATGGGAGGGAAGTCCATGGCCCGCTTGGTTACAGCGGTGGTCGATGGGCGTCCATGCATATCCTTAACCGGGGAAGTTAGCATTGAAAATAATGGTGGCTTCGTGCAGGCGAGCTTGGATTTAAGTGGGTCTGGTGCTCTTGACGCCACTGGCTACACCGGCATCGAAATGGAAATATTTGGCAACAACGAGCAATACAACCTGCACTTGCGAACTGAAGATACTCAGATCGTCTGGCAATCGTATCGTGCAAGCTTCAATGCGCCGCCATGCTGGACGACACTGTGGCTGCCATTCGACAGCTTTCGATCGCATCGGATTGGTCAGCCGATGGATCTCAGTAAATTGCGGCGACTAGGTCTGGTATGTATCGGCAGAAAAGTGGAAGCAAATCTCAGTATCTCCCGACTATGCTTCCGATGAAATCATCAATTGAAATAGTCTTTCTTGCCCAAATGCTATATGGCCAATTTTGACCGTGCATTATGTTGGTTTAGACGTGATCTGCGTTTGCATGACCATGCGGCGCTCTATCACGCACTGAAACAAAGCAAGACCGTTTATTGCGTTTTTATTTTTGATACTGACATTCTCGACAAGCTCGTCAATAAGCAAGACCGCAGAATAGAGTTCATATGGCAGAGCCTGCGTGAGTTGCAGCAGCGCTTGCATGCACACGGTAGCACGTTGATTGTCTTGCATGGCAAGGCGCAGGAAACCATTCCACAATTAGCAAAGAAATTGGCCGTACAGACGGTATTCTGCAATCACGATTACGAACCGGAGGCCATTCAACGCGATGCAGCAGTTGAAACCGCCTTGGTCCATGACAACATCACATTCCATCACTTTAAAGATCAGGTCATTTTTGAGGGATCTGAATTACTGACCAGCGCGGGGAAGCCATTCAGCGTATTCACGCCCTACAAGAATGCATGGCTTAAGAAGGTAAACGATTTTTATCTTCGCGCTTACCCCACAGAGCGCTATTTTTCTAGCCTCGCCAAGGGATCTGTCGAAGCGATGCCAAATATCGAGTCACTAGGGTTCGAAAAGAGCAATCTCACCACTTTAAATTTATCTACGGGAGAGTCCGGTGCGCAGGAATTATTCTTTGATTTTACCAAGCGCATTGACGACTACCATGAGTCGCGCAACTTTCCCGGCATAAAGGGCGTGTCCTACCTTTCCACACATCTGCGATTCGGCACCATCTCCATTCGCCAGTTGGCTTCATATGCCTACCATGCCGGTAGCATTGGGGCTGAAACCTGGCTAAGCGAATTAATCTGGCGAGACTTCTATCAAATGCTGCTATCCCAGCACCCGCACCTGGCAACAGGGAAAAGCTATAAACCCCAATTCAACAACATTCCATTCTCGAATGGCAAAGAAAAATTTGAAGCCTGGTGCAATGCAAGTACTGGCTTCCCCCTTGTCGATGCCGCAATGCGTCAACTTAACCAGACGGGATATATGCACAACCGGTTGAGAATGATCACCGCTTCATTTCTTGTTAAAGACTTGCATATCGACTGGAGATGGGGAGAACACTATTTCGCTCAGCATTTATTAGACTTTGATTTGGCCGCCAACAACGGCGGCTGGCAATGGGCCGCTTCGACGGGATGTGATGCACAGCCATGGTTTCGTATTTTCAACCCTGTCACCCAGTCCGAAAAATTTGACCCGAAGGGAAAGTTTATTCGCCGGTATTTGCCAGAATTAACTAATTGCCCTGACAAATGGATTCATGCGCCATGGTTGATGCCAGAATTCGAGCAACAGAAATTCGGGATCATAATTGGCAAAAATTATCCAGGCCCTATTGTTGACCATGGGTTAGCCAGAGTAAAAACCCTCAGAATGTTTCAAGCCGCTAATTAACAGTCACGCCTATGAATCGCAGAGGTTTCAATCTGAATCACTTTGCTAACGTCAACTTCCAAGGAAACACCGCAAATAAAAAAAACGGCACCCTCGGGTGCCGTCTTATTAAAGTGCTTAATGTATCGTCTTAGCGGTTGCAGACGTACATGGTGACTTCAAAACCAAAACGCATTTCAGTAACTTCAGGCTTGGTCCACATGATGATCTCCTTTAAATTGGTCAAATTTTAACAAGGCCGTAATTCAATCCCTGTGATACACACTATATCCACGCAATTCACTCAAGTATTCAGTGCGGTCATGAAACCTGGCTACTGATTTTCATGAAGCATGCCTAATCATGGCATTAGCTGCGGATCAGGTGATCGAAAGCGCCGAGCGCTGCCTTTGCGCCGTCACCGAGAGCAATGACGATCTGCTTATAAGGCACCGTCGTCACATCGCCAGCGGCGAATACGCCGGGTACTGAAGTCTGGCCGTGGCTGTCGACTTCGATCTCGCCGTACTTGCTCAGGCTAACTGTGCCCTTTAGCCAGTCGGTGTTCGGTATCAGGCCGATCTGCACGAAGACCCCGGCCAGGTCAATGCGATGCGAGGTGCCGGTGGCGCGGTCGGTAAAAGTAAGGCCGTTCACCTTGTGGCCATCGCCGTTGATCTCGGTGGTCTGCGCCTGGCAGATCACTTCCACGTTAGGCATGCTGAACAGCTTCTTCTGCAATACCGCGTCGGCACGCAGTTTTTCATCGAACTGAAACAGCGTGACATGTTCGACGAAGCCGGCCAGGTCAATCGCCGCCTCGACACCGGAATTTCCGCCGCCGACTACTGCAACTTTCTTCCCTTTGAACAGGGGGCCATCGCAGTGCGGGCAGTAGGCCACGCCCTTGCCACGGTATTCCTTTTCACCTGGCACGTTCAATTCTTTCCAGCGTGCACCGGTAGCGAGGATGACCGACTTGCTCTTCAGCAAGCCGCCACTGGCAAGTTTCACCTCGATCAGGTCGCCGCTGGTGATAAGCTTCTCGGCGCGCTGCAGGTTCATGATGTCAACGTCATAGCTGCGTACATGTTCTTCCAGCGCAGCAACCAGCTTAGGTCCATCGGTTTCCTTGACAGAAATGAAGTTCTCGATGGCGAGGGTGTCCATTACCTGGCCGCCGAATCGCTCTGCCACCACACCGGTGCGGATGCCCTTGCGTGCTGAATAGACTGCTGCTGCCGAGCCGGCCGGGCCGCCGCCTACCACCAGCACGTCGAACGGTTCCTTGGCGCTGATCTTCTCGGCTTCGCGCTTGACGCCCTGGGTGTCGACACGCGCCAGAATCTGGGCGAGTTCCATGCGGCCCTGATCGAATACTTCGCCGTTCAGATAGACGGTGGGTACGGCCATGATCTCGCGCTGGTTCACTTCGTCCTGGAACATGGCGCCATCAATCATCACGTGTTCGACGCCCGGGTTGTAGACCGCCATCAGGTTAAGCGCCTGCACCACGTCGGGGCAGTTATGGCAGGAAAGCGAGATGTAGGTTTCGAAACGGAAAGTGCCTTCCAAGCCCTTGATCTGCTCTATAACCTCTGCGCTGACTTTTGGCGGATAACCGCTGACTTGGAGCAATGCCAACACCAGCGACGTGAACTCGTGGCCCATCGGAACGCCTGCAAAGTGCACGCGGGTTGCTTGCCCCGGTCGACCGACGCTGAAACTGGGGCGGCGACTGTTGCTACCGTCCTCGCGCAGGCTGATTTTTTGCGAGAGGGCGGTAATTTCGTGCAGCATCTCGCGCATTTCCTGCGACCTAGGCGAGCCGTCCAGACTGGCCACCAATTCGATCGGCTGTTCCAGCCTTTCGAGATAGGCCTTGAGTTGGTTCTGGATGTTGGCGTCAAGCATTTTTATTTCTCCCTGAAATGGTTTTCACTGCAAAGCAAGCGATAGGTACGCTCGCTTTACGCTGAAAACCGCCCGGGCATCGCCCGGACGGGATTGCATGCAGACCTTAGATCTTACCGACCAAGTCCAAGGACGGGGTCAGCGTGGAGGCACCTTCGTTCCACTTGGCCGGGCAGACTTGGCCCGGGTGCTCGGCCACGTATTTCGCGGCCTTCACTTTGCGCAGGGTTTCCTTGACGTCGCGGGCGATTGCATTGTCATGGATTTCCAAGGTCTTGATTACGCCTTGCGGATTGATCACGAAGGTGCCGCGCAGTGCCAGACCCTCTTCCTCGATGTGCACGCCGAAAGCGCGAGTCAGTTGGTGGGTCGGATCGCCGACCAGCGGGAACTTCGCCTTGCCGACAGCCGGGGAAGTCTCATGCCACACCTTGTGCGAGAAGTGGGTGTCGGTGGTCACGATGTAGACCTCGGCGCCCAGCTTCTGGAACTCGCCGTAGTTGTCGGCAGCATCCTCGACTTCGGTCGGGCAGTTGAAAGTGAACGCGGCCGGCATGAAGATAACCACGGACCACTTGCCTTTCAGGTCGGCGTCGGTCACCGGCACAAACTGGCCATTGTGATAAGCGGTTGCCTTGAACGGCAGGACTTGGGTATTAATCAAAGAGATAGTCATATTTTGCTCCTTTTGGGTTGATGAATAGACAACGGAATGCATTGTAGGTAATGACAATCAATAGTTCCAATTGATTGTTTAAAACATTACGATTGATTTAATCAATTACAATAATTTTTATTGTAATTTTGATGGCGAGGGGTTTTTACAAGATCCCAGTGCACCAGAAAATTGGGGTTCTTCAATAAAACAGGCCAATATCAGTCAATCACGTCAGCAATGGGTGCATCCAGATGAACAAGGCTTGACCTTGGGATTCAGCATTCCTTGCTAGAGCGGCAATTTCTGCCACCAGGGACTGAACCTCCTCAGCGGGCAAGTCGCTCATCTCGAAATCCTCGGTGGCTGCTAACTCCTCACCAACGATCTCAATAGCGTCCTCTTCGAGGCTGGCGAGCTTCTCCGTCAATTCATCCGGAATCCGGAGAACAATAGGGCCATCGTCGTCAACAGCATAAACCGGTTCATAGGCATAAACTGCATCCTCAATGCCGTCGCCTGTCACTAGACAGTGCAAAATTATGATCTTAGCCCTGTCGATATCTCTTGCCTCGATGCCGCTCCACTCATCGACAGGATGCTGCGATTCCCCGATAGCCTCGACATCCTCTTCATCCGCACTGACGATATTTACCAGAATTCCCATGGCCGACCTTTGTGATTAATTGATGAACGAATGTTAACTTCATCGCACTATTTTGTTAGGCATTTTTATTTTCCTCAAATCTATTAGTGAGCCTCGGAATGACTGCAAAGAGCAGCTTTTCATTTCGTACCAGCCATTTCCTCGCGCAACCAGTGCTCCAGTACCGATAGCACATACCACTTCTCTTCGGAGGAAAGCTCTCTCCCGTGAGGGATGTGGTGCCATTTCTCCAGGCAGCCGCGGCAGCAGCAAGCAGTAGCGTGCTGGGCGACAAACACCGGATGGCCGCGGAACGGCGTCTGCTTGCCATCGTTGGGAATGACTGCCGGCGCAAGGCGTTTGGAGACGAAATCCTCTGCGTGTTTCAGCACCACGGGCAGGCCCTTGCTACGCAAGTAATCAAGATCCTTGCCACGCAGATGGAAGCTGCTCCGGAAAGCCGATTTGGAGAGTGAGAAAAAGAGGTCGTCGAGATTTCTCATGCGTTAAACTAGGAACTGGAAGGAGCCATGATGAGCCTGAACGATCAATTGAAATCAGCGATAGCCGCCGCGCTGGCAGGCGAGTGGGATCAGTCTCACCGTATCGTGCAGGAGTTCAATGACCCCACTGCGTGCTGGATCCATGCCGTCCTGCACAAAATCGAGGGTGATGACTGGAACAGCCGCTATTGGTACGCGCGGACGCGCGGCGAAAGTTTTGAGGATTTCTCCGACCCCAAGGCCGAACTGGAGTCGATCCTGCAAGGATTGCAGTAGGCAACAAGGCCTTGCCCGGTCAGTCTTCCAGCCGGAACCCCACCTTGAGGGTGACCTGGTAATGTGCCACCTTGCCGTCCACGATGTGCCCACGTGTTTCCACCACTTCGAACCAGTCCATATGGCGGACGCTTTGCGCCGCCTTGGCGATGGCATTGCTGATAGCGTCGTCGGTACCCGTCGTCGAGGAACCCACCAGTTCAATCATCTTGTAAGTGTGCGCGGTCATTGCCATTCTCCTGTCCGTTGTCATGACATGACAATCATGCGCGCATGCAAAAGCTTTGTCGACCACAGCACCTTCATTGGGGTAAACGGGATCAATGCAGTTGCCGCAAGTCCAGCCGGCGCAGCCGGGGCGCTAATTTAGCGGTCATTGCGACGACCAACAGTGTCATCGTTCCGCCGAAAATTACCGAAGGCACCAGCCCCATCAGCCGCGCCGCCAGGCCCGATTCGAACGCGCCGAGTTCGTTGGACGAGCCGATAAAGATACCGTTGATGGCAGAAACCCGGCCGCGCATGGCATCCGGCGTGGCCAGCTGCAGGATCGTGGTGCGCATCACCACCGAGATGCCGTCAAAAGCGCCGGACAGCAGCAACAGCACACCGGCGAGCCAAAAATGGGGGCTGAGGGCGAAGCCGATGATACACAGGCCGAACCCGGCTATCGCACCCAGCAGCCAGCGCCCGGCGTGACGGCTGATGGGGTGGCGCGCCAGCATCAGCCCGGTGACCACGGCACCGATAGCCGGCGCCGCACGCAGGATGCCGAGTCCCTCCGGGCCATAGTGGAACACATCCTGGACGAACGCGGGCAGCATGGCAACCGCCCCGCCGAACAATACGGCGATCATGTCTAGCGACATGGCGCCGAACACGATCTGGTTGCCATAGACGAAGCGCAAGCCATCAGCGATGCTGGCGAACACCGGCGCACTTTGCGCCGACGGCGGCTCCTTTACCCGCAAGGATAGCAACGCCACGGCAGCACCCATGCAGAGCAAGGTCGCTACTGCGTAAGCAGTAGTGGTGCCGGCCCAGCCTATGAGGATGCCACCCATCGCGGGACCAGCCACCAACCCGAACTGGAAAGCGGAACTGCCGATGCCGGCGGCTCGCGCGTATTGCTCGCGCGGGAGGATGATCGCGAACAGTGAATTATACGAGGGGCCGATGAAGGCACGAGCCACACCGGTGAAGGCGATGGACGCGTAAATCCACAACGAGGCGTCGCCGCCCAGCCAGCCGGCGGCAACCGCCGTCAGCGTAAGCGCATTGAAAAACAGCATGACACAGGCGAATACACCAAACATGCGCCGCGAGTAGTGATCCACCGCATAGCCGGCGAACAGGGCGAAACCGAAATAAGGGATGACCTCGGCCAATCCAACCAGCCCAAGCGCCCAAGGGTCGTGCGTCAGCTCATAGATATGCCAACCGACCACCACCGCCATGAGCTGGTAGGCCAGCACGATCATGATGCGGAAAATCAGCAGCCGCAAAAACACAGGATTAAGATGAGGTGAAAGTGGGGCGTCCATCACTGAATGACTATCTCAAGGCCGGGCGAGTATGGCCACAGCAAAAACCGGAAAGTCATGATTATCTCACTACCGTTCCGCCGCGTTCACGGTAAAAACGATGCCGCCCCAGGATTTCATGGCCGCATCGTTAGTACAAACCCACGGGCGCTGGTAATATCGCGCCCTGCAAAACAACAACCCAAGGACAGCACCATGAGCGACATCACCATCGAACACAACCCGAGCACCAGCCGCCTGAATGCACTGGGCGTTTCCAGCTGGCCAACCTGGTCGAAGGAAGTTTCCGTATTTCCGTGGTATTTCCATGAGCAGGAAATCGCCTACATTCTCGATGGCGAGTGCGTAATCACACCCGAAAATGCTGCGCCGGTGACTTTCGGCAAAGGTGATCTGGTCACTTTCCCCGCCGGCCTGAAGTGTAGCTGGGAGGTGCGTCAGCCGCTACACAAGCACTACCAGCTGGATGGCACGAAACTTGGACAAATTGCACGCCGCATCCGCGCAATTCTGCCTTTTTGATGGCAATAGAAAACCTCTTTCATCTTTTGGAGGTAAAATCCAAATGTTAGTGCTGTGAATCAGGCAGTAAGCTTGAGAAATCAAGCCGATGAGCCGTCATTGACCTAGTGTGACCCTGCCGATATAGATTAGGCGCACTAACCCAACCCGAGCATTTTAAAAATCAAGGCAATGGGGGGACAACCCTGCCCCCCGTTGTGATGACCGCATTACCCGAAGCGATAGTGCTTTCGCAAAGGTTTCTTGACTTCCCATGTGCATGACATGCCGGATGGGAAAGTGACCAGATCACCTTTGCCGAAAGTCACCGGCTCCCCGCCTTTCGGGGTCACTACAACCTCCCCCTCGAGTACGTAGGCAACCTCGGTTTCACCATAACTCCATGGGAATACCGAAACTTCCTTCGACCAGGTTGGCCAGCTGGAAACGCCCAGTGCATTCAGGCGGCTGGTGCTCGGGTTGTGTTCGATGATGATGTTGCTCATGACCGGTCCTTTCTTTCTCTGAACTACCCGACCATCATAAGATATATCTGTATCGATGAAAATATGACTCCCCATTGCCATGAGGGTTCGGGAAAATCGATGTCTATCATGGATAGGCAAGGATGCGCACTTTCCTGGATCGGCTTATAATGCGTTCCCTTTTCGGACCGACCGGCACAATCTGGTTCCTGTGAATTCTCTTAAACGGCGGTAGCGGTCACTTTAAACTTCCCGAGCCGCAGTGTAGCGCCAGATTCAGGCCCCCGACCTTTTCTCTCATTTCCGTGGTGTCTCGAAAGCGCAATGTTTACCAACTAGACTGACATAATCAGTTATCAGGTTGGCATTCCGCTTGCTTGGAATTAAATATCGTTTTACGGGTGTTATTTGAATATGCTTTATGTTTGGAGTCTCTTCGTGCGGGTTTCGCACTGGTTGCTGGTCACGGCGTTTACCGTCGCATTTCTGACTCACCAATCCCTGTGGAACCTGCAGACGCATGCCCTGGCTGGCTATTCGGCAGGCGCACTGTTGCTGGGGCGTATCACTTGGGGGATGTTGGCCCGGGGTTACTGCAACTTTTCCCGCTTTCCGTTCATGCCGAAGGAAGGGCTGCGCTATGCCTGGGCAGCCGTTACCGGTCAAGCCAAAAGGTTTATCGGACATAATCCTGCCGGCAGCCTGGTCATTTACGGCATGCTGGTCATCGGGCTGATGACAGTCGCTTCTGGCCTGTTGGTATATAACGATGCTTACCTTCCGATTTCGTCAAAATACCCGCAGATGTTTCACAGCGTCATGGCGTGGGGCTGGCTGGGGCTGGTGGTCACGCACATCAGCGGTGTACTGGTGGAAAGCATGCTGCACAAGGAGAACTTGATCCTCACCATGATTACCGGGTTCAAGCGGCGCCGTCTGCAACATAAAACCGAACAGAACCCTGCGGCCACATCGTCCGAACGCTCCTGATGCATAGTCATGCCATGACGGCCCTAGTCACTTCAACTCCTTTTCCGTGAGCGGGCCGTATACCAGTTCATCCATACCCCAGAAGCCGCCCTTGGCATCCAGGTAGTAGCTGCCATCATCGGCCGCCTGGTATAGCGTGAAGCTGTAAACCTTGTTGTTATAGTACTTGTCCGGCTCGGTATAGACGATCTTCAATAGCCGGCTAGCGATGACTTTTTTCCATTCCTGCACTTCCAGCTTGGGGAAAGGCAGCAGCGCTTGACTGTTAACTCCGAAATAATCCTTGTACCTTTGGTTGAACCCCGTTTGTATTTCAGACGTAATCTGCTGCCCGGCGGGTATTGCGTGCTCGGCGGCAATTCCCTCCAAACTGGCCACTAGCAAGAGAATCAAAAAATAGCTGCGGTACATGATGCTTTAATCCTGAGATATTGCCGAAAGACAATTTTCGGTGTCTGGCCGCCTCAGTTCAAGTTTTTTCGATGGCCCGAACACATGAGGCCGGCACGATTCATGAAAATCATTAGCCGTATTTCATGACTTTGGTCAGTGGGCTGAGCGAATTGTCGGCGCAGAATAGTCTCAATGACTACAGAGCGTAATACTCCATGAAGCGCTCCATAGTACTGAACCCCAATAGTGAACTTATTAAAGGAGACTGACCATGTGGACCAAGCCCGAAGTAACCGAAATGCGTTTTGGCTTTGAAGTGACGATGTACGTCTGCAACCGCTAATCAGCGGAAAATCTGAATGAATGACGGGGGCGCAAGCCTCCGTTGCTTTTTGTGGCGGCCGCTACTACCGGCCGCTGAAGTTCAGGACAAAACCTTTGGGTAGCAGCACCCACATCCGGCTGTCCCGCTGCTTCATCGCACCGGCCTGACGCCCGGCCTCGAATCCCGTACCCCAGTAGAAATCTGCCCGCACCGCCCCCTTGATGGCGCCGCCGGTATCCTGTGCCAGCATCAACCGCTGCATCGACTTGGCGCTGTTGGGATAGGTGGTGCTGAGAAACACTGGCGCACCGAGTGGAATGTAGCGTGGATCGATGGCGATGCTGCGCTCCGCAGCGATAGGCACCCCCAAAGCCCCCAGCGGGCCGCTCAAACCATTGGGCAGTTCACGGAAGAACACATAGCTGGGATTGCTGTTGAGCAAATCGCGCAGCTTGTCAGGGTTGCGCCGCCCCCATTCCTTGATGCCCTGCATAGAAGCCTTGTCGGCCGTCAACTCACCCCTGTCGATCAGCACCTTGCCGATGGACTGGTAGGGCTGGCCGTTCTGCTCGGCGTAGCCCACGGGAATGCTCTCGCCGTTCTCCAGTTTGACGATGCCGGAACCTTGAATTTGCAGGAAGAACAAGTCGACGACATCATCCACCCAGATGAGCTCCCTGCCCGCAAGCGGGGACTGCGCGACGTCGATCTCGCCGCGGGCGTAATAAGGCGCCAGCTTGTTACCGTTCATCTTGCCGCGCAGACGGCGGTTGGCGAGATCGGGATAAATCGACCCTAACTCCACGGTGATCAGATCGTCCGGTTTGGTATAAAGCGGATAGCGATAACGTTCGGTACGAGTACGGCTGCCATTCAGCAATGGCTGGTAGTAACCAGTAATCAACCCGGTATCGCTGCCATCCGGATTGATGACTTGGTAAGGCGTAAAGTGTTCATACAGCAGGGCATTGATGGATTCGTTCGTCGGCGAAGCAAGCTTTACGGCAGCTTCACAGGCGGGGCGCCAGGCTTCCTGCTTTTTCAGGGCAGCGCAGCTTTGCAGCAGCGCGCCCCAGGCGGCAGTGAGATTATCCTGATCGAAACCGGAAAGGCTGGTCCAGTCAGTTTTGCGCAACAGGTTGAATTCCGTCGCCTTGGAGGGCTCGCCTGGCTTTGGCGGTGGCGGCATATAGCGTTCCACATCAGGGATCTGCAACGGCGGCAGGGTTTCCGCCGGCTCGCAGACACATGCTTGCGGTGGCGGTGGCGGAGCCGGAGCGGGCAAGGACGCCGGGCTTGCGATGGCCGGCTTGACCGGCTGTTCGGCACAGGCCGCAAGCCACAGCGACAGCAACACGACAAGACAACGCAGCATCAATGCAACACACGCGGAATTGTAAGGATAAATGCCGGAATAGGTGAATCGAACTGGGTACCGTCCTCGGCGGTCATGTGGTAACTGCCACGCATGGTGCCTATCGGTGTGGCCAGCACGGTGCCGCTGGTGTACTGGAAATGCTCGTTCGGCTGCAAAAGCGGCTGTACACCAACCACGCCCAGGCCACGCACTTCTTGTACTTCATTGTTGGCATCAGTGATGATCCAGTGACGGCTGATCAGCTGTGCCGCCACGCTACCGGTGTTGGTAATGGTGATGGTGTAGGAAAAGACGTAGCGGTTCTGTGCTTCATCCGACTGCTCCGGCACAAACGCCGTTTCGACATGAATCGAGAATTCGTAGCGTTTGTGCGTTGGCATGTTAGCTGATCAGTCCTGTAGTGGGCGAGCTGGGTGAAGCCGAGTAGAGCTTCTTCGGCATGCGCCCGGCCAGATAAGCCTCGCGTCCAGCCTCCACCGCTTTCTTCATGGCCGAGGCCATCAGCATCGGGTCTTTTGCCGCCGCGATGGCCGTATTCATCAGTATCCCTTCGCAGCCCAACTCCATGGCGATGGCAGCATCGGATGCAGTGCCGACGCCGGCATCCACCAGCACCGGAACCTTGACGGTGTCGATAATGATCTGCAGATTCCACGGATTGAGGATGCCCATGCCGGAACCAATCAGCGAGGCCAGCGGCATCACCGCGCAACAGCCGACCTCTTCCAGCTGTTTCGCGATAATAGGGTCGTCGGAGGTGTAAACCATGACATCGAAGCCGTCTTTCACCAGCGTCTTGGCGGCAGCAATAGTTTCAATCACATTGGGATAGAGGGTATGCGGATCGCCCAGCACTTCCAGCTTGACCAGATTGTGTCCATCCAGCAACTCACGCGCCAGCCGCAGTGTGCGCACCGCATCGTCCGCCGTATAGCAACCGGCTGTGTTAGGCAGATAGGTAAACTGCTCCGGCGGCACGAAATCCAATAGCGACAGCTCGCCCACATTCTGGCCGATGTTGGTGCGACGGATGGCAACGGTGACGATTTCTGCTCCGCTTGCATCAATTGCAGCGCGCGTCTGTGTGAAATCCTTGTACTTGCCGGTACCAACCAGTAACCGTGAATGGTAGGTCCTACCGGCGATATTCAATGTATCCATCAAAATCCGTTCCCTAGCCTCCACCTACAGCCCCGACGATTTCCAGTTTATCCCCAGATGCCAGAGAAGTTTTTGGAAAAGCCGCGCGCGGCACGATTTCGCCATTGCGTTCGATGGCAATGCGTTTGCCTTCCAGCCCCATGCGACTGACCAATTGCGCGACAGTGAACTCGGAATCCTCATAGCTGCGCGACTTGCCGTTAATGGTGAGATTGATCAATTTTGTGAAAGGATCCAAATCAAGTAAAATCGGTGCCGTTGCGGGTGTAGTTCAATGGTAGAACGAAAGCTTCCCAAGCTCTAGACGTGGGTTCGATTCCCATCACCCGCTCCAACTCCATCCTGACCGTCACATGAACCACCATGCGGCCTACCAGCGTATTTTAGCACTAGCAAGCCTGATTGATCTGCGGATTTTTGTCAGCCCATCCAAAGTTGGTGCGCCGCATCAACATCAGGAAACTGTTGCTGAAAAGTGCGGCATACACGACTCGAACGTGTGACCTACGGCTTAGAAGGCCGTTGCTCTATCCGGCTGAGCTAATGCCGCGTGGGCTATTGAAGGCGCTGCAACATATCCAGACGCCCTGTAAGAAATACGATCCAAGAACGGATCGCAGAAAACCTGGTCGGGGTGGAGAGAT
>Ga0316616_100000162_pt1 | contig 17638 bp, 12 predicted proteins | sample OWC_Aug_M1_C1_D1_FD_207660 | JGI IMG/M metagenome (GOLD analysis project Ga0316616, IMG submission 207660) | Wetland soil microbial communities from Old Woman Creek delta, Ohio, United States - OWC_Aug_M1_C1_D1_B | ecosystem: Environmental > Terrestrial > Soil > Wetlands | place: USA: Ohio... | reverse complement strand
CGCGGGTTGGAGATTGATCCGGGCAACCTCAAAGGTCTGCGCGAAAAAGGCATCTGCCTGCAGCGGCTGGCCCTTGCCGGCAGTCCCGGCCATTCTCTGGACCGGGCACGCGAGCACTATCGAAATGTCTTGAAGACCTTCGCCAACGACCCGGAGACCTGGGCCCTGCTGGGCCGCGTCGACAAGGACGCCTGGACCGCCGCATGGCGACAGCCCGGCAAGACGCCTGAGCAGATGCGGGAAGAAGCCGCCTACGAAGACGCCCTGCTGCGCACCGCCATCGACAGCTACGCCAAGGGGTTTCGACGAAACCCCGGTCATTACTACTCCGGCATCAACGCACTGACGCTGATGCACGTGTATCGCTCCCTCACCAACGATGAGCGCTACGACCGCGAGATGGCTGCCATGGCCGGTGCGGTGCGCTACGGCGCGGAATGCGAACCGGACGACCGACAACGCTTCTGGTCCCAGGCAACCCTGGGCGATCTTGAGGTGCTGGTGGGCACGCCGGACACGATCAGGTCCGCCTACAAGGAGGCCATTGCAAGATGCGAAAAAGATTGGTTTGCCCTTAACTCCAGCCGGGCGCAACTGCAGATACTCAGGGATCTTGGCTTCAAGCCGGACAACGTCACGGCCGCCATCGCCACCTTCGACCATGCACTGCAAAAACTCGCCAAGCCCGAAGACAAGTGGCAGCCGCACCGCGTGTTCCTGTTCAGCGGCCACATGATCGACGCTCCGGAACGCGCCACACCACGCTTTCCGCCGGAGAAAGAACCCATCGCGGCGCAAAAGATCTCCGAAGCACTGGATCAGCTGGGCGCCGGACCGGACGACCTTGCCCTGACCCAGGGAGCCTGCGGCGGGGATCTCCTGTTCACCGAGGCCTGTCTGCAACGAGGCGTGAAAGTTAATTGGCTGCAGCCGTTTCGCGAACCGGATTTCATTCATAATTCCGTCGTTCGCTGCAGCGAGGCCTGGCGCAAACGCTATCTCGACACAAAGGTTAAGCTCGCCGCTCCCATCCGATCGGCACCGGATGAGCTGGGTGAGCCGCCGCCGGGTACTGATCCGGGCTACCCTTACGAACGATGCAATCTGTGGCTGCTCTACACGGCACTGGCCTACGGCGTCGACAAGGTGCGCTTCGTCTGCCTGTGGAACGGCGGTGGAGGCGACGGCCCAGGGGGTACGGCGCACATGTACAACGAAGTGAAGCGACGGACAGGGCAAGTCACATGGATCGACGTTCGGAAACTCTAGAGACGTCGCACGGCGCCCTTGCATCGACGGGCAATATCGCCGGCCCAACCGTGCCCAAACGCAGCTTCGCCTCGCGCCTCTTTGGCTACGACCGCCTCCTCTCCTTTGCTCACGGCCCGACAAGTGTAAACCCCTACGAGCGTAACAACCTCTGGCAGCTCTACATCGCCCTTTCCCTGGTGCCGGAGAAGGTGAGGTTCATCTGCCTCTGGGACGGTAAAGGCGGCGATGGGCCAGGGGGAACGAAGCATATGTACGACGAAGTGATCAGGCGTTCCGGGTTATCGATCCTGCAGAACTTTCCGAAGAACTTGATTGAGACCTGAAGAAAGGAGGAAAAGCCATGTCATACGTACAGAGGATTCTGACTCCGGGACCGAAGAAGATCCTCGCCCTCGACGGCGGGGGGATCCGCGGGATGATGACCGTCGAGATTCTTTCCGGGATCGAGGAGATGCTCCGGAAGGCGCTGGGGAGGGGAGATGACTTTGTGCTTGCCGACTTTTTCGATTACGTTGCCGGAACGAGCACGGGGGCCATCATCGCGACGTGCATTTCGCTGGGGATGCCCGTGGCCGAAATCCGTGACTTCTACATCAACAGCGGGAGGGAAATGTTCGACAAGGCCTCCATCTTGAACAAGTTCCGTTACAAGTATGAGGATGACAAGCTCGCGGCTAAGCTCAAGGCGGTCGTCGGTGCCGACACAACCTTCCGCAGCGAAAAGCTGAAAACCCTTTTGCTGATTGTCATGCGTAATGCCACGACGGACTCGCCCTGGCCGCTGTCGAACAACCCCGGAGCAAAGTACAATAACCCCGAACGACCCGACTGTAATCTGAACATCCCCCTCTGGCAACTCGTACGGGCCAGCACAGCTGCCCCGGTCTATTTTCCCCCCGAGGTGATCCATGTCAAGGGTCAGGAGTTTATCTTTGTGGACGGCGGCGTGACCACTTACAACAACCCGGCTTTCATGGCTTTTCTCATGGCAACGGTGGAGCCATACAACCTCAACTGGCCGACGGGAGAGGACAAGATGCTGCTTGTCTCCATTGGAACCGGCACGAGCCCTGACGCGAATGCCGACCTCAGCCCCAATGACATGAACCTTGTTTTCAATGCGACCCGGATTCCCTCCGCCCTGATGTATGCCGCCCTGAACGAGCAGGACTTTCTCTGCCGGACCTTCGGCAAGTGCCTGGCCGGCGATGAGCTGGATCGGGAAGTGGGGGACATGATCGGCAAGAAAGGCCCCGTGCCCAAGAAACTCTTCACGTACATGAGATACAACGCGGAATTGACTGAGAAGGGGCTTGCCGCACTGGGTCTGCCCGACATCGTCCCCGAGAACGTCCAGAAGCTGGATTCCATACAGTATATCAGTGACCTCCAGCGGATCGGAAAGGCAGTGGTCGACAAAAAGGTCAATATCGCGGACTTCGGGCAGTTCATCTAGGTCTGCAGGAACAGAGGGGCACGATACCTGTTGAGTTTTGCGAAGGCCCAGGAGACGAGGCCTGATATCCGCCTCTTTGAAGGCGAATCAGCGCGTATCTTTAACACCAAAGCTGCCCGTGATTGTCTGAGCAATCATCCTTTCTCAATGTAAGGGGGAGGTGCAGTCATGGAACACAATGAAATTCCGTCATCCGATGCAGCGGCCGGGGCTGAGATGGAGTGCCTGAAGTCTGATATTCAGACCCTCCCCTTCGATGAATTCAAGAGGAAGATAAAGTACCACAAGGATCACTTCGAGTTTGTCAAAGCCCGGGAAATACTTACGTTGCGTCTTTCCCGCGAAGAGGATGTGAGGAATAAGGTCTGGCTCCGGCAGCAGCATGCGCTTTGCACCTACAAGGATGAGGACATGCTCCCTGCCAAACGTTTCTCAGATGCGCTCCGGCAGTTGGCAGCGATCGGTCTTCTCTTCCCCGACAAGGCCGAGAAGGACGCAATACAGGAAGTCCCAAAAGACGTCCCAAAAGACATCCCAAAAGACATCCGAAAGAAAATCCAAAAGGAAATATCAGAGACGCTTTCACTTGGCGGTGCCGTGTACAAACGCCTGTTTGAGTTCAACGGGCAGATAGAAAATCTCCACAACGCCCTGTCGTTTTACCGCGCGGCATGGAAGAGGAACCCGACCCGCGAAAATGCATACCCCGGCCTGAATGCCGCCTTCATTCTCGACATGCTCTCTTCCCGTCTTGGCCGACTTGAAGCCTTGACCGGCACGAAATCGGAGGAGGCTCAAAACTTCAAAAAGCAGGCGAAGGAACTGCGGCAAGAGATCAAAAAACTATTCGATCCTGAAGATGAAGATCCTGGCGTTAAAGAGATGGCAAAAAAAGTGCTGCACTCGTTCAAAGGATTATTCCGTCATGCAGCGGTCGGGGAAGAGAAGGCAATAAATCCGGAAGAGGAATACTGGGACGCAACAACGGCGGCCGAAGTCCATTTTGGGCTTGGAGAATATAAGGAGGCGGAGAGATTGTTGGCCATCGCCCGGGATCTCAAGGTGGGCGATTGGATGAAGCAGACCACCTTCCGGCAGCTCGTGACTCTCGCCCGTCTCCAGGGATATATGCCTCCGCCCGAGAACCTGCCGCAGAAAGAATGGGGTGGCCCCTGGCAGGCCCTTGCTGCCTTTCTGGGCCCCGATTGCTGCCAGGCTTTTTCCTGCTGGCGCGGGAAAGTCGGTCTTGCCCTTTCCGGCGGTGGATTCCGGGCATCCTTGTTCCACCTTGGGGTGCTAGCCCGACTGGCCGAGATGGATGTGCTCAGAGGCGTGGATGTCCTGTCGACCGTTTCCGGGGGGAGCATCGTCGGTGCGCATTACTATCTGGAGGTGCAGAATCTGCTTAAAAAGAAGGAGGACGGCGAGGTTACCCTGGTTGACTATATCGAGATCGTCCATCGAGTGATGGAGCAGTTTCTTGCCGGAGTGCAGCGGAACTTGCGCTGCAGGGCCCTGACAAACCTTGCGAGCAACTTCCGGCTGCTCTTTTTCCCGGGATACACCCGGAGCCATCGGATGGGAGATCTCTACGAGCGGGAGCTGTACAGCCGGGTTAATGACGAGCATGATCCTGACGATACAAGGACCATGCACGGGCTTTTCATCAAGCCGGCAGGTGACCCGGACAAGGCTGCGTTCAGACCCAAGTTTCATAACTGGCGACGCCGGGCAAAGGTCCCGACACTGATTATCAATACGGCATGCTTGAACTCGGGGCACAGCTGGCATTTCACGGGAAGTTGGATGGGGGAGCCGCCGGGCCTCGTCGGAGAGGACGTGTCGGCCACCGCACGGAATCGCAGGCTTTATTATGAGGATGCGCCCCGGAAGGCACAGAAGGAATACCGGCTGGGTCACGCCGTTGCCGCGTCTGCCTGCGTGCCCGGCTTGTTCGAACCTCTCGTAATCCGCGGGCTCTATCCGGGCCGTGTGATTCGTCTTGTCGACGGGGGCGTTTTCGACAATCAGGGTGTGCAGGGCCTCCTTGATGAGTCATGCACGTTCATCCTGTGCAGCGACGCATCTGGTCAGATGGATGATCAGCCGAGTCCCCCGGCGGGCATACTGGGGGTCACAATGCGCGCCAATTCCATCCTCCAGGAGCGTGTCCGGCAGGCGGAATACCAGGATCTCAAGGCTCGCGTGGAAAACAGGGCGCTGGACGGCTTCTTCTTCATCCATTTGAAGCAAGACCTCAAACCGGCCGCCCTTCCCTGGATCAAGTGCAAGGATGAAAAGAGGGAACCTACACAAGATACAACGACGCCCTATGGCATCGACCGTGATCTGCAGGAGAAATTGGCGGCCATCAGGACGGATTTGGACTCGTTTACCGAAGTGGAGGCCTTCTCGCTCATGCTGAGCGGCTATCGAATGGCGAAACACAAGTTCGAAGAACTAAACGAGCAATATCATAGGGAAGGTGGCGAGGGAAACTGGGGGGACTTCAAGATAGATGCCCCGAGTGGGAGGTGGCCGTTTCTGGTCCTTGATACGATCATGTCCAAGGCGGGCAACTCTGCCGATATGCGCCGCAAGGATCTCGAGAAGCAACTGGACGTGGCCCACAATCGGGCGTTCAAGATGTGGAAGTTGATGTCACCCCTGGCGAAGGGTTTGTGCGTTGGGCTCATCATCCCTGCCGTGGCCGCTGCCGGATGGCTGTTAAAAGTGCAGGTGAATTGGGACTACCCGATCCCTCTTTGGAGCCTGGTGGCTGCCGTGGCTCTCTTCCTGGTCAGTCTCCGAGTGCCTGCCTGGAAATGGTTCAACCCGGAGAGCGCGGTGAAGAGCTATTTCCTGAAGGCCATTCTGCTCGCAGTCGGCTGGGTGATCATGCATGTCCATATTCACCTGTTTGACTGGATGTTCCTGAGACGAGGAAGCATTGACAGGCTGATGAAGCTGCCTTCGGAAGACTAGATCGATGGAAGAGGCACAACAACCTGCACCAGATCATGCTATTACATGTCATGACTAAAGACTGCATCTACTTCATTTCAACTGCAAGGATTAAGGACTTTCGTATTCATCAGCGGCGCAGCGGCTCTGCTGCAACGCTGTGTTAGCTGGCATTTACATCTTTTTCAAATTCATCGAGTCGCTTATCGATGATTCGCTCGAGGATGGAGTGTTCTTGTGTGCCTTTCGGAGTAGAGATCAGCCACGTCATATTGCCGGCCGAAGCGAGGCGTTGCTCAAGCAATCCCGCTGAATTGCCGGAGTAAAAACAAAGACTACTCGCCAATCGTGAAGACTGATTCTCCTGCCCAGCCCCGGAAATCACTGCATGCTGTCGAGCCCCAGCGCATGGTAAATGGGCTTTATCCTCTCCATCGCACATCGCCTGTGGTCCTTTACGGCTTCCTGGAACTTATACCAGTCCGAATCGAAGAAAGATTGCTTGCCCCAGTAACAATCGAAGATGTCAAGTTCCATCTCCTTTTTCTCGATCGCGGCATGGCGCCAGCGGTTCAGATCGTAATCGTAACGCTCCTCGCTCAAATCCGGACAGATCTCTTTGTACGCAGCGACTCTCGCATCGCCGGCGCCTCCCAACGGCGCCCTTGCGATCATACAGCCTTCAAGCTTGCCCTTCAATTGACTGAATACGGCAAGGGCCTCACTCTCGGTACTTCCGGGGTGAAGGAACGGGTAAAGGTACGTGAACATTTCCTTCGCTGCCGACAGGAACCGCTCATTGTTGTTAATTCTGCAAAATGGGTCAGGCAACCGGTCGTCGGTCCACTCGTGGTTGATCCTGTCGGGGTCGCGCGTAAAGTTTGCATGGCAGATATGCGGAAGCGCGATCGGCGCGGTACGGGCGTTCCACACATCTCTTCGGCCGAAGAAATTCTGGTGCGACCAGGTATCAGCGAAGACGTGCAGTGCGATCCCGATCCGGTAGAGATTCCGGGTTTCGAAGGCCTCCCTCAAGAGCTCTCTTGAGAGCGTGCTGTTCGGGACGGTCATCAGCGGCAATGTGTGACCGCAATCGAACAGGCAGGCCTTACGGGTATCCTCGCAGCCGGGGATGAAGTGAAAGATAGGATAGATCATCAGCCTCTTGATGGAGGGCTTCGTGATGTCTACCGTCTGGGACGTCTCGTTTGAATAATTGGGAGAGTCGATAAAATTCACGTAGTAGTGATAGCAGTTATCATCCGTGTACTGACTCGAGTAGGCGATCCGGTAGCTCTCATCGGGACCGAATCCGGCATGTCGGCACAGGATGAACGTGATGTAGTAATGAAATTCAATGTCCATGATCGACCTCCTTCAGGACAGGAAGGCTGGTGAATCGAACGCTATGGGAAACTTACTCCACTTTTCAGGATGAGGGTCGTCGTCAGGCGCTCCCGGACGCAGCCTGGCCTATGCTGCCCAACGGCCTGACTGCCCGGAGCCAAAGGGGCGTACGCCGGACATCTATGATTGCAGATGTTTTAATGGCGATTGCGACAGGAGTCCTTTTAATTTTTCCAGCCGCGATCGCGTACTCGCCAGCATCCAGTCTGCGGCGTTAACCGATCTTGCTTGTTGTTCCCAATTCGCGGCATCCGCGTCGTTTTCAAGGCCTGCCGACGCTTCCCACATGGTTGCCAGGAGCCAGTACCGGTGGGAGCCAGATTTTGGTTCATCATCATCCAGGGCTCTGCGGCAGATTCGAAGCACTTCACGCCGCACCCGACGGGCCTGAATGAAATCGGCGATCGCTTCAGCATAGTCGCCGGCTTTCTCTTTCAACGCTGCGCGGACATTTAGCAGATACGCGAGATTGATCCCGCTGTAAAAGACCTGTTTCAAATAAAGCCCCTTCTCCTGGACACCAACCTTCAGCCAATACCCCCTCTCATAAGCGCCGATGGATTCGTCCAGGTTGGATGGCTCACCCGTAATCTCCCAGAGGTGTTTGTGCACGGCGCCACAGAGCCCGAGTGTTTCGGGATCATTGCTGCTCTCGGGATTGAGGTCCTTCAGAATCTTGAGGGCTTCTTCCAGCGCAGTTTTCGGGTCGGGTTGTTTGCTCTTGTATGTTGCCAGCACCAGTTGCTCTACTGTGTACTCGTCGTGCGGGCGAATCCTGGAGATTGCCTGCAGCAGGATCCTGGCCTGGGCGAAATCGCAGTTTTTCTTTGCGTCATGTACTGCGTTGAAGAGTTCCCTTACGCTTTGCCCAGGCGGCTTCGGTAAATCGGAAGCGGATGCTGCTTCCGTAAATGTCTCCTCGCCCTCTTCTTCCATCGGTGGACGCAGCTTCAAAAATGTATAGATAGGGCTGTCTGTTTTTTGCGCACTGAGGATCTCCGCTATTGCGTCTTTCAACTCCGTCTCGAAGCGGCGAGCTTCGCTCACGCCGATATCTTCCCCGAGATGCTTGTAATAGTGAATCGTCATGTGGCTGACGTCAAACGGATTCTTGAATTTCTCTTCCGCAACAACGATGGTCGCATAGGGCTTGAGGCCATAGCGGATACCCAACTCATACGCCGCATTCAGATTGTACGTCGACAGATCGGCGATGACGAGGTCCGCGCGGAGAATCTGCTCATAGATGGCTACATCGATCACGCCCGAATGCACGATTTCGTCAGCCCGAAAGCATTGCAAACCGGCATCTTCCACGGCTTCCTTGATTACCTGATACGACGCATCCAGATTCAGCTTACGGCCGTCTGTCAAGTCGGTCTTCTCTCCGAAGCCTTGAAGAACTAAACATTTTTTCTTGTCCTGGGTCACTGACTGAGGCATAAGAGGCTCCATTCATGAGCGTTTATTATTTTAAAAATGACCCCTCGACTTATCTGCCCATTCCATTTGACATTGAAAGCCCCTAAGAATCTGAAAATGCAAGGAGACTGCCTCACGTGATACAAGACTCTACGAGTTTCGCCTCCTCCTCGCGTCTCTTCAAAAGTCCGTCCAGGCCCTGGTTGACCCACAGCCTTTTCATGCTTCTCAATTGATCTGCGATTTCCTGAAGATCTCCATTCGCGACTGCAGCTTGTATGGCCCGCATTTCCCTTCTGCGATCCCCTTCCATGGAAGTGCCCCGGTTGAACACCAGGGACACGAGTGCACCCTGGGCGTCCGGAGGAAGCTTGGCGATACCGGGGAAAGTCATCTCCGTCTTTAACGCGTAGAGAGGTAGGTTGCGTTCGAGGAAGACCGTCTCAGCATCTTTCCTCTTGATCCTGATGTCATTAAATTGCACCGCCCTGTTCCTGGCTGCAATCCCCCTTTTCCCAACGGCATCCCTCAGGCGGTTGAGCTGAACTGGGGTCAGATAAGGTCCCCAGTCGGATTCGAATTGATCCACGGTGACGTACCCAAGATCATAGCCGAACCCAAGAGTGATCCCTGAATTTCCTCCAGGCCATTTGAAAGGTTGATTCAAACCTTCGAAATCCATAATCATCTTTTTGGCCTTATCGGTTAATGTGATCATAGGCACGCCTTCCTGATTTCATTTCGCAAAGCCATACCCCTGAAAATGTTGGAAGTACCCGCCGAAACGGTCATGCTATGTCAAAATATGCCGCCGCCGTGCCCCCGGATAAAAAATATTTGCGTATTTGAAGCCAAGTGGTGAGTGCTAGACCATGTTGCTCCGCCGCAAAGCCCCGACTTCAGAGTAATTTCATCACTTTCATGGCGGTGTTAAAGGCATCGTCAAAGGCGCCGACAACTTTGATTGCCTTTTGGGTTGTGTTGATAGCCGCCCCGATTTCGTCGATACTGTCCTGCAACTGCCCGCTTGCTTTGTCGAGTCTCTTCACTACAGTGGCTGCCTCCCCAAGCCACTCGTCCATGGTCTTGCCGATGAGGACGTCGATCTCCGTGCTGAGCCTGGTGTTTTTCCTCCACACCTCTTCCGCTTCCTCTTTTCTGTCCGAAAAGCGCAGTTCCATCTCCAGGATCTGCCCGTTGCGGTAAATGGCTTGCATCGTTTCAATGACCTTGCATTTGCTTTCCTTATCAAAGCTCATATCGCACCTCCGCTTGTGACTGCCGGCGTTCAAGGCCTGATGACTATTTCGTCTTCTTTAGATCCGCGCACAGGTGCTGGATGCGCAATGCGTTTTCGTAGAGGGCCTGGATCTGGCCAAGCTGCGAGCTCTCCGATTCGAGACTGGAGGAAAGCTGCTGGTGCGCGACGGGGAGCTGGTCATAGGCGTCGTGAAGAGCGCGCAGAATCTGCAGTTGAGCAACATAACGCTCATCGAGTTTCAGGAGTGGCTCAACGGAGGCTTTTCTTGCCAATTCTGCAGACTCATCATTGTATTCCTGGCGCATCACAGCGGCCAGAATTCTTGCAGCTTCTTTACCGAGGCCGGCGGCCGACTCGACCTCTTTTTGATTGCTGCGCAATACTTCGATGAGATGGCTCTTCCGCTTGCTCTCGAGATACTGCTGGGCGGCTGTCATCGCGGCGGCGGAAAAAAGCGCCACCTTGGAATCGCCCGGCGACTGGCCGATAGAAGAAAATGCACCCTTGACGCCGCTGTTGAGATCTCCGGCCATTTGCTCGAACTGCTTCGATGAGATGATTTCGTCCGAGGCCAGCTGCATGAGCAGATCGGCGTACTGAACCAATGAGCTATTGAGGCGATTGACCCCGCCTCGGAATGACGCAACTTTCAAGGGCAGGGCGGACTTCTTTTCCGGTGCCTTCCAGCCAAAGGGGTCGTTTTCGTCCGGCATCAGCATCAGTCCCATGATGGCGTCTTTAGACGTCTGGACCCTGCGCGAGTAGCTGGATACAGACCAGTCATAAGCGATCTTGAGAGAATCGTCTGCAGAGTCCTGCAGCTTGCGGTTCGCGTCGGCGTAAGCCTTGAACGGGTCGGTTTTGATCTTTGCGGCACAGCCGGACGCAAGAACGCAGATCAACGTGATGCAGACAAGCCACAGACTCAGCCGAAAGACACGGCTTCTCAAATACAAACTGGAATACATGGTACCCCCCTTGATGTCTGGCTGCAGAAAAGAATGGATTGAGATGATGACGTTGGACAACCCGGTTACCGGTAAACCGAAAACTCAATTACTTTCGGGTTTAGAGCTAGTGGTCGTTTAACGTGAGGTCTGAATGAGATGAATTTGAGATTCATGGAGCCTCCTCATGTCCGGACAGCGCTGCCAGCCGCTGTAAGGCCTATGCTTTCAGAAATGGCCTATAATGGTCGATGTTCAGCTTTTTCGCCACTGCCCTCCCGATTCGCTGGAGGTCTTCGATGTATTCCACGGAATCGAGCTTCTGAACATTTTTGGGTTTGATGTCCGGAAGACCCAGGGCGGCGAGTCCTTTCTCAGTGAGCTCAGCATTGTATCGCATGTACGTGAAGAGCTTCTGTGGTGTGGGGCCTTTCGTGCCGATCATGTCCCCGATCTCCCGGTCCAGCATTTCACCAACGAGACACTTGCCGAAGCTCCGGCACAGGAAATCCTGCTCGTTGAGGGCTGCAAACATCAGGGTCGAGGGGATGGACTTCATGTTGTAGAAGAGATTCATCTCCTCGGGAGTCAGGTCGACTTTCGCAGCGGGGCTCGTGCCGGTGCCCACGGAGACGAGGAGCATCTTGTCCTCCCCCGTCGGCCAGTTGAGGTTGTACGGCTCCACCGTTGCCATGAGGAAGGCCATAAATGCCGGGTTGTTGTAGGTCGTCATGCCCCCGTCGACAAAAACGAATTCATTGGTACCGACGTTTATCTTTTCCGGTTCGAAGTAAACCGGTGCGGCGGTGCTTGCGCGGACGAGCTGCCAGAGAGGGAATTTGATGTTGCAGTCGGGACGATCCAGGCGGTTGTACTTCGCATCGGGGTTGTTCGACAGCGGCCAGGGCGAGTCCGAAGAGGCATTTCGCATGACGATCAGCAGGAGGGTTTTCAGTTTGTCGCTGCCGAAGGTCGTGTCGGCTCCCAGGACCTCCTGGAGCTTTTTGGCAAGCTTCTCTTTTTCGTACAGGTGCTGAAATTTCTCCAGGATGAATGCCCTGTCGAACATTGCCTTGCCGTTGCTCTCGTAAAACTTCCGGATATCGGTTACGGACATGCCGGAAGAGATACAGGTGGCGATGATGGCCCCGGTGCTTGTGCCCGCAACGTAATCGAAGAAGTCGGCCAGTACGAAGTCTGCCCCGCGATTCAAGGCCTTACGAAGCATATCTTCGATCCCGGCCAGGATCTCGACGGTCATCATCCCCCGGATCCCGCCACCGTCGAGGGCCAGAATCTTTTTCGGTCCCGGTGCCTTGATCCTCTCGATGTACGACATGGAGTCCCTCCTTTCATTGAGAAATTCAACAGGTTGTTCGTATCGATGATGCAGGCCAAGCCTTTCACCTCTTCGTACATGCGTCGTCCCACAGGGACCCTCCCCATCTTGAATCATTGGCTTTATTTGACTTTTAGGACAATCTGAAAGCGAGGACCTTCCGCCTCTATTCTTTTTCTGTCAGAACTGAGCTTGACAAGTCTTATTGGTAAATCATTGGCTTCTGCCCATTCCCCTTCTGGAAGGGGAATGGGCTTATACTCATAATCAGTTTCTTTATATAAGAAAACTGCTGTCCAGCTATCCCTTGTTTTGAAAATCTCTGCCCGATTATTCTTCCAGCGAAGTTTTATCAGCGCGGCTTCAGAATGCCCTGGCCTGGGGGAAAGAATTCCGTTCATATTTACCAGCGAGTATTCTGTGCCTGTTAAATGATGCACTCGCCGTGATGCGCTGTCGATGAAAATTGCCCATGCACCCGCCGGTATCCCTTCTGGCGATTTTGGCTTTGTGACACTGAATTGCAATACCTTGATGTTGGCCAAGGTTAAAATATCGCCTTCCTGCAGTTTGGTTCCCAGTCCGTAGTACAGCTGATTAGCGTTGAGTGATGTTCCATTTCGACTGCGCAAATCCTCTGCCGTTCGGTCGGCGCGTATTTCAAGATGTTTTCTGGAAATAAAATTATCGGCAAAGGTAATATCATTTTGAACTGCGGAGTCCGTGATACTCCTGCCAATGGTAATCTTCTCGCCCCTCAGTTCATAAATCGCAGATGACTGTATGTCGGTCAGGTATCCCCACGGTTTGATTCGTGTAAGGGCTTTTTCCGCTCGAGCAACACCCAATCGGTCGCCGGCGATTGTGTAGCTACTCAATGCGTTTTGGTACAACTGAACTGCTTTATCGAAATTCTTGGACTCCTCTGAATAAACGGCTAATCGTTCCGATACGCGGCCGCTGCCTGCCGGAGCGCCCGCAGAAGAGTAGTTTGTGAGAGCCTCTTCATAAAGGCCAGTGGCTTCTGAATTTCGTCCCTCCTGCTCGCTGAGAGAAGCCCGACATTCCAGCACATTGCCCTGCAATTCGCGATCATTGAGAGATTCATTGATTTCATCTGCTTGCTGAAAGAAACGTCTGGCTTGCGCATAGTCTTTTTTGAGGGTAAGGACTTTTCCCTTTTCGAGAAGCATCAGGGCCTGTTTATTGCGGTCTCCCAGATCGGAGAATATGTCGAACGCTTTATCCAAGTGTCCAAGCGCGCTGTCAAAGTTACTCTTCTGGATAAGCGCAAAGGCTTTGTCACGGTTATCATTTGCTTCGGTTATTTTTCGGTCCGTTGCGGCCTTCGCCTCTGCCTGTGCCACTCGGAACTTAGCTAATTCCTTTTCTTTATGTGCATCGTATGCGTTGAATGTCGCAATCAAAACTGATGAAACCGCTATCAGAGAGATTACTAAGATAACGACTTTCCTCTTCTTTTTGTCTCTCTTTTCTTTATCTTGAGCTGCTTTGCTCTGATCCAAGAAAGCCATGGCCGTTTCATAGCAATCTGCCTGACAGCTATCGGGTTCAAATTCCTGATCGTACCGTTTTGCCCACTCATCATTAGGCTGGTTCTGTTCCCGCCAGTCGAGCGCCAGTCTCAAGTCCGGGTCGCGCCACAAACCGGCTTCTTCTTTTTTGTTAAGGATGGCAGCTTCTGCAATGCGGCGATAGATCCAGGCCGATCGGGCTTCTTCATGGACCCATTTTTTGAGCTGATCCCAGTTTCGGATGAGGCTTTCATGGGAGATATCCACGAGCGCTTTTTCATCGGGCCCAGTGCCGGATGTGAGCATCAGAAACGATCGGCCTTCCCTTCGAAATACATCTATGACGGATAAAACTTCCTTCTCATCAGCGCCAATCCCGCCGACCACGGAACATATTTCATGCAGCTCCGTTGGTACTCGTATTTCGCGGCTATCCGGACCTCTTTCCGTCAAGCGTTTAAAGAGCTTTTCCGCAGTAAGCCTGCTTCGCGTATCGGTTAATTCCCCGAAGGCCTCATCGGCATGAAGTGACAAGGCCTTGTCCATACCGCCAATAGCATTATAGTGGCGAAAATCGAGGGGCTCATGATCCTTGCGATCAGTGAGCCAGTAATCCCAGGTGCGCATGAGGGCATGCTGCAGAATCGGCAGTTGGTCCTGGTTATCGCCGACATCATTGAGCAGCTTTTGAACCAGACCCTCGGTGATGGACCCGCCGCCCACTGCAACAGGGCCTGTAATGGCCTGGCGCCACTGATCGCGGGTCATGCGTGGAATGTTATAAAGGCTGTCGTTGATCGCCTCCGGCATATCCCTGAACTGGGCGCACTCTCCAAGGTAATCGGACCGCATCGTCAATATGACGAAAATCGGCAACTCTGCCTGATTTGCCGCCGCCAGCAGCAGCTTTACAAAGGCAGCCGCATCCTCAGCGTATTTGGGATTCTGTGTCTTTTGCTTTATGCGGAAGATCTCCTCGAACTGGTCCACCACGACAAGCAGATTCTCATGGGGCTCCATCTTCGCCAGTTTCGTGACTTCGACGAGCCCGAGCGAACTCCGCCGCAGGGTCGTTTCGATCATGACGGCCTGGAAGTGCTCATCCTCCGTTTCTACGCCGAGAACGTCAGGTTTGCCCAGGGCGACCGCCATCCTGCCGATTGGGTCATTGCCGGGGCGGAACAGTGCGATCCGCCAGCTCGATCCGGCACCGGCCATGAACCCCCCGTACAGTGCTGGCAGTACACCGGCCCGCACCAGGGATGACTTGCCGCTGCCGGAGGTGCCCACCACTGCGAGAAAGCGATTGTGGCGGAGTCTGCTGAGCAGATCATTGCTCTGGTTATCCCGCCCGAAGAAGAGGTGGCTTTCGTGCGTCTCAAAGGAACGCAGCCCGGGGAAAGGATTGTCACGAGTGTCTGTCATCGGGCTGCGCCTCCTTTCCCATTTCTCAACTGCTCGAGAAACTCATCAAGAACGGACGGCGTGAATATGTCCGGGCACCGGATAAGGAGCATGTCACGTGTCTGCAGACGCTGTTTCTGCTTGGTATCGGGCGGGCAAATATAAATGGCTTTCGCTCTCAGAGGCTTCGAACGGCCGTAGCCGAACATTTTCTGCAAATCTGAGATTTTCACGGTAAGCCAGGAATCGCTGGCAAGGCCGTAGTAGATTAGAGCCGCATCGCAGCGCAACAGATTTACCTGATGTGCCTTCTGCACATCCTCTGCCTCCCCTTCAAATGCCGGGAGCAGAATGTCGAAGCCAGCCTTGAAAAGGTATTCTTCCAGGGACTTGGTCGCATCGAAGTCTCTTTCGTCGCACATCAGGTAGATGGTCTGCGGCCCCGGGCTGTCTGCCGTCACTGCATCTGTTTTGTGGCTGGGCTTGAGCTTGTCATAGATGATCGCCTTGAGTTCCTCGAGCGAAGTCTGGAGGAACTCAGCGCCTTTGAGTGCTTCCTGGTCATATTGCAATTTCTGGATGTATTCCTTCTGCCGATCCTCCCTGGGCTCGAGCCCTTTGGGCATCCAGATCAGCCTCGCAAACTCTGGATCAGTGCTCCTTTCGGCGGCAAGTATGTTTTGCAGTTCACCGATGGAGCGCGTTTCCCCCTCGGGGATCATGCCATAGAGAGAGCCCATGATATGAACGGAGAGCTTCGAGCACTGCAAATAACGTCGTATTGCCTTCTGCAGCTCCTGCGCGTCGACGGGTAATTCCTGGTCAGGCAGGATCGTGTAGTTCTGCTCCAACTCCCTCCGGATCTTGTCCCGCTCGATACTGAGATCCGACGTCGTCTGCGCAAGGTAGACGCAGCATGTTCCCGCAGGCACTTCCGTCCCGCCCCGGAGAACCTTGATGGATTTGAGGAGCGCCTGGACATCGTATACGAGATCATCGAGTTTGTTCCAGTAGTTCAGATCCACCTCGGGCTTGACTTCCTGACGAAATTCCCGGGGCTTGCCGGTCTCGTCGATTCGATAGAACTCATAGCCCAAAAGGCTCTGCACCTCGGGGGGGAATGCGCTTCGTTCGACCGGGGTTTTCACGACTTTGAAGATACGGGACTTCGTCTCGACCCGAAGGCCCTCCTTCCTCTCCGCCGCAGAGCAGAATTCCTGGAGCTCCTTCAGGCACCAGTCCGACTTGACGTAGCGGGGACTGAACACGGAAAGGAGAATCGCGACTTTGGGGAACTGCTGGACAATCGTCTCGTCAAAGTAGTCATTTCCCTTCAACTTGGGATCGCGCCAGACTTGCGGCTGCACGCCTAGCACCTGTGCCAGGCGCCTTTCCAGGTTCTTATGGAAATTGTCGATCCAGCCGATCTGGTCGTCGCTCAGGGGCTCGTTGTCGATGTGGGAGTAGCTGATGAAGACATCGTTTTCATAATCCGGAACGTAACCCATAAGCTGTCCTCCTGCTCTAGGAGATCCTCTGACGATCAGTTGACCCTGCAAAGCGCCCAAGCCCCGTGAGAATGGTCTCCGCCGCGTATCCTATCCATTCAGCATTGTGCAAGAAGGCATTCAGTTGGTGCCGGTGCCAGTCTGCGCGAAGGGCTCCCGCATGATGTGAGGCGCTTCGATGCGCTCCAAGTCCCGGGCTCACGACTATGGCGGCAAATGACTGAAGGCCTTCGCGACGAGATCATGGTCGGCCTGCGAAGGTTTTAACACTGCCATGAGGCGCTTTGCCTGAAGCCATGTGGATTCGTGGGAACCAATTTCTTCGGGCGCCATGTTTACCGCCGCCTGGTAGAGTTCGGCCGCCCTCGGATAATTTTGCTTTATCAGCTGCACTTCGGCAACAGTGGCGGTCATCCAATAATCTCCATCCACTTTCTTGCTGCCCACAATCTTTTCTACTTTTTCGGCATAGTCTCTGGCGGCGGGCAACTCGCCCATGAGAACGCTCTTGGCCGCTGCGTTGATCCCTGTGTAAAAGTCTCCCGGGGCATTTTTAAAAGCCCGTGCATAGAAATCCCGGGAACAAGCCAGGTGTCTGGGGTCCTTGCTCTCCTGGTATCGGTCCATCCATGTGCGTGCATAGATCCCCAGGGTTTCCGGATCCTGCTCGCCGGACTCCTCAAGCTCACCGAGGACGATTTGTGCCTTTTTCCAATCCCCCTTTTTGGCTAACGCCAACCCTTTGAGCTGCTGGGGCCGAATGGCTTTGGGAAAACGCTTTTCCAGATCTGTCACTACAGTTAGTGCATCATCAAAGCATTTGATCTTGATCAGGCTTTCTGCAACCTGGGAGCCCAGGAGCGCCGAGGCTGTCCATGCGGGACTGCCCGATTTTGCAAGCTCAAGGAGCCGCTCACAATCGCCGATCTTTGTTGCTGCCCGAATCGATGCCAGGGTGTGTTGGACCTCTTCGTCAATTTTGGTAGCCAGATGTACCGCACCATGAGGCAATGGTTTTCCCTGAATGCCATAGAGAAGCTTGAGGAGCCCGACGCCGCTTGGACCTTCCCGGTACTCCGAGAAGTCTATGTAGATCCTCTGCTTGGCCCAGAAGGGCAGATCG
>Ga0316616_100000160_pt1 | contig 17671 bp, 29 predicted proteins | sample OWC_Aug_M1_C1_D1_FD_207660 | JGI IMG/M metagenome (GOLD analysis project Ga0316616, IMG submission 207660) | Wetland soil microbial communities from Old Woman Creek delta, Ohio, United States - OWC_Aug_M1_C1_D1_B | ecosystem: Environmental > Terrestrial > Soil > Wetlands | place: USA: Ohio... | reverse complement strand
TACTCGAGCATAAGGGCAAGCTCCCCCTTTGATTTCCCTTCATGCTCAATCCAGATAGAACCTACACCGGATTCCTGAAAACGGTTAGTCACCAGATAGTCGTTATCCCGTACCCACTTCTTATCAAACTTCAGCCCGTGCTTCTCAGGATGTTCCCAAAACTCTGACCCCGGCACAGGGGCAAGGACAGCAAGGTTCCACTCGTCCGGCTGGGTTTCTTTGATAAGGTCAATGGTTTCATTGATTGTTGCCCAATTCTCGCCGGGATTCCCGAACATCAAGCTACACCGGACGGGTATTCCCATCTTCTTACACATTACAAGAGCTTTCTGGTTCTTCTCCCTCGTCGTCCTCTTGTTAATGTTTCGAAGTATCTTGTTGCTTCCGGACTCTATCCCGAAGGTTATGCTCTGAAGCCCACCATCAATCATGGCTTCCAGAAGCTCTTCGTCAATCAAATCCGCCCTTGACCATGCCCGCCAAATTAAGTTGCGCATCTTAAATTGCTTGCAAAACTCAAAACATCTGTTTCTGTTCAAGGTGAAGATGTCATCATAAATTACAAAGGCACGAGTGCCGTACCTATCTATCAGATAGTCTATCTCGTTCATCACGTTCTCGATTGAACGGAAGCGTACCTTTGTTCCGACTGAGCTTTTATGACAGAAATGACAGCTATACGGGCAACCACGCAAAGTCACGATATGAAAGGCATCCTCTCCCAAAAGGGTACGATGGTAGTTTTTCATGCCAAACAGTTCCCTGTCGGGTATCGGCAATTCGTCAAGGTCGTTATACCATGCTCGTTCTGCACCAAGTAAGCGGGCAAAAGGTATTTCTCCATCGCCCTGTATCGGGATAAGCCCAATGCCAGCAACCTCGCTCGGACAAGCAGAAGCATGAGCGCCACCACCAAATACCAAAGGAGAAGCACCTTGGTCTTGAAGATAATAGGAAATCTCCCTCATCCACTTATGCTGGGCGGAAAATCCTGTAACGCCATATACATTACAATCAAGGGGTATTCTTTTAAGGTAGTTGCCATCGTAGTCTATGTAATCTATGGCAAAGTCAATCCCAACAACTTCAATGTCCGGCACTCTTTCTTTGATATAGGCTGATATGTAACATAAACCAAGGGGGGGATTCATAGCGGGTTCTGTCGCCCACGGGGATGGAGGTGCTATCAAACAAACCTTCACAACTTTTCTCCTATCGTTCTCCACGTGCCTTTCTGCTTCAAATATCCTTTGAAGTCGTACGTGTAACCTCGTGATAAATGCCAGAAAGCGTGTTGTATTGTGTCTGCGAGTTCATTCTCGCCAAAGACATAGCCAATGTTATATCTTTTGTAAATATCGATGAAGGGGCTAAAATTCGGCACGACAACGGGTCTTTCTGCCATCATTGCTTGGTCGAATACTCCCGAACTATCGTGTTCGTAGTACCTTCGGTAAGGCAAAACAATCAAATCGGCAGCTCTGAACCAATGTCGCATCTCTCCATCGCTCACATATTCATCTTTAAAGCGGATATTCTTGTATTTTTTGAACGCTCCCGGTGTTATTTCAATCGATTGCAACTTTGTATCTCCAACAAAGCAGAAATGAACATCCGGAGTCTTCATCGCTACTTCCAAAAGGATGTCTGGACCTCTGGAATACCAATACGCCCCGAAATAAAGGGCTATTTTTGCCTTTTTTGGCAGATTGAGAGCCATTCTTGCCACGCCTTTGGTGAGTTTTCGCCAGCTATACGTTTTTTCATACAACGGCTGGTCCATGTAAATCACTTTCTTGCTTTGAAGGTACTTAATTTCCTCCAAATACTGCATAAGTGACTTCCAATGGATGCTGATTATGAATATTTTATTGATTTTCCAGCTATTTGCCAGCTTTTGAAGGGCTACCTTGGCTTCCGGTCGCCGTAATTGCTCTGAGATACCGCCCAAGAGGAAGGAAATGGGGGGTGTTGGCTTGCGATACAGGCTTAATTCACGATAAAAGTCCTCTGGTCTGATTAATCTGGTGATATAAATGTCATCGGCATCATAAAGAATGGCTTTGTCGAATATTTCCCGCCAATTTTCTTTCCTGATAGCCGACCCGACGACTTCATGACCAGCAAATTGGATAGAACGAACAGCTTTTTGAATAAGTTTTTTGTGAAACCCTATGTCAGATTCAGAAGCTACGAGTATTTTACGAGTCAATGACCATTTGGCTCTTCAATTCCTCCGGTATCTTCTTTGTGATGGAAACAACTAAGGCTTTTAATGCTTTGATTTGACCCTGATTAACATGAACGGCTTCCCCGACAGCCTCGTCATTTGCTTCTCTTGCTTCGTCAATCAGTATGTTGCACAAATCTACTACATTCCTTACGAAAGGGGAAGAATTATTTTCATTTAAAAATTTTATTATTTCTCTTTTATGACTATGTTCCATATTGACCTCCTTCCTCACCCATTCCACGACCGCTCATGGCTTCCACTCCCTCCTTCGCCCCTTCCGCAGCTTCGTTCAAAATCCCTTGCTCGTCAAGGTTCTGGATTTCCCTTTGTTTCTCTTTCGCCTTTACAAGGCTAAAAAGTGCCATTGAGTTATCTTTCTTTATTCCGGCTTCCATAGTTGCGTATTGCAGTTCTTTCATCCTCTGGTCGGTAATCTTTTGCAGATATTGCTCTGCTTCATCCTCGCTCCGCAAGGTTATAGGCAAGTCATTCGCCTTTACCCGTTCCTCAAGGAAGCTCCTTCTCGGCACATAAGCCCAATCCTCAGGCTGTAACGTAGTGGCGAATTGGTTAAGCCCTTGCATCCTGACTTCCTTCATGACAAGGGAAGAAGAACCTCGCGCCTTTACTTTAAAATCTCCCTTTATCTCTTCCTTTTCGCTGTAACGCTGGTTCCACTCATAAAGAGAGCCTATGATTTTTTCAGTAAAATCGTCAAAGTTCCTGACTAAATCCTTGATACTCATGGTTATAGCACCCATTCTCATGGACAAACCGTGGGCAGTTTCTTCGCTTGTCATTGGCTGGGAGATAATCCATGTGGGCAAACAGCTTTCCTCATCCCCGAATCCCTTGAAGGTATCGATGATTTTCAGGTACTCATCTATGTGGCTGTCAACGTGCTTTATCCGGACGGCATCATACTGAGCATCGACACCTTTTCCCTCACGAAGCCATACTTTCATAGGAAAGATGTTGTTGATGTCCTCGTTGCTGACAAGCTCAAAGTTAATTTCGAACTGTGGACCGGAACAAATAGCTGCATTGTTGAGCAACATCCTCGCTGCTGCAGATATGGTTAGCTGGCTGTGCCTGATGGTGTGAGGAAGCCCCTCGCCTAACAGGCTGGAATCGTCCTTATCCCAATACGTTACCTTGTAGATTTCTCCCCCGGGCGGGTCAACCACAACCGCCCTTAAAATCTGGTTGTCGATAACCCATATATTGGCATAAAGCTCGCCATCAATTTCGTTCTTCTCGTCGTCTGTCAGGGTAGCACCAGCCTCCAAGAGGTCGGTGGTATCAATGTAGCCCCAATACTCAAGCACAACGTACTTCTTGTCGCCCACGATGCCCTGTGCAGCTGTTTCGCTTGAGTCGAATACATTCTTGCCTGTCACTCCGGCTTCGAGGTCACGGAGCTTTATCTCCCAATTCTCGGCGGTAAAATTACCCTCTGGATGATATTTGAGGTATTCATTGATTTTGGCTTTGTCAAAATCAGGCATCTTGCCCAAGTTCCTCAAGTCGTGCTTGCTTAAGGCGTGTCGCTCGAAAGCACCTTGCATATCTTCAGGGTGAACCACGGTCAAGTCGGGATACCAATCCCATACAGGAACGTGAACGTATCGTGGAGATTTGACTTTCTTCTCTACGGGAGTCAAATCCATACCCGAATTTTGCCATATAACGGCTGTCTTGGTTTCGTGGAGCGGTCCTTTGCATACTCCATGACCGAAGATAAGCGAGGACTTCAGGGTAGGTTTTGCAATCTTCATGGAGTATCCCATCTCAAGAAGCTGGTCGTCCATCTCAAGCTGACAATTCTTCGATGTGGATTTGGCATAATCCTCGATTGCCTTGTCAAGCGTGGCTTGGTTTGGGGGGGTGGCTATGCCTGTCTGAGGGTCAACAACGGTATATTGTTCCTTGAGCATCACCGCTACTTTCTTCGAAACCCTTGGAACAGGGGTAGGTTCGATAGTCCAATTCCGGTCGAGGTCAGGAAAGAGCATCTCGTGCAACCGTGAAAGAGCCATGTTGTCTTTTGCCCGTGTTACCTTCGGGTAGACCTTTGAGCTGTTATCATCTATTTTGTCAAGTATTTCAGGGTCATAGATGCCTTTGTGTTGCCTTAACGCTTGGAGCCACTTCTCTTCGTAAGGCGCACGCAGTTTTCTCCACTCATCCCATCTGGCGGTTAGCTTTGCTGCAAGGGCTGCTCGGACACCATCGTATTCACCCGTATCCTTGCCAGAAACAATCTCATTGAACTTTTTCTCAAACGCATCCATCACTCCCCTCCATCTATCCACCAGACCTTGAACTCTTTATGAACCTTCATGAATCGGTCTATTCTGGCTTTATGTATTGAATCACCTTTCTTCCGGATAAAAAGAATCCCCGGCTTTCTCTCAGTCATCATTGCGTAATACAAGGATTGCCCGATAGATTCATACCACTTGTTCGTATATTCAACTTCTACGGCGTACAGGGAAAGCAGACAATCAACCCTCGCATTATCGTGAAGCCTGAACTCTGCTTCCCCGCCCATGGACTGACACCATGCCTTTGATATTTCAAGCTCATCTCCAAAGGCTACCGTTGCAATCATTATCCCTACAACGATAATCATGCCTATAAGCACTAAAATATCAACAAGTTGAAAATGTGTCAGCTTGGTCATTAACAGCCTTTTGGTCCTTTAGGCTTACCCTTACCTTTTCCCATTGCTTCCTCCTTTCCTCTTCTTCGAGGAATTTTATCATTCCACCGCACCCGTCAACTGCGGTTACGTCCTGTTCCAGCTTCCCACAGATAAGGCACTTCCTTTGCGGTATCCCGCCCCATTGCTTTACTTTTCCCCATTTATGCCAAAGATGTATCATATCGTTTCCAACACCCCTCTCATTCCGCACGTGCAAACACAATCAGCGACCAGCCCTTGCACCCTCACCTTGATGTCTACACCAGCTGGCAACCGTGTGGGGAATTTTGAAAGGTCTACGGGAAGAGCTTCATCCTCAACAACCATTTCATGATATGGCATAAAGAAGTTTAAAGCTAAACCGCTTTTGTCGTCATACGTTGCAAGGGTCGTGTATATACAACATTTTTCTTTCGCTGCCCCGCCTACGCTGAAGTTGAGATATTCGACATACAGTCTTTTTCCAGCGGGAACCGTCCAGACAGAATTCCTTGCCCGTGTATGACCAGCTGCTATTCGTGTGTAGATGGTTGTGCCGGGGGCTGGGAGCTTTATGTCGATGTTGCCGACCGCTTTCTTTGCCGTTCCTGTAGTTAATGCCCTCAGGTTTTGGGTTCGGTAAACATCCGCAACACTCAAAGCTACTTCAGCCGTGCCATTTAACGTGGCATCGACTGATTTTTCTTGTCCAATTTTGTTGAGGTAATACAGCCTGACAGTCCATATACCCGTTCCGGCACTTGCATCGGCTTTCGCTGGGTCGTCCTCTGCGCTGTCGGATTTGATGACAAGCTGGGTGTTGTCGGTAAGGAATGAATACTCTCCGCCGACCGCCCACATATCCTCCGTTCCAACATCAACATCGGCATTGTAGCCTATCTTAGCCCATTGGGCGAACTTGTTCGGTTGTGTAAAAGCAAGGAACTGCCCGAAACTCATGCCGGGGTGCGTGAGGTAATCCTTCCAATGGACTTCTATGTTTTCCATTTACGGAGTTGGTGGCGTGTTAGCCTGTATTGCTGCTGCCAACGCTGCCGACTTCTCGCGCAGAGAAGCTGCCAGAGCTTCCATCTTTGCTGGGTCATCCTTCATGCTCTCAATCTGAGCTGCCAGACCCTCAACCAATGCGATGATGCTTGTATCCAACGCCGTATTCTCCGTTACTGCTACTTCGAGTGCATCGAGTTCTTTGCTCATGATAATCTCCTTTTTTTTAATATCCCTGAGTAGTTCAAGGATTGCATCGAGCTTTCTGTGTATATCAGTATCCCAAAACATTATATCGTCAGCGTTCCTGTAGCTATCAGCCTCTGGATAACGCCCATGCCACGCTTACCCGCTTCTTCTGCAAGGATGATGAATATCCTATCCCACGCACCCATCAACTCTGCACGTTCCCTCATCGTAAACACATAGTCGTCCGGCTTGCCTGTCACATAATCATCAATCCTGTCTATAAGTTTCTCCGCCTCCCGAGGAAGCCTTTCCTTGTCATCGCCTATGATAGTGATGATATAAATTACGAATGGGGCAATGTCCTTGTCGGGCATGGTGTTGATTCTGGTTTTGAAGAGTTGAACCCACTTACTGAATTCAACGGTGCTTGTTTCTACCGAGTGCCTGAATATTCCTGACAACGCACAACCTGAGAGCAAACACGCAATCAAACCAAAGACCAGAAGTCGTTTCATTTCTTCCCCCTTTTCTTCTTCTCCGGTGTGAAAGTGATTTGGTTGTCGCCCTCTGATTCAAACTGCACTACGTTCTTGTGGTGCGACCGTGGGGCGGTTTCTTCAGAAATGACTTCCGGCTCAACGGCTACGGGTTCAGCCTGAGGGGGGGTGATTACGGTATCTTCCTGAGTTACGACCATCTTCATTATTCCTCTTTTATCCAGATATCTACGTAATTTCATAGAAATGCCTCCACATCTTTTTTGAATTTTTCCACATCAAACTGCGTTCCCGGGCAAGTTTTATGGGCAAAACTCCTATGACCGTAGATATTGGAAAACAGGATACCGAACTCCTTGCAGAGCCACCTTACAAGCCGTACTCCTTGATTCCATTGAGCTTCCGGTGGTGGTTCATTATCGAAGTTTCCTACAAAGCATATCCCGATAGACCGTGAGTTTTCCCCTGTGGTATGAGCGCCGACTTCGTCAGGCATCCTTCCGACAAGGATTTCAAATGAATCGTCAGGGCTTCCCGTATCATCGATTCGTTCAATACCGAAGTGATACCCTATGTCAGACCAGCAACATTCGTTGATGTGATAACGCCGTATTGCGTTCCAGCTTACCGTTCCTGAATCCTTTGTTGCGGAATGGTGAAGAATGATTTCGGTTGGTGTCATGCCACTAACTCCAATATTTCGTGAAAGTAGGGGAGCTTCGCAATCTCGTCCGGTCGCATTACCTTGCCTTGCATCCCCATGGCAACCTGAAAATACTCCGAGCAGATAACATCGTGGTCTTCGACCTTCGGTCGTGCTATGAGCTGGGCGAAAAGCCCGAAGTAGTCGTAGCCCGCCACTCCCATGTAGTTCAATGCCGAAGCACCAATTGAGTTTCGCTGTTCTTTTGTGAATCCCTTCAACGGAGCCCACGCAACAATGCCGGAATATTGCTCAACCTTTTTTGACAGAAGGGTCAGCGATGGTCCGGCTGAAATGGACTCGGCAAGCCACCTCCTTTTCTCTGTTCCTTCAAACTGAGGAAGGTTGATGGCTATGCCGATATGTGTCCAAAATTTGCTTTTAAGCTGGATGATTGCACCAAGCAGACTGTGACCGTGGAAGAGGATAGCATCTCCTGTGTCGATAAAGCCCCGTGCTTCTGCATAGCTTACCTTTCTCATTTCAGAATCCTCTGTGGTATTTCATCTAAGTCAACCAGCTTCTCACCCATCATGCTACTCGTCCTTCCTGAAATTCTTTGGATTCGATGGCGGTGGGAGATTTCGTAAACCAAACGTCTGCCCTTGAAACACACAGGATACGTCGTCAGACCAGCATTTCGTGGTCGACTCCATATCCACACCCCCTACCGTCGCAACGGTTGATACGCCCAGCAACCACCTTCCGACTTCAGGAATGGTTACCGTGGCGTTTACTCCTGTTAATACATCCATGACGAATGTTTCCGCCCCTGTCGGGTAGGGCTTCTTGTAAATCTTGTATAGCTTTGCGTTAGGCTCTGCATCCCACGCGACTTTTACGCTGTTCCCGTCCTTCCATGTCTGAGCGGAAGCGAAACCAGCCAACCCGAACACAACCAAGCCGATGACGAGCATCTTGAGAAGTGTTCCAGCCACGTTGTTCCCTGACTTGCCGACCTTCCACGCAACGAAAAAGCCAGCAATAAGCGTGACAGCACTCAAGACATCTCCGGTAAGACCAAGGTCAACCTTGAACTTTCCCGCAATGAACTGCGCTATGACTGCCAACGCACCAACAAGCCCCGCTAATGTTGTCTGTGAGTCTTTACTCATGTTATCCTCCTATAAACCTACGTGATATTGGGATTGGGTACTGCGATACCCCATGCTAAGAGCTTTCTTCGCCCTTCCTTCCGCCAGAATCTTCTTCTCCATGTCGCTTATGCCCATGCAGAGATACTGTAAGGCATCGTGATAGTGAGAGTAGACGTTCTTATCTGGTATTTCGTAGTATTCATCAAGACCCGGTATCTTCTTCCTTCGATACCCACCATTGAAGCCCTTCCGCAACATACTGCAATTGGGAGAGAGGACAAGCCCCGGCTGACCGTCAACAAGTTTTCCCAAGAAGCCCTCGACCGCCATGTGCCGTGATATAAGCCCGTTTGTCCTCGCTGGCTGAACATTTTTGTAGCCGTAGTCCTTCAACACCTGATAGCACGTTTTCTCGTCGGTCTGTGACCGGACGTTTCCGGACGGGTCGCCCTGACCAACTATCTGGAATCCCTGATACTTCGTCTGCATCAGAGGGTTCATGATGTTGATGAGGAACTGTTCCAGCCCCATGCCCTCGCCCTGTAGCTCATCCAACATTATTAATTGCCCCCTCGGGGTGGTTTGACCGATTACACATGTGGGATTCAGGGCAAAGTCGAAACCGAGGAGGAGGGGGCGACCCCTCATGGGATACAGGACATTTCCGGCGGTGTGGAGGTTGTCGTTAAAGCCTTGATAAATGAGCTTTCCTTCGATTTTATAGCCGTATTTGCCGTGGATGTAGACATTGACATAGTTTTCCGTCTTTCCTTCTGCGAGGTTGTAGTAGTATCCCCTCGGAAGGTTCCGTATGTTCTCAGCGTTCGGGCTAAGACCTGAAGGCTGTTTGTAAAGTTTGGCATTTTTGGGTCTGAGCTTTTCGAGGTAGTTGTACCAATACGAGTCCTCTTCGCACGGGTTGGAGTCTGCGAGGATACCCATCCACGTACAACCGCCGTCCTTCTGAGCCGGATACCTCCCTATCCTTCCATCGATAGCCTCGAAGATGTCCTTCTCAATCTCCCGATACTCGTTCATCCATGCCCCTGTGATTTCCATGGACAGCAAGTTCCTCACGTGTTCCGGCTGGTCCAACGCCCGAAACATCAGCAACATCTGCACCCCGTCAAACCCTGTCACTATGTAGTCATGCTCGACGGTCTTGAACGTACCCCACTTGTCCGGAGGCAACCAATCGAACACCGTCTTTATCGTTGTGTCTTTCAGCTGTGGGTAAGTGTTCCTCACGATTGCCCACCTCGTCCTTCTGATTCCATCAGGCGAAGGCTCTTGCTCGTGAGAACGTCTGACGATGTCCATGAGGCATCCAACAGATTTTCCCGAACCAAACGGACCCATGACAAATCGGTGGCGCATATTGTCGAGCGTAAATTTCCTGATAGTAGGAACGTATTGGTAGTCGTAGACCGTGAGGTCTTTCTCTTCATACTCTATGCCTTCATAGGTTGGCATACTTCCCCTTCCGCCTCTTCCGGTTCCTCAATCATCTCTATGAATTCCGGTTCAACCATGTCGTACTCGAACTCTTCCGCCTCGGCAACCTCCGCTTTCTGCGAAGTAGGGTCGAGGATGTTCGCCAATTCTTTCGTGGTTTGCTCCATACCTTCATCGTGAAGCCCCTTTAAAATGAATAACTTGCCCTTGCTGCCCGCCGCGCCGTTGGGCGTCCTCTCAAGTTTCTTTGTTTCATGCTGAAGGAGTGTCTTTAGGAAGTCAGTCTTTGCCCTCTTGTCGTCTTTCAGCATCTGAAGGAGGCTCTGCTTCCCCCCCAGCTGTTGATACACCCACATCAAATCCGCCATAAGGGAATCGTCCATGGGGCTTAACGGGTCTTCGATATTGACATTTTTCGTGGAAATTAATTTGGACTGAATTTTTTTCTTAGAATATTTTTTGGCGGGCTTCGGGTGCATCACCGATTCTTTGTTTTTTACCCCTCGGAATCCCATACCAATTTTCAATCCGATACACTTTGAATTGTCAACAAAAAAATTGCCCCCAAGAGGGAGGTCAGTTCTCAAGGGGGCTATGAGCGGGAAAGAGATACCCATACCCTAAAGAATGCTTACCCCCCTGTCAATAACAAAATGCACATATGAGGTACTTCATCATACAGACCCCCTAAGCCCCTTCAAGTCCGATGGTAGGGGGGGGTGTCCAATAAAGGATGCTTTTTAGCCTACATAATCAAAGGTTATACGGCATGGGCTATAAACGATGTCATCATATAACAATGTAAATTAATGACATAATGTTAAATAACAATGTAAATATAACAGTATAACATTGTAAATAACAGTAAATAACCAATGATTCTACACACTTAAACCTCTCGATTCAAGCTCAATCTAATGTTTGACAACTATGCGAAATCATTGGGAAAACCTCGAAGTTGGATGAAATGTGCTAAATTGATTGCATCGAGGCAAAAGCCTTGACATCACACACTACACGGAGGTGTAACATGGCAAAGGGTAACGCAAAACACGGTTTCAAGGACAGCACGGGAAGTACCACAAGCGAGAAAGAGGACGGGCGGTATCTCATGGTCGAGAAGCAAATCTGGAAAGGCAAGCCGTACATCACAATCGGGTGGGTGATTGACGGCAAGGACGGGAAGCAAGTCCATCTCGCTGGCAAGCAATGCTGGATGTCGCCGGATGCTTTCAAAGACCTGTACGAGGACAATGCGTTCGCAGATGCTTACAAGGCTTGCGGTGGCAAGAAGTAGAGGACAGGGGGAGAAATCCCCCTTTCTCTTTTTTTGCGATGTTTTGCTGGTGATTTGCTGGGATGCTGGATGTAATACTCCGGCATAATATCATTTGGGTCAAACAAGCGAGGGAAATTATGGGTAAGGACATTAAAATCACGATGATATGTAATAACTGCAACAGGCAAGTTAAGACTACCATGAGCAATCTCAAGCCCTGTAAGTGTGGCGTGATTGATTATGAGATTGTTGATGAGTTTGACATTATGCTGGAGAAATATGAACGGGAGAGAAAACATGGACTTAGTGCAAGCATACGTTGAGTTGAGAAGGTTGGCAAGTATCGGTTTGTTTGGTTATCGGGTTGTTACATTCGGCGATGTATATGTGATTTCCAGAGAAACATGGTTCGTGGAGGTGTAATATGGGTTGCCTGTATTGTGATGGATACTTTCTGCACAAAGGTGAGGGATTCTGCCTGTATTTCGATGAGTATCTGGCAGATATGCCCAAGGATGAAATAACCGATTGCGTTCATGCTGTTAAGGCTCCAATTCTCATTCCTTTCCCTGAGATTCCTGTAAACCACATAATAACATAACACTTAACAATTCGGAGGTGAATGTATGCCTTAACGATTGCACCGCAAAACGGTGCGGATGACAATTCAGGGGTTTGCTGGTTTCCCCGATAATAACCAGCACGACTATTTTAAGGGCGAAGCTCACTATGCCTTGATAGTTTGACGGTGAGCAATACGATGGAGGTGTAATATGGACGAAGTGAAGAGCAAGCGTGAGAGTATTTTGGAGAGGATGGCGAACAAGATAATCAGCCTGAAGTCCGACCACAGGAAAATCTTGATTCGTGAGAAAGTCCGGCATGAGTTCATTCAGGAAATGATTCCAGCGATTGACAGGCTTGCAGAACAGGGTCTTGATGTTGATTACGGGTATGGAAGCATCTCTCTGTACCTCAAGGATGACCCTGATACCCACGATAAGGCGTGGGAAATTGTGTCCACAATCTTGGATGAGTTCGCAAAAGATGGGATTACCGCTGAAGTACGCAAGGAATTTAATGCTTGGAAGGAAAAACCGTTCTGGAATTGGCGGATATACTTCGATTGGGGTAAATTCGCCAAGGCAATGCTCAAGGGTTACAACAAGGATTTCAACATCAAGGACGTATCCCGCCTGTATATAACCGTACCTAACGCTGAACCTGACCCTGACTGTGTTCCACGGCAAGAGGTAAGCATCACCAAGTCGTGGGTTTGCAGTAAGGAATAGCACCTCCACAGGGCATGATGGTTCAGCTACGTTCCTTTGTCGTGGAACCAATGGACTGATTAAAACTGCCATCATGCCTTGCTTACTTAACATAACAATATAACATTGGGAGGTGAGAGAATGAATTTCAGCGTGTCTTTCGGCAATAGAGTTTTGCCCAAGTCGGTGATGTTATTCAATCTGCCGACAAGATTGACTTGCCCACGATGTGATTTATGCAATGGCACTTGTTATGCGATAACGCCTGAACAAATCTATCCCCAAGTATTACCAAGCCGGATGAGAAATTGGGAGTTTTCGCAGACTGACAAGTTTCCTGATGAAATGGCACGATATATCGATTTGTATGGTGTTTCAATGGTTCGCCCGCATGAAGCTGGTGATTACTACGATGATGAGTATGCCGATAAGTGGGATTTTATAATTAAGAATAACCCTAACACACAGTTCTTCGGTTATACCAAGTCGCCACATCGTCCAAAGAAACACAAAAACTTCAATCTTGTTGAGTCGTTATTACCTGATGGTTCACTAAATTACGGCACTCAAGAGTATGTTACGGGCAAGCTCAAGCAATTCAAGGATTATGGTGCAGTACAATGCCCGTATCAAACACAAAAGGTTTGTGGCGTTAAATGCAAGATATGTATGTCAAAAACATACGTGTTGTTCACAATACACGGAAGGGGGCGAAGAAATGTTCAAAGCGTTAGAAGCGGAAATGTCTGTATTGCTATGTGGCGGGGAAATAAGCGTTAGCTTGGATGTTGGCGATATGGTTGATTTCAAGCTAAGCGAGCTTGTTGATGAGTTCATCAAGGGTTACGATGAGCGGGATGAAACTCAGGTCGAGTGGTTGATAACAAACATCGTAGAGTTCGGGCGGGCTTTAGACAAGCTCAAAAAGCTCGTTATAGACAAGCCTGAACCCAAGCCTGTTCGTGTTCAATGCACCAACGATGCGTTATTGCCAAAACTAACCGAGGACGATTGGATTCCAATATGCTGGAAATGCGTTCACGTTCTCATGGAAAGACAGGCTGATGACAGCTACACAGTAACAGGGTGCGAGGAAAACAGAAATATACGGAGTTGGGAAGATGCAAAAACGATGTGTCCGGCACACAAACCAAACGGCTTCAAAAAACAATCATAGGAGGTGTTACATGGGAGAAAAGAATATTCCTGTTACGCTGATGAACAAATATGAGGACATGATGAAGGATTTGTTCTCGCCTATCACCAATGCCCTCGATGTAGAGAAAGCGAACTTCAGAATCGTTGAGCGGGTTAAGGTTTTAACGGAATTTGGCATTGCCGATGACGTTGTTCGTCTTAACTTGCTGAAGGCGGAAATGGCTGAATTGGAAAAACGGCTGGAAAATTTCGTTGGTCGATACCATGACGGCGGTTTGGTACAGGCTGAAGTAAACCGGAGAATGTCCGAGAATCCGTCTTTCAAGGTGTTTGATGATATGTATAAAGCCTATATCAAGTATATCCGGCTTGCATCTGCACCAGCGGAAATCAAGAGCATTTTTGAGAATGTCGAGAAAGAGATTCCCCAGCTTAAAAAGCTCATCGAGAAACTGCCTTACTCGAAGCTCGCAAAGAAAGTGAAGCAGACAGAAATAACCGATTAAAGGAGGTATCATGAGATTAATTTCTGACCTCCAAGATGACAAATATGTGTTGATTACCGATTCACAGGACATCCAAGCTGTTTGTGAATACTTGGGTATTTCACCAAAGCCGTGGGGTTGCTTGTTTGTTGTCGCCACGGATGGAGATTACGACGAAGTGTATGGTTGCGAATGGAGTGTGCCTTTACTAACACACCCCGTATTAAAACTAAAATAGGAGGTCAAAACATGGCGAAAGTACAGGCAATTAAAAAGGATGTAAGTGCGATGGACAGGCTCAAGGAAGTCCAGACAGATGAGCCGGACAGCAAATCGAAGGTCGGTGAATACAAGGTCGGCAAGGAAATTACTGCAATGGCTTCCCGAATGTGGGAAATCAAGCAGAAAAAGACCGAACTTGATGCCGAGTTTGATAACCTAAAAGCCGATTTGCTCGTTGGCATTGAGCCTATCAGGATGGCTTATCTGAAAGAGGGTTATCACGAGTCCGGCAAGATTGCCACAAAACCTGATTCAGACGGTGTTACTCATTGGGTAGTGGTAACATGGCAAGATAAGTACGAGAAGATTCTCTCCAAAGCAGAACCAGCATTGCGAGAGCTTGTCGGAAAAGAGTATGATTCTCTCTTCCAGCTTAAACACTCCATCACGGTGAAATCCGATATTGACGAAGCCGACCTTAACGAGATTATTGACAAGGTAACGATGGAGAAATTCAAGAAATGTTTCAATGTTTCGCTCACAATAAAACCAACCTCACGGTTTACCAGAGAGAAATACAACATCTTCAAGGCAGATAAGCTACAAGCCATTGGTACGCTTGTCCGTCAGGTATTCCAATTCCGCACGAAATGATAGCACCAAAGACAGTATATGAGGGATGCAAGTATGTGTATCCCAATATGCCAAATAGGGCGTATTTCGGTACGCCCTTCTTCGAGCAGTTAGACAGGGATAAACGATACGTTGCTGAAGTTAAGCGAAATGGTTGGCGTTGCTTGGTCTTAAAGTTAGGGCATTTAGAACTGTGGACACGGTACGGCACGCTTATTCAGACAACGAAAAATAGCACGCTCGATGGCATAAGAAACTCGCTCAGAAACATTCCAGACAATAGCCTGTTAGATGGAGAATTGCTTGACAGGCGAACAAAGGACATCAAGGATGTTTATTACGTTTTCGATATTCTCTGGTGGAATGGCGTGAAGATATGGTCTGAACCATTGTGGCAACGACGAAAAATCTTGGAATCAGTAATACAGCCAAATGACCACATCTGCATACCGGAACAATTCAGGGTAGGTCGTAAATTTCTGTACTTGCAAGCAATTCAAGGAGGTGATGAAGGAATCGTTTTCAAGCGTTTAGATTCACCGTACATTATCGGCTCAACAAAATGCTTAAAAAATCCGCATTGGATTAAAATCAAAAAAGACGAAAAACATTTCGTCGCCTAAAAGGAGGTTCAAATGGACGAACAAGGATTGAGGATGAAAAACAGGCTGGAAAGTATTATTGCAACGGGTCGTGAAAACATGGGTTCAACCTATGAGGACATTGCACGGGAACATCAAATCAGGCAAGATTTCTTTGCTTCCACGGTAGGCAGAGGTCAAGTTGATACAATCCAAGATTGGGATATTCAACCATACCCGCAAAATGCCAAGAAAATCTCTTATGACCCGATTGACTTCGTAAAGCCCGTATTTGCAGAGCATGGCACGATGAAGCTCACGAATCACTCGTATGCTCAAATGGTTCAGAGGTTCCAGATTCCTTCTGCATACGTTGACAGCCTCTTGGAACTCGGTGAGGCTGATTTGCTCAAGGATAACTTCAAGCGGATGTATGAACGCAGAATGGAGTCCGGTGCTTTAATCCGTTCCGTTGGCAGTACCGCAAAGGGCTGGCTGTCTACCTCATACAAACGGTTTAACTCCATGCCCATTATGGAGTCTTTCATTGGTGCTGTAACTGAAATGGGATTCATGCCCGTTCAAGCGTATAACACAGATTACCGTTACTTCTTGGGATTTGTGCTACCCGATGTTTTTGAGATAGGTGAGCGAGAATATGTAACCTATGGCGTGAGCATGGCAACCGGAGATTATGGCTCTTCCGCCTTGACACTTGGCTTGCTTGTCTTAAGAGTCCAATGCACAAACCTTGCAATCGGCTCAAGCATACTCCGTAAGGTTCACATTGGTTCTCGTGTTGATGTGAACGATGAACGTATGCACCTGATGTTATCACAGGAAACCGTTACCAAGGATACCGATGCAATGGCATCGTATGTCAGGGATATTACCAGAGCATCCGGCGATGAAATTAAAGCCCTGAATGGCAAGGTGAAACAGGCAGTTATCACGCCTGTCGATATGAAACAGGAACTTGAGGGCATCAAGAAGAAATTCGGTAAGGGTCTTGCTGAACAGGTCGATACCCTCTGGAAACAGGATATTGAGGACTTGCCCTCTGGCGACAACAAATGGAGGTTATCCAATGTACTCTCTCTTATCGCAAACGGCAAGGATGTTAAGGCTGACAACAAGATGGATTTACAGAAAGAGGCTTGCAGAATTATCGAATCTCTCAAAACAGCGTAAGGCAGAGTTTCTGCTAACATGGGGAATGGGGTGGTACATTGTTACCACCCTTTTCTTTCTAATCTTTGCATAAGGAGGAAATATGGCAAACTTAGATGATGTTCTCGGCAAGGTTTTCAATGCACCAAAACCAAAACAGGAAACCATGAACTATCAGGCAGAATCCGGTGTAATCGGTCATGTAGTGGTTGCTTCGGTTGAACGGCTGAACATTCCCGACAAAACGGTTATCGGTCATGTAGTTAAAAAGCCACCAACCACTCTTGACGAACTCCCAAACGGGTTTGTATTCGGTAAGGTATATCAGGGGAGGCGAAAATGAGCAAATGGGATGTTTCAAAATCACCCTCTATGAGAGGGATAGTAGCCTGTAACAAAGCGGTAACTACCATCAACAAAGAAAAAGTGGCATGGATTAGCTACGAGGACAAGGAAGGAAAGATTCACCTTGTCGACATACCAAAGAGGATGATTGTTCAGCTTATCAAGCGGGTAAAAGCCGAATACGTGAGGTTTCTGGTCGATGAAGTAACAATCCAAACAATGAAAGAGGTGAAAAATGGCAAAGAAAAAATCTAAGAAACCATGCAGTATCTGCGGAAGGACAAGGGTAGCAAAGGGTTTATGTTCGAAATGCTACCGTGAGAAATACGGGGTATCCTACAAACCAAAACAGCATAGGGTTCCCAAAGGTTATCACTCTCCCCATGAGTATGTGAACGTGCTTGACGTTGAGGCGGAGAAAAACGCAAAAGCCATTCAGGAATCGGCACTAAAAATGGCTGTCAGCGAGCTTTCAGACCGTTGCGAGGAATTAAGCACCGAAAACAAAAAGTTGAGGGAAGATTTGGAACTGACTGAATACAGTTACAACGAGAGATTCAACGAGATGGAGATTGAACAACTGCGTATTAAAGCCAATGCGTGGGATTTACTTTTCTCCATCATGACAAAGGGGGTAAAACATGGATAGATTTTTCACT
>Ga0316616_100000159_pt1 | contig 17675 bp, 13 predicted proteins | sample OWC_Aug_M1_C1_D1_FD_207660 | JGI IMG/M metagenome (GOLD analysis project Ga0316616, IMG submission 207660) | Wetland soil microbial communities from Old Woman Creek delta, Ohio, United States - OWC_Aug_M1_C1_D1_B | ecosystem: Environmental > Terrestrial > Soil > Wetlands | place: USA: Ohio... | reverse complement strand
CGGAGGCGATCAGAATGCGGATCGACCCATGGTCGGCCGCTCCACTCCACAGGAACGCGCCGGCTTGCGCGAGCGCGATGGCGATCCCGCCCAGGAGCGGCGTTGTCCGGCCGTGGATCTTCTTTTCGCCTGGGCGGTCCACGACCCCCAGCGCTGTGGCCAGACGGCCGCAGAGCGGCGTGAGCGCGAGGGCGACCCCGAACGCGGTCAGGAATGGGATAAGGAGAGGCGCAAGGTAGGTCACGGTTCGCTCGCGTGCCCTTAGTGTCGGTAGTGTTCCCGGCACCAGGCGAGCGTCTTTCTGAGGCCGGAATCCAAACCCACCTTGGGCTGGAACCCCAGAAGCCGTTTGGCCTTATCGATCGCCGGGACGCGCCGCCGCGTATCCTCGAAGCCCGCCCCGTAGTAGGCCTCGTACGGGACGAACTGGATGGGGGATTTCGAGCGGGCCAAACGCTTCATGGTCTGCGCCAACTCCAGGACGGGCGTCTCGGTGGGATTCCCGATGTTGAAGGCTTCTCCGATGGCCCCCTCCGCCTCGCCCGCCAACAGGGTCCCCACCACCGTGTCCGAGATATAGGTGAAGCAGCGGGACTGCTTCCCGTCCCCGTGGACGGTGATGGGGTCCCCGCGTAGCGCTTGTCGAGCGAAATTGGCGACCACACTCCCGTACCCTCGTTCGTCTATTCGGGGTCCGTAGGAGTTGAAGTAGCGGACGATGGAAACCGGCAACCCCTTGGCGGCGTACGCAAATGCGAAGTGTTCGTCAATGGCCTTGGACATAGAGTAGGACCAGCGCGTCACCGCCGTGGACCCGAGCACGCGGTCGTCGTCTTCCCGAAAGGGAACGTGGGAGGCTTTGCCGTAGATCTCCGAGGTCGAGGCGATCACAATGCGCTTCCAGTATCGAAAAGCGTGATCCAAGACCGCCTCGGTTCCTCGCACGTTGGTGTTGATGGCGGCCAGCGGATCCTTGAGCACGTTGCGGACTCCGACGGCCGCCGCCAGATGGAAGATCAGATCCCTGGAAGGAATCATACGTTCCAGCAGCGACTCGTTCAGAATCGTGTCGTTGATGAATCGAAACGCCGGATGGCCCTGAAGATGACGGATGTTCTCGAAACGGCCGGTAGACAGATTGTCGATGACGAGGACCTCGTCTCCTCGCTTGATCAGGGCATCCGCCAGATGGGATCCGATGTAGCCGGCCCCGCCGGTTACGAGCACACGCACGGATGACCTCCTCTCACTATGCCACGGCAAAACCGACAACAGACAACCGACACCCGCAGATTGACGAGCAGTGATCTGTTGTCAGTTGTCGGTTTGAAATCTCTCATTGGCTCTGCTTCTTTGCCAGGACGTCAGCGTACAGCACCTCCACGCGGGAAATCAGGCGCGCCACGTCGTGCCGGTCCAGTGCCGCCACCTGTCCCGCCGCGGCAAGACGTGCGCCGAGAATCCGATCGCTCAGCAGGCGGCGGATCCCACTCGCCATGGCGTCCGGGTCGCCCGACGGCACCAGCCACCCGGTTTCCTCGTGCGCCACGAGGTCCGCCACGCCCCCCACGTCGGTGGACAGTACCGGGATCCCCGCGGCCATGGCTTCGATGAGCGCCACCGGCGTCCCCTCGTTTCTGGAGGCACAGATTACCACGTCCAGTTCCTTCAGGATAGTCTCCAGATCGACACGCCACCCCAAGAAATGAATTTGACGCCCAAGTCCGAGGCTACTCGCCAGCCCCTCCAACCTGGCTCGCTCCTCTCCATCCCCGACGACGGTCAGGTGAACAACACGGCCCTCGGTATGGAGGCGCGCCAACGCCTGGAAGAGCGTGACATGGTCTTTGATCGGCACCAGGCGTCCCACAATGCCCAGGAGCGGTGTACTCTCGGTCAGACCAAGCGACGGACGGAGCGTCGGCGACGCCGCCTGAGCCCGTCGGAACCGCTCCAGATCAAGGCCGAGTGGCACAACCTCCACTTGCTCCGGCCGACCGATCCCCATTGCCAGAAGTTGCGCTTTCAGTCGAGGACTCACCGTCACCAGTCGGTCCGTCGTGCGGGCGAGCCGCCGCTCGACCTCCAGAAAGGCCCGGGTGACCGGCCGCGAGAAGTAGCCCTCCAGCACGTGGCCGTGAAAGGTATGGATCGTCACCGGCACCCTGGCGAACCGCGCGGCCAGTCGGCCCAGCGTTCCGGCCTTGGCCGTGTGGGTGTGCACGATGTCGGGCCGAAGCGCGCGGAAAATGCGAACGAGCTTGATCAGCGCCACGAGGTCACGCCTCGGGCGAATCGCCCGGCCGAGTTCGGGAATCACGACAGGAATCACCGCGCGTGCTCGCGCGGCGTCGGTGAAATCCCCTTCGGCATGTCCCACCACGCCCGTGACGAGCGTGGTGGCAAACCGAGTGCGGTCGAGACCGGCCGTCAGGAGAATGGCCTGCTGGGCCGGACCCCCAATGTTCAACCGGGCGATAACCCGCACCACGCGGACCGGACGACCGCCGGAGGGCGGAAAGCCCCGACCATTCACGCCTCACGCTCCTTGAACCAGGCGACGGTTTCGCGAAGGCCGTCCCGCACTTCGACCCGGGGGTGGTATCCCAGCACGGACTCGGCCTGGCGAATCGAGGCATACGAATGTCGGATGTCCCCCTGCCGGATCGGCTCATACACCGGCGGCAGGTCGGTTCCCAGTTCCGCGTTGAGCCACGCCACCAGCTGGTTGAGCGTGCTGGGCTGGCCGCAGGCGACGTTGAATGCGCCGCCGATCCCCGCGGTCGTCGCCGCCGCACACAGGTTCGCCTCGACCACGTTGGCCACCGGCGTGAAGTCCCGCGACTGCTCCCCGTCACCGTAGATCACCGGACGTTGCGCCGCCAGCATCTGCCGTAGGAACCGGGGGATGACGGCGGCGTACTCGGAGTCCGGAAGCTGCCGCGGCCCGAAGACGTTGAAATAACGCAGGCTCACCGTTTCCAGACCGTACACCTGGGCGAAGACACGGCAGTACAACTCGGCGGCCAGTTTAGAGACCCCGTAGGGCGCTTTGGGAAGCAACGGCAGGTCTTCCGTCTTGGGGAGCACCGGCGACAGCTCTCCATAGACCGATGAGGATGAAGCATACACCAGGCGTCGCACGCCGGCCTGCCGGGCAGCTTCCAAGAGCAGCACGGTCCCCCCCACGTTCACGGCGTTGGTCGGCCCCGGCTCCTTGATGGAGCGCGGATTTGAGTTGAGGGCCGCTTCGTGAAAGACGATCTCGGTCCCCTTCACGGCTCGCGCCACAGCCACCGGGTCCCGCAGATCGCCCCGGACGATCTCCACCCGATCCTGAATTCCGTCCAGGTTCTTCGAGCGGCCGCTGGAGAAGTCGTCCAGGATCCGGACCGACTCCCCCTGCGCCACCAGCGCATGGGCCAGGTTCGACCCGATGAAACCCGCCCCGCCTGTGATCAGATACCGTGCCATAGTCTCACCTCGTCATGCGGGAGTTGTGGCGGCCGCGAGGGCGCGCCGCCGCGCAAGTTCTCCGTCATCATCCAGATACGTGCGGTGCCATAGCTCGAGCATGAGGAGCGCCCAGAGCAAGGCGTCCCAACTGCACCGTTCCGCCGCATGATCGTCGAGCATGCGCCGGATGGTATCGGGTCGAAAATACCCGCGGCCGGCGGCGCGGGACGACAGCAGGGTGTCGTACGCCATGTCCTTGAGTTCGTGGCGCAGCCAGTGGTCGATCGGCACGCCGAAGCCCATCTTCGGTCGGTGGAGGATCTGGTCAGGGAGCAACCCCGCGAGGGCTTGTTTGAGGATGTACTTCTTTATCCGACCTCGCACCTTCAGTTCGAACGGGATGGTGGCTGCGAATTCCATGAATTCGTGGTCCAGAAAGGGCGAGCGCGCTTCCAGCGAGTGGGCCATGCTGGCGATGTCCACCTTGACCAAGAGGTCATCGGGTAGGTAGAGGCCGGCGTCCACCCCCAGGGTGGCGTCGCCGAAGTCCGGGGCATCACTCTCGCGATAAGAGGCAAGGAGGACCTCCAGGGCGTCCACCTCGCCGGCAGCGGTCAGAAACTCTGAAGTGCAGAGATCTGCTTTCCGATCCCCGTAGAATTGGCAAAACCAGCGCGCGTATCGCCTTTCCGGCGTTTCCGTGAGTCCATCCAGAAAACGGCGACCGCGATAGAACAGGCTCGTCCGGGTCCCTCCGTGCGGAAGGAGGTGCAGCCCCCATCGGATGGTGTGGCGGAGAAACCCCGCGCCCGGCCAGCGATCGAATGAGGCCGCCATGCGGGTCGCCAGGTACCGGTCATAGCCGCCGAAGTTCTCGTCCCCCGCGTCCCCGGTCAGCGCTACGGTCACGTGCCTCCGCGTCATCTGGGCCACGTAATAGGTGGGCACCGCCGAGGAGTCCCCGAACGGCTCGTCGTACTGCCAGGCGAGCTTCGGGAGGATCGCCGCCGCATCCGGCCGGACCACGAACTCGTGGTGGTCGGTGCCGAATTGGTCGGCCACCGCGCGCGCAAACCTGAGTTCATCGTATTCCCGCTCCTCGAACCCGATGGAGAAGGTCTTGACCCGCCCTACGCCGGCCCGGCTCATCAGCGCGACCACGGCGCTGGAATCGACGCCGCCGCTCAAGAACGCCCCCAGCGGCACATCGCTGACCATCCGCAGGCGGACCGCTTCCTCCAGCCGCGCCACGATCTCGTGGCACCAGTCATCCTCGGAGCGCACCGCCTTGCGATCACGACGGAGCCGCCAATACCGCACCACCTCCACGCGGCCGTCGCAACAGGTCAGGTAGTGGCCAGGCGGAAGCCTGCGGATTCCCCGGAAAGCCGACCCGGACCCCGGCACGTAGCCGTAGGTCAGATACTGCGAGATCCCCGCCGGGTCCGGACGGGCCTCCACGTCCGAATCCTGCAGGATCGCCTTCACCTCGGAGGCAAATCGGAAGGCGACTCCATCCTGGTGGTAGGCCAGCGGCTTTTTCCCCAGCCGATCCCGCGCGAGAAACAGCTGGCGGCGCGGACCGTCCCATATCGCCAGAGCGAACATCCCGCGGAGAAACCGCAGGCAGTCCGCCCCATGATCTTCGTAGAGATGCAGGATGACCTCGGTGTCGGTGTGGGAGCGAAACCGATGCCCCCGGCGTACCAGATCAGGTCGCAGGGCCTGAAAATTGTAAATCTCTCCGTTGAAGACGATCCAGACCGTGCCGTCCTCGTTCGACATCGGCTGGTGGCCAGCCGGACTCAGGTCAATGACGCTGAGCCGTTGGTGTGCCAGGCCAATCGGCCCATCGCAGTGGATGCCGGCGTCATCCGGCCCGCGGTGGGCCAGCACGGCGTTCATCCGTTCCAGCACCGGGCGCTCGACGGGCCGCGCCGGGTCGAAGTGCAGTTTCCCACTGATGCCACACATACCACACCGCTTTCGGACGTCGCTACAGAATGCGCCCTGCGACCCACCAGGGGTGGGGTTGGGAGGGTACGGCTGCCGCACCGCCTGGCAGCCTCATGCCTCCTTGCGAAGCATGGTGCGTATCCGTCCGCAAAACAGATCAGAATATCGGAACACGCGCAGCATGATCCGGCTGAGGGTCCGCAGGACGGCAAAACGCTCACCGAAAGGCGCATACGTGTTCCGGACGGTGACTGCGTACCGACTCTGGAGTTGACGGGTCAGCCGGTTCCAGTCCGCCACAGTAGTACCGTTCAGGCTCGGCAGGGTCTTCCGACCCCATGGGCCACGCTGTGGCGCCGGTTGAGGGGTGACCTCCACCTCGCCGGCGTCGATCAACCGATTGACTGCCGCGACCAACACCTCGGGCGAGAACACGAGGTGCAAGAAGGGCAGCCTCGTCGCATACCCGAGATGATGCTCCGTCGGATTGTAGTAGGGCGGGAATATTCCGAGAGAGACTCCCCCCGCCTTGAGGCAGCGGGCGATTTCCTGCATGACCCGCATCGGATCTCGGACATGCTCGATCACGTCCCAGGTGACGATAACATCGAAACTATTGTCGCGAAACGGCAGCGCCTCTCCGAGGCCAGTCACAAAGCGGGTATTCCTCACTCCGAAGGATATGGCCGCGCGCTCGGCGATCTGCATCACGTGAGGAAACGGCTCCAGGCCAACAAAGCTGGCTGATGGATGTCGATCAGCCCAAGCGAGAACATTGCCGCCGTATCCACAGCCCAAATCGAGCACGGTCTTGCCATCGACTATAGACTCATCAAGCCCAAACAGCCCAAAAAAGCGTCGATTGTTGTCGGTCTTCATCTCTAACAACGTCTGCCAGAATGGTTCACCGGCTCTGGCCGTCGCCGACAATCCCTTTTCGGCAGGAGCTTGACCGATCAAGGGTAAACCGCGTGTGGCCCGCACTAATCCCACGATACATGAGATTGCGAGACTCCTTAGTCCCGAGTTTCGCATCGGAACCGCTGGTAGGCCATCGTCCGTCGGACTCAACGAGTCAAGGCGGGTCGCCTTCCGTCGCACACACAGGCCCAGACCGCCGAGCGCAAGAAACGCAAGACCCAGAAACGGGAGGATCACCGCCGACCACAGATACAAGCCGTCCCAGAACCGAATGTGCTCGTTGGGGTGGCCCGCGACGGTCCTGACGTAGATCCGCGGGCCGAGCCAATACCGGATCGGCGGAAACTTGGCGAGTCTTATTCCACCAGCATCCAGCACAAACACATTATTGAAGAGAGGAAGCCAATGCAGGTAGTATGTTTCCAGGCGCGCCGGATACTTCACCGGGCCGTAGAAGACGGGAACGATCGTTTGGAAGGTTCCCTCCAGGAGGGCCTGCTGGATCTCCTCCGCGCCCAGCAGGATACCATTTCTCGCGAAACTCACGTTGAAGGTGGGGTCGAAAAGAACCCATCGCCCCTCCTGCCGCACCTCGACCGTGGTATGCGCATCGTAGCGGTCGCCGAGATTCCGGCTCAGGCCGATAATGCGGGCCTGCAGTCCGTTTCCGCGGGCTGCGGCCGCATACAGGTGCGCCATCCCGAAGCACACCAGTCCCCCGCCCGCCTGGGCGTGTTCCAGGATCTGCCTGACGCCTCCCGGGGGGTCCGGCCCAACCCGCGTCACGCCGTTCATCACCGCACGCAAAAGTTCGACCGGGTCCCGTCCGGAGAATTCGCGCGCCACGAGGTCAGAGTCCCGCACCTCGGAAGGTCGCACCGCCACGTCTGCAAGTCGTTCGGCGGCAATCAGCCGAACCGCCATTCCATGGGCCTGCAGGTGCCACAACAGGACCCCAGCGCCCGCAAGCAGAACCACGCCGAGCAACACGAGACACCAGGCACGCTTGGCGACGGACCCGAATCGTCCACCCCGGCGCAACATCCCGGTCCCAGCGGAGACTGTTGACCCGTTCGGTACGTCTGCAGCCGTCCTGAACATTGGGCTTGCCACTCTCTCCACAACCGCCAGGGGAAGCCGCTATTCGCGCTCCACTGGAAGCTCGCCGACGGATTCGGGCGACCTCATCATCCGCGGCCCGTGATCAGAAGCGTGTACGAGGCCAGATAGCGATCCCCGTCGAAGTATCGAGCCGCGACGTCCAGGCATCGCGTGCGAAACGTGTCACGTTGCGCGCGAATCTCTCTCAACACCCGCTCCCATGGGAGATCGCGTCGAAGCACATACCCGACGCTCTCTCGTTCCACGATCCCTGGACAATCGCCCACCCCGGGGCTGACCAGAACCGGGACACCGCACGCCAGGTATTCCGCAAACTTAACCGGCGAGGCCACTCGGTTCACCGAGCTCCGATGCCGAAGCAACAGCCCAAGGTCGGCGAGGGCAAGGTAGTGTTGGATGTCGGCGTGGGCAACGGATCGGATGATCACTCCCGTTTCTCGCCCGAAGATCGCCCGGGCCTCCGTCACGCTCCCGGTAAGCAGGAGAAGCTTCGCACCCGCGTGAACCGTTCGGACGGCACCGTACGCCGCCAGGATGAGATCCGGACGATTCCAGGCCGAAAGCGACCCGGAATACACCAGGACGAAGTCACGCGCAGGGTCCACTCCAAGCTCGACCCGCAGGCGCTCCACCGTCATGTCGTCCCGCCGCACGAGGTTTGGGTCATAACAGCACGGGATAACGACGGCGTTCTTCGCCGCGTCTGGGTGCCATCCTCGGCACCGGCGGCGGAGACGTTCGGAGACACAGAGTATCCCGTCGGCTCGCTCAAGCGCCCAGCCTTCCAGCTGGCGGAGCAACCGATGCAAGCAACCTCTCCTGGCAACCTTCCCCTGCAGGACGTATTCCTCGCTGAGGACGCCGCGATAATCTAGGATGAGCCGGGTCCGCCGTCGCAACGCAGCGAGACCGAGGCAACACAAGCTGATAGGGTTCCGACCGAACAGGACGGCCCCTGGTCTGGCGCACGCCCACGCCGCGACCGACAGGCGCGCGAGATGAAACCATGTCCATGGATGCCAGATCCCGTGGTTTCGACCGACGCGAACGCGAACGGAGGCGGGGAGCCGGCGGCGGTACTCTTCACCTTCGGTCTTTTGCAGGGCGAAGAGGTCTATCCTCTCGACACCGGGTAGTCCGGCGAGTCGGCCGAGCATGGGAAACGTCTGCGCCAGGATGACGTTGTCGTTGATGTTGTCGATCGTGAAATACACGATGCGCATCGGCTCAGTCGACCTCGATGCGGAACCGGCAGTTCACCGGCAGATTGGCGTCGAGATACAGACGGATCGCCCGCACCGGCTCCTTGACACCGTAGTGCGGCGAGACCCAGGTTTCGACGACCTCCGTCTGCGCCTTCCGCCGGGTTTCGGTTTCCTCCGGACCCATCTCCGCCAGCCGGAGTAGGGCCCGGACGGAGCCGTTCTTGAGCTCCCACTCCCCCTCCCCAGCCTGGCGGACCGTGACCCCGGGCGCCAGTGTGAAATTCCACACCAGCGCGTGCCGTCCGCTGCCATCCAGCGAATCACAGATGTCGATCCTTCGCACCCGCTTGTCCAGTCGAAACTCTCGCCGGTGCATCACCGAGGGGCTGAGGCGGGCGTAGCCATCGTGCTCCCCCACAAAACGGTCCCGCTCCCCCGTGCTCTCCCACGCGAGACATCGCGGGGTGGCGTCCGGGTGGAGCCAGAAGAGCCCTCCCTCGCCGAACCGGTTCTGTTCCGCCCCATCCACCATCACCGTGTTGTGCGCCGCGGTGGACCGGAAGCGGTTGCGCCAGGCCGGCTCCGGCGTGTACAGATAGCTCCCAGAATCCACGATCAGGTCCTGACCGTCCGCGTGGAGTTCGAAGCTCAAGATGTCGTTGTGTTTGTGGTTCCCGATCCCGCGCGTCCCGACCGGCCCGCATGCGATGAGCAGATACAGGCCCCCCTCTCGCATCAGGTACACGCCGGACTCCGGGAAGGCTCGGCTACCGACGACGGAGGAGGACGGCCGAGGTTCGACGCGGGCCGGGGCCCCCAGCAGCCAGAGAGCTTCTTCGGTCTTTGGACCGGCGGCGCGGAGCCAATCCTCCCGCCCGAAGAACGCTCCGCCGGTCGCCAAGAGGTGTCGATGGTCCCGGGGGTCCCACCCCTGATAGTCGGCGAGGATGTGGAGCCGGCCGTCATCGGCATCGCCGACCTGCGGTGCCAGTCCGTTCGGCTTGGTATACGCCAGGGTAAAATCCAACATGCGCTGCAGGCGCCGGGAAAACGGCTCCGGCAGCACGACGCCGTTGCGGCGGCAAAGGATCGCGACGGCCAAGAACATCTCGGCGACCAATCGGTGGTACGGAATGCTCGATTCGTAGTCACCGCCGTCGGGATGAACCTGGCGCTCGATCTCGCGAAAGACCTCCGCCAGCGAGAACTCCCGCCATGCGTGTGCCTCGTGAAAGATCGGACACGCGAATCCCAACCCCACCAACCCGACCAGATTCGCCAAGTAGTGGTTGCTGGTGATCCCATCGGCACCGCGCTCAAGGCTCCGCCGGATGTGCCGGCCATGGGCCAAGAGCGAGCCCGCGAGCGCCCGCCGGAAGGCCGGTGTCGCCTGCGGCGCGTCATGGAAAAAGGCGTAGCCCCACAACCAGTTGAAGGCTCGGATAGCGACATCCATGGTGCAGGCCCAATTGACCCCGAACTGCGGCGGGTTCTCCGCCATCCAGCGGGTGAGCTGCGCGACGAACTCGGTGGCGTACCGATCATTGCCGGTGAGCCAATAGGCCTTCCCCAGCGTCGGAAAATGCTGACACCGGGACAGCTCCCAGGGCACCTTCACGTCGGCGCCAATCACGTTCCCGTAGCGCAGTCTGGTGGAAAAGACCCGGGGGTCCCAACGAAAATCGCTCTTGAAATCTCGATGCCAGTCGATCTGTGACCCCAGATCCGTGGGACCGGATCCGAGCAGATCGAACCGATGCGCGCAGATCCGCTCCGCGGACTCCATCGTGGCTGAAATGGCCTCGGGGTAGGCAACCGGAAACGATTCCATCACGCGGCGTCGGGCACCGGGATCCAAAAAGAAACCCTGATGGAATAACCAGCCACCATCGGCAAGAAGTACGGCCGGGTCCCCTGCGGCGGGACGGCACGCGGCGCGAAACTCGCGGTCGCCGATGGCGGTCCCCCGAACCCGCGCCCGGACCTCCGCCGCCAATCCGCCCAAAAGAACCCGCCCCTTACGGCCAACCGCGGCCGCCACTCTGCGGGCGGACAGCCGCCGGAGTCGCTGATAGTCGGATCGGAAGGGGTTCCGCTTCACGTCCCTCTTTCCCTGCCAGGAATTGCCGCCGCGTGCGCGGCCTTCCCTTCGATCCACTGCCGGTGCCACAAGGCGAAGTTGAGCAGGAACCAGCTCAACGTGGCGTTGTTGCTCTGAAGGAGGCGGTCCACGTACCCCGCGTCGAAGTACGGCTGTTCGTCGGCGAACCGCTGGAGCGACTCCCGGACCACGGGTCCCAGCTCCCGCAGAAACCACTCCGCCACCGGCACGCCGAATCCCTGCTTCCGGCGGTCGATGATCGCGTCGGGGATGACCCCGCGGACGGCACGCTTCAGCAGATGCTTCAGCTCCCCGCCGCGCATCTTCGTCGCCTGCGGGATCCCCATGGCAAAGCGCACGAACTCGTGATCCAGGAACGGGACGCGGGCCTCGACGGCGGTGGCCATGGTCATCTTGTCCACCCGCATGAGGAGGAGTTCCGGCAGGCGGAGCTTGAGGTCCATGTATCCCATCCACGTCAGGTCGTCCGGATGCGGCGCGCGCTCCAGAAACCGTCGGCGATGCTCGAGCACCACATCGTGGGACGAGAGCCGGCCCACCCGTTGGCGGACCCACGGGCTGAGCAGCGCCGCCTTCTGGGACTCGAAGAAGGCCTCGGCACCGCTCCAGAAGAGCGTCTCCCCCTCCGCGCCGCGTCGCAGACACTCGTACGGGAGGCCCTGGTCCTTCCCCGCGGCACGCAGCAGGGCGGGTGCCATGCGCCGCAGCGAACGCGGCGACACCGCGAAGGGCCGGTTCCACCTGGCGACCCGGAGAAACCAGTTCCACAGGGGGTAGCCGCAGAACAGTTCGTCGCTTCCCTCCCCCACCTGGCATACGGTGACGCCGTGCTGCTTGGCGAGCCTGGCCACGAAGTACACCGGGACGCAGACCGGATCGGCGATCGGCTCGTCCTGGTGGTGGATGAGCTGGGGAAGGAAATCGATCAGATCCTGGACGCCGATCTGGACCTCGTGATGATTGGTGCAAAACCGGTCCGCGATCTGTCGCGCGTACTGGAACTCGTTGTACCGCTCTTCCCCGGAGAAGCCGATGGAAAAGGTCTCCACCGGCTGATCCATCAGCTCGGCCATGAGCGCCACGTTCGTGCTGGAATCGATGCCGCCCGAAAGGAAGACTCCGAACGGCACGTCGCTCACCATCCGGTAGCGGATAGACTCCCGCAGCAGGTCCAGGACCCGCTCTGCCAGTGTTGTTTCATCCGCAACGGTCGAGGCGCCGACGTCCGTGAATACATCCCACCACTCGTCCTCTCGGACGCTCCCATCCCGCTCCACGGTCAGCGTATGGCCGGCCGGGAGCTTGTGGATCTCCTCGAAGAGAGTCAGCGGCGCGGGCGTCGTCAAGAAGGAGAGGTAATGGTGCAGGCCGGGAAGGTGCACGGCTCGCGGGATGCCGGGATACGCGAGGATGGCTTTGATCTCCGAGGCGAAGAGGAAGCGGCCGCCCTGGCAGGTGTAGTAGAGCGGCTTGATCCCGATCCGATCGCGGACCAACCAGAGCCGCTCTTCCCGTGCGTCCCAGATCGCCAGGGCGAACATGCCGCGGAGTCGGTGGAGCATCGCTGGCCCGTACTCGGCGAACAGGGCCAGCAGCACTTCGGTGTCCGACTCGCTGCGAAAGTTGTATCCCTTGGTTTGCAGATCCTTGCGCAGTTCGCGGAAATTGTAGATCTCCCCGTTGAAGACGATCCAGTAGCGACCGTCCGGCGAGGCCATGGGCTGGTGGCCCAGGGAGGAGAGATCCAGGATGCTCAGGCGCCGGTGCCCCAGCCCGAGCCTGCCGTCGGGGGTCACATAGACCCCGGCATCGTCCGGCCCTCGATGGGCCATCGTATCCCGCATCCGCGCGATCGTCTCTGCCTGGAGCGGGAGGCCCGGATTGCCGTAATTGTATACACCGACGATCCCGCACATACCCTATCCCTCTTTGGAGCGCGTCGAAGCCAAGACGCTCGAGTCCAGAAGCTGCAGCTCGACCATCTTCCGTAGAATCCGCTCGACGTGCGCCTCCCAGGTGTGGCGCTCCACGGCCTCCGCCCGCGCCGCCGCTCCCATGGCCCCCCGAAGCTCTGCGTCCTGCGCGAGCACCAGGATCGCCTCCGCCAGTTCACTCGGATCTCCCGGCGTCACCAGCCAGGCGGTTTTCCCATGCGAGAGGATCTCGCCGATCTGCTCCAGCTTGCTCGCCACGATCCCTTTGCCCATGGCCATGTATTCGAACAGCTTGGTGGGCGAGCCGAAGAAGCGGCTGCCGTCCGGGTTCGGCACGTGGGGGGAGGCCAGAATGTCGCACGCGGCGAGATACCTGGGTCCCTCCTCCTGCGGCACCAGCCCCGCCAGGGTAACCCGCCCCTCGACGCCGTCCTCCGCGAGGATCTCCCGCACCCGCGTCATTCCACTCCCGTCTCCGACAAACAGGAAATGGGCCTCGGGCAGCCGCCTGGTCACCGGCCGCACCGCCTGCGCCAGCACGTCTGCCCCGTGCCACGGGCCGAACGTCCCGATGAAGCCGATCACCAGCTTGCCAGTGAGGCCCAGGCGGCGACGGACATGTTCTCCATTGATGCCTGGGTGGTAACGCACGGGATCTACGCCATTCGGGTTGACCAGGACCCGCTCCGCCGGAACACCCCGGGCGACCAACTCGATCCGCAGGGCGTTGGAGACCACGACGATGAGGTCGGCTCGCCGCAGATTCGCGTCCTCCACCCGGCCGGCCAGCCCCTCGAAAATCAAGGGCGTGCTCCAGTGGCGCGCGATCCAAATCTCCGAGCCGTTGTACTCGAGCACGAATGGGCAGCGCAGTCGTGTCGCCAACTCCGCTCCGCTGGCATTCATCAGCGAGTAACGCTGGTAGATGAAGTCGGGAGGCGAGTCCCGGAGAAGACAGCGACACCGTCGGGTGAAGAGCTCGCCGTACGCCAGGAACGGCAGGACGTTCCTGAGCCACCCTATATCTGGCGGCACCACATGGGTGCGCAATCCCATTCGTTCGGCGGGACCGAACACGTTCGTTCCCGCGAAGGTGACCTCCCATTCCGCCGCCCTGAGTCCCGAAAGCACCCCGGCGGTGTGGGCCACCGCCCCGCCCGCTTGGCTCTCTTGCCACGGATTGGCCCGCAAGTACGCCACCCGACGCCGGCATGGCCGCTTGGCATACCACACCGGACGTGCGTGCGAAAGCCGTCGCGCATGGAGCCGGGCTCGCACGTACCCCAATGGCAGGCCGGCGAGGTCGGCGAAGCAATGTAGCACGGCCCGGAGCCCCTCCCGTGAACCCACGGAAATCTCCCCCCCCCGGATGTCGCAGAGTACCTTCCGTTTTGCCCGCAAGACAAAGAGGTAGGTCAGGATGAAATCCTGATAGAGTGGCACTTGGACATCGGTAAGGACCGCCATGGCGACGTCGAACCGGCGCAAAGGAAGGCGCAGCGCGAGCTCGGGCTGCTGGCGCAGCTGGCGGAAAGACACCAGCAAGGTAGGAGCCGCGCCATACTTTTCCTTGACCCGGGCTGCCGCTTGCGAAATGAGCCCAGAATCGGCCAGGCAAAGGATCCGCCGAGTGGGAGTGTGTAGCCGGGCCTCCGAATTGGTTGGGTGAGCGGGGCTTCGTTCTAGCATCGCTTCGCCAGATATCCGATACGTTCGCCGAAATAGCCAACAGAGCGAAGCAACTGACGTACGCGCCCACTTGGGATATACGAAGGGAGGTCCGCGACACCACTCATCTCCGACTGGAAGCGAATGGGGCGAAGGCCAGCCTCCAGCAAAGTCAGCCGGAGTTCCCGTGGGCTGTACAAACAGGAGTAGCCGTATTCCGCAGTTCCCTGGCGCATGTTTCGACGATGGCAGAAGAAAAAGAGGCTGTACCTATTCGGAACCGTCACGGCCACGTGACCTTCCGGCCGGGTAATCCTGGCAATCTCCGCAAAGGCCGTCTTTCGGACTGCGGGGTCCGGGATGTGCTCTAGTGCGGAGAAAGAGACCACGAGATCAAAGGTCCCATCGGCAAATGGGAGATGCCCTGCATCGGCGACGCAAAGGCTGATCCGACGAGCGAGAACCTCCGACAACTCAGCGGTGAGGATATCGCGGGCAGTCACCATCATCCGATGGCTCAGATCCAAAGCCACCCACCGGCGCACGCCCTGACGGGCAAAGAAGAGTTCGTCGATCGGCTCGCAACAGCCGACGTTTAGTACCCTCTTCCCCCTGAGGTCCAGGTCTGCTACAAGAGCCCAATCCGAGAGCGCCTTTGTCGCAACATAGGACCAGACACCACGATAGCCGTCCTTCCGCGCGCGGTCGGCGTACCGTTCATAGGCCATGGCGACTGCCTGGGCGGATTTCTGAAGATCCGCATCCGAAAGGGGCATTTGCGTTACCCTTTTGCCATCAGGCGCGACTGCAACCGCCGGTGCAGGGCCTTTACGTCGTTCAGGGTCAAGAGTCCACAGGCAGTGGCAGGGACGGTCGTCCGCCGGGCGAAGGCGTTCCAAGCGATGGCGAGCATGGCACCATAAGCGAGGGACGAGGCGGCGGCGGCGGCGGGAATCCCGAAGCGCGGGATAAAGACCAGATTTAGTGCGAGATTGAGCACGAGGCCGATCCCGGGTACGGCAATCACGATGGGCGGCAGACCTCGTCCGGCGAGATCGTTCATGAAGATCGTCTCCAGGGACAGCGCGAGAACGCCTGGGAGAAGCAGGAGGAAGGGAACAACCGCCTCGCTGAAGGCGCCCCCGTAAAGGAGCTGGACCAAGGGCTGGGCAAGCGCGCCGGCAGCTATGCAGATGACAGCCATACCGGCGAGGGTGTGGCGGCAGGCAGCCGCGGTCAAGAAACCGTCATCTCGTGGTTGAGCCGAGATGCGGGGAAAGAGCATGGTGCCGACCGCCGTTGGGAAGATCAGAAGGAGGTCGGTTAGGTTGACAGCGACAGCGTACACTCCGGCCTGGGCGGTTCCAAGGAAGTAGTTCACAAGCAGCATATCGGAACGAATGATGAGGAAGGCAAGGAGGCACGACACATAGGATCGGAGTCCAAAAGCGAGCATCCGGCCCAAGAACGGGAAGTCGACGACGAACGGTGCGGAGACGCCGCGAAAGGCCTGACGGACGGCCACCACACTGACGGCCGCGGTCACGAGAAGGCCCGCGACCACCAACTCCTGCACCCCCCCATTGAAGACGAAGAGAATGATCAGCACGACCGGTAGGGCAAGGGCTTTGCCGCCCACGTCGATAAGGTTATAGGCCCCGATTCGCTGCTGGCCCAGCAGGATGTTCTGGAAAAAGAGCGACAGGAAAGCAAATGGTATGGTCAGAAGGCTGATGGCCACGAGGAGCGCCGGCACATTCGACACTAACGCGGGAAAGACACCGATCACGGCCCCGACGGCGGAGGCGATCACAATCCCGATGGCCGGGGCCAAAATGAGAGACGCCCAGGCGATCCGCGCAAGGCTCCCCGCGTCGCGTGCCGCAAAGTGCGCAGTCGCAGCATGGAGGCCAATGTTCCCTACCTGCATCGCCAGGCCGGTAATTACGCTGAGAACCGCCAGTGTCCCCTTCCCGGCAGGTCCGATGTGCCGCGCCACTACGATACTCGCCGCTCCCGCCAATCCATAGCCGGACCAGCGGGCGAGAATAGTAAGCGAGGTACTCTGGAGTAGCCCCATGATTACAGGGACCCCAACCTTGTCATCGTCATTTCATGCACTTCGCAATGAGATACCAGCCCATCACTTGTCGGCGATCAAGCCACCGCACGATTCTTTCGGGCACCAGCCGTCCGAAGACGCCGAAATGCGAACACTCCAAATGAACGCACTCGATCCGGACGGAATGGAATTGCCTGAGCAATCGGCCGAGGGATCGGCGGGAATACACCTTCACCAATGGGCAGGCATCGCTATGCTGACGGACTTCGACCCGGGACAGCGTCCGCCGAAACGATTCGCGCAGGAATCCCAGTCGCAGCAGATAGAGCTCCAACACGACGGAGACAAAGAAGATGGCCGAGAATATGTGATACACTCCGATGATGGCACGGCCGCCCGTTTTGAGGACCCGATAGATCTCCCCGACGGCCTTCTGCGTGTCGGGCGTGTGGTGGATGACCCCGAGGGTGTACACCACATCAAAGACGCCGTCCCCGAAGGGCAGTTCCTCGGCGTCTGCCAGCCGAAGGTCGGCGGGAATGCCGTAGAGTGAGAAGCGCCGGCTCGCGATCTGCAGATGTGCCGGAGTCAGGTCGACGCCGGAAACAAGAGCGCCCGAGGAGGCAAACTGGAACAGATCCGTCCCCATCCCGAACCCGACTTCCAGCAATCTCTTCCCGGCGAAGCGCGTGAACTCCAGGGTTGATTTCATCCAGGGTCCATACTCCTCGTACCGATTCTTGTCTAGACGTTCATAAAAAGCCTTGGTCCCGACCTCCACTCCCTGAACGCCCGATAACCCGCACGGGTCCTTCGTCCACTGCTCGATGGCTTCGCGCTTGTCATCAAACGTTGAGATCATTCCGCACCTATACTACGCAGCAGATTCGTCCTGGAGCGCTCTGTCCCCCCCAGCCTCCCTCGCCTGGTCGCGCCGTTGGTATGCTCACTCGTCCTCTTCTTCTTCCATTTCATCGCTGCAGCACTCCTTGCTTCACGGCTCCAGAGACTCGTTCGGATAGAAGGCCCGATTCCAACGGGACGACCGAGCGCAATTCCACATCCCGACCAAGGCGAAGGCTGCAAAAAGAAGCAGACTTGCATTCCCAGGCAGGATGTAGCGAGGCCATGTCAGAATCGGCAAATGAACGAGAATGTTGTAGAGAGTCACAGAGGAAATCAATAGGGTCTCGCCGAGCCTTCTTCGATTCATGGACAAACCAATCGCA
>Ga0316616_100000158_pt1 | contig 17710 bp, 18 predicted proteins | sample OWC_Aug_M1_C1_D1_FD_207660 | JGI IMG/M metagenome (GOLD analysis project Ga0316616, IMG submission 207660) | Wetland soil microbial communities from Old Woman Creek delta, Ohio, United States - OWC_Aug_M1_C1_D1_B | ecosystem: Environmental > Terrestrial > Soil > Wetlands | place: USA: Ohio... | reverse complement strand
AGACGCGGACGTCGGCGACATTGTCACACCCATCGGCGCTGCGGCCGAGGCAAAGGCAGCGGTCGTTACCATAGCCGACATGAACTCTCTCCTTGTGGAGGCGGATGTCTCGGAATCGAACCTAAAGCAGGTGAAAGCGGGAGAACCCTGTGAGATACAACTGGATGCATTCCCCGACCTCCGTTTCCGCGGCCAGGTGCATATGATCGTCCCAACAGCTGACCGCACCAAGGCGACGGTGATGGTCAAAGTTAAATTTCTCGATAAGGACAAACGGGTTCTCCCGGAGATGTCTGCCAAGGTGGCCTTTCTCGAACGGCCCATGAAGCCTGAGGAGTTGAAACCCCGCATAGCGGTCAATGCCTCCTCTGTCGTGACACAAGACAGCCGGAAGTACGTATTCCTCGTAAAAGGTGATTCAGCGATTGAAACACCTGTAAAAACCGGCGAGCAGTTCGGTGAGATGGTAGAGGTCCTGGACGGTGTAAAGGCAGGTGACAGGGTAATTCTAAAGCCTGCAGATAAGGTCAGGAATAATACCAGAATAAAGACCGCTGAAAAGTAGATGGAAAACATGAATCCTCTTGTCGTTATCAAAGATGTCTGCAAGACCTATAGAAGGGGCAGTCAGACCATTCCTGTTCTTCAGGACATCAACCTGGATATCCTTGAGGGAGACTTCCTTGCACTCATGGGCCCGTCCGGGTCAGGAAAAAGCACGCTTCTGAATCTGATCGCTGGCATCGACAAGACAGACTGCGGGACGATAACCATAGGTGGAGTGGATATTACGACCCTTTCCGAGACAGAACTTGCCCACTGGCGCGGTCTGCATGTAGGCTTCGTTTTCCAGTTCTATAACCTGATACCTGTACTGACAGCGTATGAGAACATCGAGCTTCCCCTCCTTTTGACAAACCTTTCGAAAAAGGAGAGGGGACAGCACGTCTGGAACGCCCTTGAACTGGTGAGTCTCACGGACAGGAGTGATCATTTCCCTTCCGAACTCTCCGGCGGTCAGCAACAGCGGGTGGCCATAGCCCGTGCGGTAGTAACCGACCCGACTATCCTCGTAGCTGATGAGCCTACAGGGGACCTCGACCGCGTATCTGCAGCCGAGATCCTCGGTCTGATGGAGAGGCTGAACACCCAATTGGGAAAGACGATCATCATGGTGACTCACGACCCCAGGGCAGCTGAAAAGGCCCATATCATCAGGCACCTGGACAAAGGGTATCTCAATGTTCATCAAGCTGCTTTATAGAAACAGCCTGCGACACAAGCTGCGCACCTTTCTGACCATCCTCGGGCTGACCGTTGCCATTCTCGCCTTTGGTCTGCTCAGGACCGTTGTCAGCGCCTGGTACGCAGGAGTTGAAGCGTCCTCAGCAAGCAGGCTCATCACAAGGAACGCCATCTCCCTGGTCTTTACCTTGCCCGCTTCCTACAGGGAAAAGATCCGCCAGATAGATGGCGTGAAGACTGTCTCCTGGGGGAACTGGTTCGGGGGAATATATATCGATGAAAAGAATTTTTTCCCGAACTTTGCGGTTGATCCGAAAACCTATCTGGAACTCTATCCTGAGTTTTCTCTCCCCCCAGAGCAGCAAAAAGCCTTCTTCCTTGATCGCAGGGGCGCTGTTGCAGGCCGGAAGGTGGCCGAAAGGTTCCACTGGAAGATCGGGGACATTATCACTCTTCGGGGGACCATCTTTCCGGGGAACTGGGATTTCGTGCTGCGTGGGATTTATAAAGGCAGATATCCCACGACTGACGAAACCCAGTTTTTCTTTAACTGGGAATATCTCAATGAGGCCATTAAGAAGATTACACCGCGAAGGGCGGACCAGATAGGGTTTTATATCGAAGGGCTGAAAGACCCTGACCGTGCAGCCGAGGTCGCCGCTGCCATAGACGCCACATTCAGGAACTCGATGACTGAAACCCTGACAGAGACTGAAAAGGCCTTTCAACTCGGTTTTGTCTCCATGACAGAGGCGATCGTCATAGCGATCCAGCTCGTCTCCTTTGTGGTGATCATTATCATCATGGTGGTCGTCGCGAATACGATGGCTATGTCGGCCCGCGAGCGGACAGGGGAATACGCTGTATTTAAAACAATCGGCTTCGGGAAATGGCATATAGCAGGGCTTATCTTCGGTGAATCTTTTTTCATTACCCTGACCGGCTGTGCTCTCGGCGTCTTTGCCACCTTTCCGGCCGCAAGGGCCTTCGGTGACGCCATGAGCGCCTATCTCCCCATCTTTCATGTCTCAAGGCAGACCATCTATCTCGATGTCGTAGCAGCTGTTGTCGTAGCGGTAGTCGCAGCCGTCATACCCACCTTCCGTTCAGTAAATATCCGCATCGCTGAAGGGCTCAGGAAGATCACATAAGATGAAGATCCCGGTCTCATACAGTTTCCGCAACCTTTGGACACGCCGCCTTACAACAGCCTTTACAGCCTCGGGCATGGCGCTGGTGGTATTCGTCTTCGCCTCGATACTGATGCTCTCCGAAGGACTCAAAAAAACCCTCGTCACAACAGGCTCCTACAATAACATCGTGGTTATCCGGAAAGGCGCGGGCGCGGAGGTCCAAAGCGGCATTGACCGTTATCCGGCTTCTATTGTGGAGACCCAGGATGAAATCGCCATAGGGCCGGATGGACAGAGATTGCTCGCCAAAGAACTGGTGGTACTGATCAACCTGCAAAAGAGGGGAAGCACCAAGCCTGGACAGGTGGTCATCAGGGGCGTCACTGGAAACTCTTTTATCCTAAGACCGCAGGTCAAACTGGTAAGAGGCCGTCTGCCGAGGCCGGGATCGTCCGAACTCATTGCCGGGCTGAGCATCGCAAAACGCTTCCAGGGGGCCGGCCTCGGCGAAACACTGCATTTCAGCATGCGCGACTGGAACATCGTCGGAGTTTTCGACGCAGGCAATACCGGCTTCACCTCGGAGATATGGGGGGACGTTGATCAGCTCATGCAGTCCTTTCGCCGGCCTGTCTATTCATCCGTCATATTTCAATTAAGAAACTCCCAGGACTTCGGCAAGGTAAAGGAGCGTCTGGAAAATGATCCCCGCCTTACCCTTGAGGCAAAGCGGGAGACAAAATATTATGCTGACCAGTCTGAGATGATGGCGAAATTTCTAAGGATCCTCGGTATGTCTTTAACACTTATCTTCTCGATCGGCGCAATCATCGGAGCAATGATCACCATGTATTCGTCAGTGGCGAACCGCGTCTCAGAGATAGGCACTCTCCGCGCAATCGGCTTCCAGAGGAGAAACATCCTCTACTCCTTCATGATGGAGGCGATGCTCCTGGGTCTGGTGGGAGGATGCATAGGACTATTCTTCGCTTCTTTTCTGCAGCTCTTCACTATATCCACTCTGAATTTTCAGACTTTTTCGGAGCTGGCCTTTTCCTTCACCCTCACCTTTGAGATCGCCTGGAAGTCTCTGCTCTTTTCACTCATCATGGGACTTGTCGGCGGTGTGCTACCTGCCTTCAGGGCAGCCAGGATGAATATAGTAGAAGCTTTGAGGGCAGGGTGACAATTATGATCCCTAATGTCCCCGGAAGTGTTGCGTTGGTTCTCGCTTGCTTTTTAAATGGACTGGTCTATATACTAGTCTATAAGAAATTTACATTGTGAGGGAAACTTATGAAGATCGAAATTGGCTCGTATGAAGCGAAAACAAAGCTCCCTGAATTGCTGCGGCAGGTGAAAACCGGCAAAAGCTTTACCATCACCAACCGTGGGGAGGCCGTTGCGGATTTGGTGCCCTGTTCGGGCGTGAGGACGAAGGACAAAGTTGCGGCAGCAGAAAAACTTAAGGCATTCATGCTGGCCGACCCGGTGCGTGGTGTAAACATTAAGGCACTCATCGAGGAGGGGCGTGCATGAGCTTCGTCCTTGATAACTCGGTGACCATGCGTTGGTTTTTTGGCGATGGCAGACCGCAAGAACTTGCCTATGCGGTCAAGGTGCTTGATGCGATGAAAGAGGCTAACGCACTTGTTCCCGCGACATGGGGACTGGAGGTGGCAAACGTCATTGCCAGGGCGGAAGCAAAAGGCTTGGTGACAGAAGCGCGGAGCGGGGCATTTCTTGAGATGCTGGAAGGTGTGGATATTGAGGTGGATGCGGCCACATTCACACACTCGCTGTCTGATACCCTTCAACTGGCGCGGCGCTACAAGCTGTCCGCTTACGATGCATCCTATCTTGAGCTGGCCCTGCGACTGGGCATACCATTGGCCACGCTCGACGAAGATTTGCGGACGGCGGCGAAGAAAGCGGGCGTGAAAAAGTTTGCTTGAAATACCAAACGGACTGCACCGCAATAAAACAGCTGGCAGCTGTCTTTCGTTAAAGACAAAAGAAAGGGAGGCCCTGGGAAACCTGGGCCTGGAATACTGACGGAGAAAGACCTCGAAAGATATCTCAGGCCTTATACTATTTCTCTTTAAGCAAAAGCTTCATGGTTTCTTCATAAATGGTCTTTCGGGGACCAACAGCTATGACTTCAACCACTTCTTGTTTTGTTGTTCTATAGATAATCCTGAATTTAGAGATCTTAAAACTTCTCAGTCCCAGGAGTTCATCTTTAAGGACCTTGCCTGAAAGTGGATCATCCAGAATCAACTTAAAAGCTGCCTTTATTTTACGCTTCAGGTGAGGGTGCAAAGAGCGAAGCAAGCCTGTGATTTCGTCCGGCAGCTTCAATTTGCGACGGGTTGAACTCATCTACCTGAAAAGCTCCTCAAGGGTATAGAGTTTTGTTTTGCCTTTTTTAAACGCAGTCATGCCTATTTTGATCTCATCCATAAAAGCAGAGTCAGACCGGATAGCGACCGTCTCTTTCCAGCCCTCAAACTCATCAGGACTTACCAGCACAGCGGCAGGGGAGCCATTTTTTGTTATGACAATCTCCTCATCAGTTGTGTAAACCCTGTCGATCAGACTACTCAGCTTCATCTTTGCCTCGGAAAGTGATAGTGTCTTCATATCAATCAGACCTCCTTTTGGGTTGACCAGAATTACGACTATTATAGCAGATAGCCAGTAAGTATGGGGTAGTCTTTTGATATTTTCCTGAACAGGTCATACGGAGTGTCACACCGGGCCCAAGGCCTTTTTGGTGAAGGCTTTTATATTTTCAGATGTTTGTTTAATCAGTGTTTATCCGTGTTCATCTGTGGCTAACTGAGGTTTTTAGAAGCGCCTACTGTTGCCTGCGTTCTCTGCGAACTCTGTGGTGAACTGCTTTATTTGGGATTATCCGGATCAGGATTATTTGCTACCGGTTCTTTCCTGTCAGAAATTCCTGAACCTGTTGTTTGTTTTCAAGATGATGGAGCGGGATGTTAGGCACGTCCCTGTTGCCCGGGACAGCCATAACATGCAGGAACCGCAACTCCTTTCGCTTGCTTCTCAGCACAAACGCAAGTTCCTTCCTTCCTGCGGATTTAATGACGTTTCTTATGCCGAAACCTTTTGCGACAAGCGAGAGGTCGACACAGGAGGTAGTCAGTGTCGGCTGGTTTCCTGTGGACCCATATGCTCCGTTGTCAATCGCAATGATCGTAAGGTTGTCGGGTGAAAAATGGGCGGCTGTGGCAAGGACCCCGGGGTTCATCAGCAGGCTCCCGTCTCCATCGATAACAACAACCTTTTTATCGGTTGTCAGGCTGATTCCGAGGCCTATGGGTGTGACCATGCCCATGCTGCCGAGCATGTAAAAATTTGACGGCTGGTGTTTTAGGAAAAAGAGCTCTTTCGAAGGGATACCGAGGTTGCAGACAACTACTTTTTTGTCCAGATAGGGCGCAATGGCCTGCAATATCTCAAACCGTGTAAGCTTCGGCGAAACGCTTTTCAGTGAGGAACCCGGACTCGCCGATGTATTTCCGAATACACTTTGCACTTTGCTCTCTGCTCCATGCCCTGCTTCCCATATCGCAGGGCTGAGCAGAAAGACATGCATCCCGCCCTTTGAATAAACTTCTTTGAGTTTTTTCACAATGATTCTGAAATCATCCCTGCTGCTGATTGTCGAGTAGGCGATTCCGGCCCCTCTCAGTATGAGCGGCAGTCTTTTTCCCATAGGCAGTTGTGCTTCTATCTTTTCCTTGTATACACCTCTCTGGCTGACAAATATCGCAAGGGGGAGTTTATAGAACCCTGTAAGAGAGAGCAGGGCGTTTATCATATTTCCGACGCCTGAACTCTGCACGAACATGGCGGGCCTTTTATCTGAAAGAGCTGCACCAGCACTGATACCGACCCCTTCCTCTTCCCTGGTGAGCGGCACATGGAAAAAATCCCTGCCTACCAGTTCAAGGAGATACTTGATCTTTTCGCAGGGCACGGAGGAGGTGAAGTCAACTCGGGCTTTCTTGAGGATCCCGATCAGTTCTTCTTCAGGGTATTGCATAAGAGTCCCTCTATTTCAGCCTCTGATATCTTTTTCGATACAAAACAAGGCTCAACATTATACACCCTTTTCTCCCTGCCGAGTCTCTTTTCTCCACCTCCGGTGATATTTAGCAGAATGGAATCGACACTACTGACAGCCCTGATATTGACCGCCTCTCTCAGCGCGGCCACGGCAACGCCGGCAGCGGGGACGATGTCTATTCCCTCTGTTTTTTCGAAGAGGTCCATTCCGGAGAATACGTCTTCGTTCTTTATTCCGTACATCATGCCATTCGTTGCCCTGAGTGCATCGTATAATCCGCCTTCAACGGAATACGCAGGATACCGTGTTGACAGGACTCTTGTTGTGATCTCGCCTATCAGTTCAGGTCTGAGATCTTCAGGCGAAAGTTCACGGCTGTCTTTCCACCAGGCCTTTACCATAGGTCCAAAGGGAAAATTCTGTGCCAGGTGCAGCCTTGGATGCTGAGACCCGAACCGTCCGTCACGAATAAACCGCTCGGACATCTCCCATACCCCGATAGCGCCTGTGCCGCTTCCCACGGCCTGAAAATAGTGGTCAGGGAGTCTGCCCATTTCTGAAACCGCCTGGAGCAATACAGCCCCCAGGCCGTCCCTTTTTGCGATGTTCTTTACCCCTCCTTCAAAGGGAAAGCTGAAAACAGCTGAGATCCTCTTTGCCACATCGATCGAATCAGAATAATCACCGTCACCCACAGCCAGGGTGGGGACAGCCGAAGAGCTCTCCAGATACCACATCTCTGTCAGACACATGGTCGGCACAACGATTATGACAGGAAAACCAGCTACAACAGACAGATGGGCAAACGCCCGCGCAGTATTTCCGGCAGAAGCGACGATCAGTCCTTTCACATTGTTTTCCGTGGCATTCTGCATAACAACCGCGGCCTCAAATTCCTTGAAGGTGCATGTCTCAAGATGCGCCCCCATCTCCGGCCAGAAGCCGTTGAAGACTATGTATAAGTTTTCAAGGCCGAGATATGAGGAGAGACCTTTCGACCGGTATACTACAGGGCCTGACTGGGAAAAGCCATGGGTGTGGACCGGCAGCCAGTTGAAGCCCCATACCCCTTCACTTGCGTTATGTCTGAACTCCCTCTCTTTGTAATCTGTTACGAGCAGGGCGTCTTTGCAGTGTTCGCCAAAAGCACAGTAGACATCCTTTAGTTCAGAACCGCATTTTCTGCATCGTATAGTGAAATGGCTCATAGCTGCCCCCTTTCGACCAGATCTGACAATAACTCCATGATATCGACTATCCTGACCTGCCTTTCGTGTCCGATCATAGCTTCATTAACTTTAGCGTAGCACGCCGGACAGCTCAGGACAAGTCTGTCTGCACCTTTGGCGACCGCCTCGTCTATAGTCAATCTACCCATAGCAATTGCATTTTCATGAAAGACCTTTCTTGCGGCCCCTCCGGAGCCGCAGCACCTGGAATTCACACCATGTCTGTCGAACTCGAGCAGCTCGACCCCTGGGATGCTCTTAAGCACGCTCCTGGGCTCCTCGATGATCCCGACACCCCTGCTCAGATAACAGGGGTCATGATAGATTACCTTCTCCTGCAGTCCCTTGATGAAGACGAGCCTTTTTTCACTGATAGCATCCGAGACTATCTGCGAGATGTGTTTTATCTTAAAGGGAAGGTCCGAACCGTAGAATGCAGGCCAGTCCCTGACCATGATATTAACGCAGCAGGGGCATGAACAGACGAGTGTTTTCACTCCCCTTGCCTTGTACCCCTCGACGAGCCTCTTGGTCAGGTCTGAAAGCATATCGAACTGGCCTGTAATAAAGAGTGGGAAGCCGCAGCAGACCTCTTCTTCCGGCGGCAGCATTGTGAAGGGTCTTCCTATGGCGTGCAGGACCAGCACATCTCCCCTCACCATGGGATGAGCTTCATAGGCGCCTGTGCAGCCGGCATAGTAGCCTATCTCGGCATTTTCTGCTACAGTGACACCCTCAGGAAACCATGGCTTGAAACGGTCTGCAGCAGGTTTCTTATACGGATTGCCTGTCTCCCTGATAGCCTCAGGGATGTCTGCCTGCAGCCCTATCGGTCCGAGGCCGCGTCGTACCATCTCTTTCCTGAGCATCGGCCATAGCCGCTGTGTAAAAATGCCGACAGAACAGTTCTGTCCGCAGGCCCCGCAGGTCGTGCATTCATACACCGCTTTTGTAAAATCCTCCAGGAGTCTTTTGTCAATCTCCCTGGGACCTAAAAGTCTTGCCTTAAGCCCCTCTGTGGCCCGGATGAATTCCCTGAAGAGGCGTATCTTTTCCGGCGGCGAAACAGCCTGATTTGGAGCCACCTCCTGGACCGGACAGTGCTTCAGACACTCGCCGCAGAGCGTACAGGCATCGAGTTCCATCAGCTGGATCGGGGTCAGCCCCTGAGTAAAGCAATCCTTATTTTTCATGCATCAGGGACCTGAGCGCATTCTCCCTCCGGCGCGCTTCAAAGAGTGAGATGGGCGCTGCGGCTATGTGTGTGGGAAGATATGCAAAGACTACGAGAAACAGGACAAAATGCATAATAAAGAGAGGGCTGTGCGGGACCTCGACAGGGCTAAAAGTGACCATGCCGAGAGAAAACCATTTGATTCCTGCCAGATCGGGACGGAACCATAATTTCATCAGCAGGCCGCTGATACCAGACAGGAGCAGGAGCGCAAGAAGAAAAAAATTTGAGCTTGATATATAACTTTTTTTCTCGATGACCAGCTTTGCTATGAAGATGTATATGAGGGAGAACGGCAGAAGATATCCCGCAATAATAGCAGGGGTCTGCAGCGCAAAAAGGCAGGAAGGGACAGGCGCCAGAAAAAAGCGCAGATGCCGTACCAGTATGAGCGCAAGACAAGCGTGAAAAAGCCATTCCCCGAACCAGAGGAAAGCGTTCGAGAAGAAAAGCCGCCTGAAAAGCAGGATGTCGGCTGCGGCTGAAGCAGCAACGGGCAGGGTTATGCCGGACCGCAAGCTGGGAAGTCCCTCCTTTTTTCTGAGCAAAAGAGATATCTTCTGTATATAGGACACGATAAAAAGGAGCATAACCAGATAGTAACCCCATGTCAAAATGATGCCCATATAACCGTATCCTTTCGGAGATCTCATCCTATAAACGGCGGTTAAACCACATGTTTTCTCAGTGCTTTCAGTGGTATATTTTTTAGGCTAATATATTTGATGTATTCGTACATAGTTACATAATACCTTGAAACTGTCATTCCAGCTTGCCTGTGCCCGATGTTTGGGTATCCGGAATCCTTCTTTACCAATGCGTGATATAAACAGCCCCGAAAGCTTTCGGGGACAAGCCGGAATGACTACTTCTTACGAACCAGTCATATTCAAAGTCTGGAAAAGGCCTCAATCACTTTCTCTCTTGCAGCATCAGGACATACGGACCGTGTGATGACCTCATTAATATGATAAACCTTTATCGGGGAGGAAAGCTCGTCGACAGCATGCTGCAGCCCCATCGCGCATGTCTGGCAGGGGGTAACAACAGCGTCTGAACCCGTAGCTTCCGCTTCCCTTATGCGGCCTGCTGACATCTTCAGCTGGACCTCAGGATAGGCGAGTTTGAGGCCGCCCCCCATGCCGCAGCAGGAAGAAAAAGCCCTGTGCCTCGGCATCTCCACCAGCCTTATCCCTGGAATCGCCATGAGCACCCGGCGCGGTTCATCGTATACATTATTGTGGCGACCCAGATGGCACGGGTCATGGTATGTGACTGTTAACGGCACTTCGTGCCGCAGCAGCAATCGTCCCTCGCTAATAAGGATGTCGAGGAACTGTGTCAGGTGCAGCACTTCAGGCGCGTCCGGCCAAATACCCGCATAGTCAGAGTGGAGCCCCTTATAGCAGCCGGCACATGAAACGACGATTGTCTTTATTCCCATCTCCCTTATCATTTCAGCCCTTCTCCCTGCTTCGCGTAAAAAATCGCTGTCCCCCATGCGTCTCAATTTACTTGCACAGCAGGGTTCGTCGCTGCCGAGGATCGAAAAGTCTATCCCTGCCTCCTGGAGCAGGCGGGCAGACTGTACAGCAACAGCCTGCTGTGAAGGGTCATAGCTGGCTGTGCATCCCGCAAAATAGAGGACAGGGGCAGGATGCCCTTTCCAGAGACGGAGCGGCTTTAGGAGAAATCCTGATTCCCATGCCTTGTCAGCCCACAGGCCGCGTTCCTGTTGTGGCCTGCTGTAGGAGTTGTTGAACTCCTTAATAGCAGAGAGCTGTTTTATCTGGCCTTCGGGCTGAGGGACTCCAGCCTTTACGAGGGACGCCCGCGACTGTTCCCAGAGTTCAGGAGTGTTGATGCGCACCGGGCAGACAACATGACATTGACCGCAGGCAGAGCATTCGTAGAGACTGCGAATGAATTCCTCCTGTTCCTTGTCACCGAGGCTGTCCCGTACAATTCTCCGGAGGAACTTTATCTTTGTACGCGCCGTTAGCAGCTCTCTGCTGTCTTGAGCATACACCGGACACCACTGCTGGCATTCGCCGCAGCGGGTGCAGGCATCCAGCTCAACGAGCTGTCTCCAGGTCAGTCCTTCGGCGATCCGGTCGCCCGGTGTTTTGATATGTCCGGCCAATAGATATCCTTTCTTGAGAACTCAGCAGAAGCGTTTAAGGCGATGACCAGAGGTGCGGAGATGCTGTGTATGAGCTTGCTGTGAGGAAGATAGACAAGCAGTGCAAGTCCGCTGAATGCATGCATGCACCAGCAGGCCGTCAGCCAGGGCTGGAGCTGAACGATTGTATAGGAACCCGGGGGTATGAAAAGAGAGCCGATAAAGGAGTAGCGCGCGATCTCGGGAGGGACCAGCGACAGGCGCAGTCCCTCCAGGGCGAACCCTGAAAGCGTTAGCCAGAGCAGGAACAGAAGGAGTAATGTATCCGCCTGTTCAGTGTCCTGCTGTGAAGGCCTCAGGAAAAAACGTCTGACCGACGCTACCGCGAGACCAGCCAGGAGAAGCAGTCCGGAAGTGTTGCCCCAGACCTTCACGAAGATATGCCCTCTGCCTGAAAAGAAAAAATGTCTTGCAGTGGCATATATATCCGCCATTCCGAGGACTGCTGCGATGCAGGCAGTCAGGGAAAGCAAGGCTAGAGAGAGAAATCCCCAGAAGATGAGCATATGAATGACCCAGCGGGCCGGGGAGAGTGCGAAGAGCTGACGTTGTAGAAGTACTTCAGCTACCCATATTTTCAGTGCGGCCGGGAGATTCCTCTTCGATCTGTTGCTTGTTTTTGTCCCGCGTGACCAGCTCTTCCGGATTCGAAAAAAAGAATAGATCATATACCCGAGGCTAAGGACGGCGGCCAGCCAGAAGATGGCCCATGGTTTGGGATACTGTATCAGATTGAGGTCGAACATATTCAGAACCTGCTGTTCATGACTTCATTCGTCAGGGTCTTTTTCAAAGACTATGCTCACGTCCCTTGGGACCGCAAGTCCTGCCTCAACCTCGAGAGCCTTGAGAATCCCTGTTGGGACAGGACAGGCAACATGCTTAAGGCATATTGCCCCCTTTGTGTATACCGGGTTGTCAAGGACCCTCTTAAAGGCGTCCATAAAGTTAAGTTCAGGCAACTCCGCACCTAGCTTTTTGACCATCTCGCATTCGGAAGTCATGGTCAGGGTGAAAGTCTTTTTGTCTTTCTTTTTCACCTCTGCAGTTATCAGCATTCCGCAGGCCCCTGGCTGTATCCGTATCTTCGTCATCGTATCCTTTATAGCGGTATTAAAAAATGCATGTAAGTAAAACCACAGAGTTCACAGAGGAGATCATAAAAACTGATGGTTTCTCTTCTACTATCAACATATTTCTCTGTGCGCTCTGTGGTCAATTGCGTTATTCGCGCTAACCTTTGATGGTTGGTGCGACAGGCTCTTTCTGTTCTTCCAGCATCGCCTTAAGGTTCGGGAATTTGTCCTTCATGTGAGGGATATGCATCGCCTGCATGAACTCCTTTTCGAACGTCGGTTCTGTTGCGATCTCGACAAATTCGACCCACCTGGCCCGCTCTTCGGCTTCTTTTCTCTTGCTCTTGTTAAGCAGCGCCATCCTTGAGCCGTCACCTGCAGCATTGCCGACAACAACGACCTTATCGATCGGCACATCAGGGAACATGCCCAGCGTCAGCGAGGCCTCCCGGTCGATATGACTGCCAAAGGCGCCGGCTAGTTCAACACGGTCCAGTTTGGTGATGCCCATCTTCTGCATCATCAGTTTTGCGCCTGCATAAAGGGCGCCTTTTGCAAGCTGGAGGGCCCTGACATCCCCCTGTGTAACAGTAATGTCCTGTCCGATCGATGTCTCCTCTGCCCATGCAAGCACATACTCTGGCTTGCCTTCAGAACTTTTTCTGACCCTGCTGATTCCGGGGTTGTCAACGAACTTTCCTGTCTTGTCGATTATTCCTGCCTTGAACATTTCTGCTATGACATCTATGATCGCAGAGCCGCATATGCCTTTTGCATTGATCTTGCCTTCGATATGGGTGTGCCAGTCAGCTTTTCCGATTACTTTGTACTTGGCCTCCTTTGTTACAGGATCGATTTTTACCTTTTCGATAGCGCCGGGGGCGGCCCGCATACCGAACTTTATCTGGGCGCCTTCGAATGCCGGTCCTGTAGCGCAAGAGGTCGAGCAGACCCTGTCTTTGTTTCCCAGAAGAAGTTCGCCGTTTGTACCGATGTCTATGATGAGCACCATATCGTCCTGGAAGTATTGCTCCTGTGCGATCAGAACACCGACATTGTCAGCGCCGACGAACCCTGCCTCAATCGGCAGCACATGGATGAATGCGCCCGGGTTGATCCTCAGGCCGAGATCGCGGGCCTTGATGTCGAGGGAACGCTGCACCGCAGGTATAAAGGGCGAACGGCCGATGTAGACCGGGTTCAGGCCGAGAAAGATATGGTGCATCGCTGTGTTGAAGACGATCGTCAGGTCGTCTATCGCATGGCCCGGAGCAGGGCCGTCTTTCTTCACTTCTGAAACAACTTTTTCAATGATCTCATTAAGGCCTGTAATGATCGCATCCTGCATGGTTTTAAGACCCTCGGGATTTGTCATGGCATAGGTTATCCTGGACATGACGTCCTCTCCGTAGGGGACCTGCGGGTTCATCATCGATTCGGTATTAATTACCTTCCCTGTGCTCAGGTCGCAGAGATAACCAACGCAGGTTGTTGTCCCGATATCAACAGCAAGGCCATAGCACGCGTCTACATGACCTGGCTCTACTTTTATGATCTCCCTGTTCTGCCAGACAGTTACCGTGATAATCCATTCTCCGTTCCGCAGGGCGTCCTGAAGTGTAAGCAGCACCTGAAAATCAAATGTCAGATCTTTAATGCCATAAATCTCCTCCATCGCGGTTATGACCCGTTCATAGTCGCCTGTGCTCATATCATGCAGAGTAGGAGGGGTGAATGTCAGTGTATATTTTTTCACCGCAGGGTCAAGCGCAATCACAAGCTCTTTTGCGGCCTTTCGCACGACCTGCTTTCCGGCCCTGGACCTCTCTGGAACAAACACCTTCAGGTCTCCATGGATCTCGCATGAACAGGCGAGCCTCACGCCGGGACCGTCTTCCGGCTTAAGGTGCTTCAACTCGTCGGGTGTTGGTTCTGACGGGGTAATATGCGCCATGCCCGATTCGAGATTGTCCTTCTCAGAATAACCCTCCTCGATCCTTACCTTGCATTTGCCGCAGACTTTTTTGTCTCCGCAAAGCGCTTCGAGGTCAACGCCGAGAAGTTGTGCTGCCTTGAGGATTGTTGTTCCTTCTTCTATTTCTCCGCGCCTGCCAGCAGGCTGGAAAATCACCTTAAATTTACGACTCATGTATATTTCCTCCCTGGAAACTTTATAGTTATTCTGTAACGACGCACGACTTAGATTCCGATTAACGTCTGCGGCCCGAGTAGTTACGCTACTTCTATCCTTTAACAACGAAGTATTCGTAAATAGTCCCAAAATACCTTGAAATTGTCATTCCGGCTTGTCCGGAATCCTTCTTTTCCAGCGCGTTACAAACACAGCCCCGAAAGCTTTCGGGGACAAGCCGGAATGACGACTTTTTACGAACGCGCTAACAATAGATTGTATGATTATTTCTAGGTTCCCTGGCCTCCGTTTTTTCTTGAATAGGGACAGACTGTAACGCAGAAGCCACAGTTTGGCTTGCCTTCCAGACTTTGCCTGTCATTTTTAAGAGCCGCGCATTTTTCATAAGTGACTATCTTCTTTCTGGGTTCGTTTATAGACCAGTGATCTCCATTGATCGCTCCTGAAGGACAATGTGTTACACAGAGATCGCAGTCCCCGCACTCAGACTCTCTCACCGGCTCGTCAGGATCAAGCGGGGCATTTGTGAGCACAGTTGCCCAGGAGAGTTTTGATCCGTACTGCCGGTTGATTACAAGCCCGTTCTTACCGACCCATCCGAGACCGGAGCAGGTGGCTGCTGTCTTGTGGCAGAAGAGTTTGTAAAGCTTTGTTATCAGCTTGTCTTTCCGCCTGTCTGAATCAGGGGGGATGACCAAATTAAGGTAGCCCCTGGACCTCAACCACCCCTCAGCCAGTCCCTGGAGTTTTGAGAGCAATTCAACGGTCTCCTGGTTCAGACTTCTGTTAACGGCTATTGCCACGCCGCGGTTGAGGTGAAGGATATCGCTCGACAAGGCTTCTGTAATATCTCCTATACCGACAAGGGTTGCACCTTCCTTCTTTAGATACTCCTTGAGCGCGTCTGAATTCACGTCTATGTCTTTGCTGCCTTCTCGTCTCTCAGCTTCTTTAGGAAGGCGACCATCTTGATCGCTTCCTTGAGCGCGTTGCTGGCGTCTTCCGCATAACCGTCAGCACCCCACTTGTCTGCAAGGTCTTTTGACGTCGGAGCTCCGCCGATCATTACCATGCAGTTGGGGTTCTTCTCCTTGATCCTTTCAATTACCTTCGGCATCCCGACCATGGATGTTGTCATCATCGCAGAGAGACAGACAAGATCTGAGTCTGTTTTAAGCTGCTCTTCAACGAACTTGTCGAGGGGTACGTCTCTGCCGAGGTCATAGACATTGAAGCCTGCCACATCGAACATCATCTTGACGAGGTTCTTGCCTATATCATGCACATCCCCTTCAACAGTTCCGATAACAACAGAGCCCTTTACTCCAAGGTCCATCTGCTTGCAATGAGGCTTCAGGATCTCGAGACCTGCGTAGAGGGCGTCGGCGCACATGAGGATCTCGGGAACGAAATATTCCTGTGCTTCAAAAAGTCGTCCCACTTCTTCCATGCCTGAGACCAGGCCGTCAAAGATGGCCTCGTTGGCGTCGAGTCCGGCCTCAAGCGCCTCGTTCGCGCCTTCCTTGCAAGCGTCCTCATCATACTGTATGACGCCGTTTCTCAGCTTCTCAAAGATCTCTTTCTTTTTAGCTTCGTCTGCCATTACTTTTTACCTCCATAATGAATTGTTTCGTCCAACATAGCCTTCATATTCTGCGGCGGCACTGTGGGCCAGATGTCGCATCCAGGCCAGACTGCGCTCACACCGTCATCAATGCATTTCCTGACAGTCGATCTGACAAGCTCCTCGCTCCCTGAGACGAGGACATTGTAGGCGTCCATATTGCCAAAAATGAGCGCATCCTTGCCCAGTTTCTTTCTGGATTCCGCGACATCGTTTTTCTGTTCAACGCTGATGGCGGTAGGACCAGCATCCACCATGGATGTGACGATGTCATTCGTCTTGCCGCAGATATGGAGTACTGAGAAAACTGATATTGATTTGATCACCTTCTGGAGCGGCGGCAGAATGAGACTTTTGAAGACCCTCGGGCTAAGCACATCACTGGTTGCTCCCATTTCCCTGACCGTGATATAGTCCGCGCCTGCTTTCTCATATTCCTTTGCTACAAGGATGAGCGCGTCAGCACAAATATCCAGAAGCTTTGCGACCTTGTCGGCCTTCTTGAAGGAGAGCTTCAGCAGGTCGTTCAATTCCATGATCTGGCCGGCAAGTGTGAAGGGGCCAAGCACGTATGTACCGACGGCAACATCATTGCCTATGTCAGCCTTAAGCAGTCGTATCGCCTCTCTCATCATCGGGAGTCTTCCCTTTTCAGAAAAGCCGTCAGGGATTTTTATGCTGTCCATTTCAGCTTCATTGTGGACAAGTTTTTCCTTGATAGTTGGATAGAGTATACCTTCAGCGTGGGGATAGACATTGATCATACAGCCCAGGGCCTCTGCCTCGACGCAGAGGTCCACAGGCACAACGCCGCACTCAAAGCCGAAAAGCTTGTAGGTTGTTGCAGCGGTCTCTGCCATCTGCTTTGCATCGAGGTGGATGCCGGCGAATTTGTAACCGAGCTTATTAATGCCGGTCTCGGTTATGTTACCCATACCGCTGAAGCAGGGGACCCGGTCTATTGGCTCGCCCTTGAAGAGTTTCAGCACTCTTTCTCTTGAATTCATAAATTAGTGTCTCCTTTCAAATCCATTATTTTTTCTTTCTGCCCCCGCCTGTCTGCAGTTTCCCTATAAAGTCGGCAAAGTACTTTCTTATTGGCAGGTTTTCATTTTCATAGATCTCCCCTGTCTCTTCAAAGACCAATGTTGAGAGGAGCATATGAGCGCTCGCAACAGCCGGAAAGACCCTGGGGGCTGTAACCGCAGGCCCGCAGAAGTTAAAGTCGCTCCACAGGGCGGACGCCATTCCCTGCACGACAGCGTCCATGGCCTTGAACCCGTCAAGCCCCCACTTCTGCTTTATTTCACCCCACATGTGCGTTCCATTGGAATACGCCCCGCCGCAAGGCAGACCGTGTTTTTCTTTTATCAGCCTGTTGGCGACAAGAGAAAAGGAGGTGGAAGGCAGGTTCATGACAGAGGTGTCGACTATAGTAGTTTCAAAATCACCGGCGCCCTGAGCAAGGAGCGCTTCGAGAGACTTCACCCTGCCTGCAGGGGTCTGGTCCTGGTCATCAAAGGCCTGTATAACAACATGTTTGATCCCCAGGTCCTTCAGCTTCTGTACCTGGCCCTTAATGTCCTTGTCCCACGGGGTTATGCTGTTGTACAGAAACTTGTCCTGGACCCCGAGTTTTGCGACGTATTCCGTTGCCTTTGCCCTCTGTTCGGCAACCCACATGTCTATACCAAAGGGCATGTCAGTTGTCTCGAGATAAAAATCTATATAAATTTTTG
>Ga0316616_100000157_pt1 | contig 17726 bp, 17 predicted proteins | sample OWC_Aug_M1_C1_D1_FD_207660 | JGI IMG/M metagenome (GOLD analysis project Ga0316616, IMG submission 207660) | Wetland soil microbial communities from Old Woman Creek delta, Ohio, United States - OWC_Aug_M1_C1_D1_B | ecosystem: Environmental > Terrestrial > Soil > Wetlands | place: USA: Ohio... | reverse complement strand
CCTCCGCCTCCGCCCCCGCCGAAGCCCTGGAGCGACATCCAATACACCTGCTCCACTGGCGGTGTTTACGGATCAAGCGGCCTGCGAGGAGCAAGCGGTCCTGCGGGGCCTTGCGGTGAAACGGGCCTCGGCAGCGACATGCTAAAATGCTCCCTGGGCATACCGGACACGGCAGCGGTCAACTGCTGCGCGAGCAGCCAAGCCCCGGACTTCAACCTGGGCACGGCCTACGGCGCGGCGGCGACAGATCGCGTCACCTACGCGACGTTCGAGCGGGGATTGTGGCTGGCCACGATGGAGATTTACTACTCCGACCGGGAAGGGCTGATGAAGGACGGGATTCAGGTGGACAAGTCTCCTGAACTGGCGACAGGCTTCCCCCAAGCCTTCGGTGGTTTTTGTAAACCGCCAGGTTACTGACGAGCAATCAGCGGTGCCACGGCTCGTTCAGCCCACTCAGTAAGCGAGATTTGGACGCCGGATTCGTCGTCATCATCTCCGCCCTGGGACTGTTCGGGCTGTGGCGCTGCGCTCAACGCGGCCCAAGCAGGCACGCACAGCTCGCAAAAGCAAAGCCGTCCGTGCGCCTTCGGCGCTTGCGTCATTGTGTTCGTTTCTGCGCTCACGGGGTCAATATCGCCCACGAGCGAGAAGAAGTAAACAAGTTTCTCTCGAAAAAGTTTACTTTTATGCGGGCTGAGCAGGACCAAGGTGCCCCTGGATCGGCGGGCCTTGCCCTACGCCGCCTGGCGGTTGGGCCTTTTTGGGCCTGGCCGTGCGCTGGCGTTCGGCGGGGAGCTGGTCAGGATCAGAGTTCTGCCAGATTTCCGGGCGCTCCTGGTAGAGTGCGTCCAGGTAGCTGTCGGGAAGGTCTTTGAGGAAAAAGTTGTTTTGAGCCTCGTAGCCGTGGCCCTGTAGCCCAATGATCTCTTTGCGCTGGCGCAGCAACTCCAGGATGTATTTCCACAGCCTGGGCGATGGCTTCTGGTTCTTGCGGCCCTTCATCTCGCCCAGCTTGCCGGTGCGCGTGTCCAAGATGAACGTCGCGTGCGGCTTCCAAACGGTCTTGCCCGCAATCTGGACTGGTTCAGCCAGCTCATAGATCGTCTGGCCTTCCCTGGCCGACGCCGTATTGCCGCAGTGACCCATCGTGGTCTGGCCGTGGAGCGTAGAGCACTTCCGGTGAAGGTTGAACCAGCGCCAGCCGTTGGGGAATTTGATGATGGTCTGGATGGGGCCTTCGGTATCCTTGAGATCGTAAGGTTTCCGGGTCTCCGGCTCCGCCTCCCAGTTGGCCATGTATTTCCGCATGAGCATCATCTGGCCACGGCGGAAGGTCGAAGCGATCTCGCCAAAAGTCTGCCGCTGGAACATCAACTTGTGGATCGGATTGTCCGGCTCGCGCTCGCCGTAGGTGTCGGCCAGTTCCAGGTAGCGGCCCAGGACATCGTTGATTGCGTCGATCACGCCATAGCCGCTGTAGGGAGGCTCGAAGGATTCCGGGTCATCCGGGTCCGCCTCCATGAACGGGCTGATGTCCACGTCAGAGAGCTTTTGAAGCTGGCGCTGGAGGCCGGTCTGGTCCGGGGACGGGGGCGATCCGGTCTTCTTCTGGAAGTAGTCCGGCTCGTGCTGGGTCATCCACAACAGTTCGCTGACCAGGCCCTTCTTGTATTGGCGCAGCGCCCACACGATCCGATCCTCGCGCTTGAGCGTCTTGCGGGTCTCCTCGACCTTGCGGGCGACTTCCGGCGACAGCTCGGTGACCTTGACCGCTTTCCCGTTGGCCAGGGGCACGGTGAGGCTGTCGATCATGGGCAAATACTTGTCCGCCGCCTCGCACACAAGCACGAAGGCGTGAACCCCATCAGTCGTAAGCAGTTGTTCGACTATGCGAGCAGCGTCGCTCATATCTTTCGAGGTAACTACGCCGTAAACAAAAAATCGCCCCAGGTTTCCCTGGGGCGATTGGCTCAGTGAACCAAGAAATGGTTCCAGTCGGGCTTGTCCGCCCTGCGGCGGATCAGCAGCGTTACGGGCACTTCCTTCGGCTCCTGGGGCGGGCGGATGAGCTTCCAGCCCATTTCCTCCAGGGTGCGGCTGCCCTTCTTGTTGTTCAGGTCACGGCGCATCCAGGCCATGTTGCGCCAGGACTTCTTGGCACCGCCACGGCTCTTGGGGACCAGGTGGTCAACCGAGCCGTCCGGGCAGAACTCGCCGGTGACCTGGCACCGGCAGCCGTCCCGCTGCTTGATGCCCCGGTTGTCCAGCTTCGGGCGCTTCTTGGGAACGTCCGTGTAGCTGGCCTTCACGATGACCGTGGGCACCCGGACAGGACCGTGCATCGAACCCAGCGACTTGTCGGCGGGGTGTTCGCCCCTGGAAGACCGGATCGGCAGCGCCAGCCACTCCGCCAGGGTCACGGCGCGAAAGCCGCTCGACTCGTCACCCGTGTCGATGCCCGTGGCGACGCCACGGAACATGTCACAGATGGCGGTCGCCACGTCAGTCGTGTCGATGGCCTGCCAGTTCCGGTTCAGGACCAGAACGGAGTCTGTAAGCGTGTCGCTCATAAAATCCGGCACACGGTGTAGTGTGTGCTCTTTGTTGAAACTTGAGTCAGTTCCGCCCCGCTGTGCGCGGGTCTTGCATCTCATTGTGCGGGTTGTGGACCGGCGCGGCCACAGCCCCGTTGTTGCAGATGTCAGCCCACGACCAGGATTCAGCACCGTCCACATGGAGCCGGAACTGAATCTCGCCCGCAGGCAGTTCAGGGTGATTGGTAGCCCGCAGAATCTTCTGCACGGCATCGGCGATCTCTCGCTTTTGTTGAACAGAGAACATAGGTCAAAGTTGGCTGGGGAGACAGGACTCGCACCTGTAACCTTGCGGGTCAGAGCCGCCTGCACCACTAATTGTGCTACTCCCCAGTTCGGCTGCGGCCTGTTGGCCCGCAGCAATGAGCAGTGGTGCCCCAACGGGGCACAGCGCGAATGGATGTTCGCGGCACTGCCAGCACCGGTCAAGGTGCTTATGAAATGCTTCAATCGCTTCTGACATGATCTACAGAACTGAAATTAAGTGGGGCCAGCCGCTTGCACGCGACTGGCCCCGGTTTTCAAACGAAGCCTTTTAGCTTTGACCGCCAACAAACCTGGTGCCGTTAGCCTAATCCTGATGCTCTACCACTGAGCTACCCCGCAGTGTGATGGCCAACGTCGGACACTGCAAAATTGGCTGCGGGGGCGGGATTTGAACCCGCGACCTCAGTTTAATTGACACCATCTATCAGCGATCCTTTCGTCTGGTTGATGAGCCTTTGGGTAAAAACCTAAGCCGTTAGCCTGAACTATAAGCATTACCCTGAGCCTGGACAGGGGCCGAAGCCCCCACCCAAAATTATTTCAAAGAACCCAAGTCCCAGCCCCAATCGCGGACGTTGTGGCCAAGACTGCGCGAGCGCCACTGGCACCCGATTTTGGTCAGGATGCTGGCCGCACATCGGCCCGCGCCCTGCCTGCTTCCGAACCTTACACCAGGCCAAATGATCTCCGCCAGCCGAGAAGCGTTCCAGAGGCGGTCCCGCATCTTCGGATCGAGCGCGTCGCGCCAGGCGATCAGCCGCTCTTTGGCTTCGGGCAAGGTCACCGGCGTTGTGACGCGCCGGTAACCGTGCTTCAATGACCATTCGGAGGCCATTACATCTTGCCGTCGAACACGAAGCTCAGAACCGTGTTGCCCAGCTTCTTGGTGTGATCGACTTCCTGATCGTTCGCACGCGAACGTGCCCGCTTGAACGCCCGGACGAGCATTTCGGCCCGGTCCATCATCTCGGCCTTCTCAGCCACGGAGATGAGGCTCGACCATTCCTGCTCGGCCACGGTGCCGATGGGGACATCGACGTTCATCACGTCAGCCTGGCCAGGGTGCTCCTTGGTCGGAGCAAACTTGACCACGATCTTCGTGTCTTTCTTCGTGCGCGTCTTGGTCACGTCACGAGCCTTGTAGTAGCCGTCGCCGCGCTGCGGGTCAGGCTGAAATCCTTTGGCCGGGTCCAGGGTGGGGATGGCAGCCACGAGCTGCTGAATCTCGACTGCCCGCTTCTCCAGCTCCAGGAGGGCCGTGGCGGGCACGTCCTTCAAGAGCACGGTGCCAGCGTCGTCTTCGAGGATCACGTCGGCGCGGGCCTTCGTGTTCGTCTCGGCAACCTGGTAGGAGGCATCGAGCGCCTTCTGCATGTGCTTCTTGATCCAGTCCAGCTCCTTGTGGACGCTGGTCTGGATGTCGCACACAACCTTGGTGCTGGCCTGTTCGGTCTCCACGCAGGGCGTGAAAACTTCCTTCTTTTCCTCGAAGTGATGGCGCTTCTTGGTGAGCGTGTCCACCAGATCGGTGCGGCATTTCGTCGCCTGGTTCTCCAGGTTCGTCTCCGCCGCCAGGAGTTCATGTAGTTTCGTCATGGCAGTCTTGCCTTTCTCAGTCGTTCAGTTTGATGTTGAATCTAACGTGGTGAAGAACGTAAACGAAGCAAAGTTCCCGCGCAAGAACTTTCGTAAACTTTTTTCACTTGGTCAAAAATGGCTCCCGCGACTGGATTTGCACCAATACTGGACGGCTTCAAAGGCCGGTGTGCTGCTGTTACACTACGCGGGAATGAAATGGTGCGCTCGGTGGGCTTCGATCCCACGACATGCGGATTAAAAGTCCGCTGCTCTACCTGCTGAGCTACGAGCGCGAAATGGTGCCAGCGGGGAGATTTGCACTCCCAAGGCTCACAGACTCTCGATCTGTGGGGTCTGCTGATTCCCTCTTAACCACGCTGGCGTCTTCACTGGCTGCTTCTTCACACAGGCCGCGAATGTCGCGGTCGTAGTCGAAGTGCTCAGTGATCTCATCAAAAAATAAAAGCTGCTCGCTGATCTTCAACACTTCGCTGCCATACTCGACGACGAAGGAAGGCACACCGACCTTGCCCGTCAGAAAGTCGTAGCCAAGTTGCGGTATGCCCCAGTGCCCGGTCTCCGGGTTGCCATCGCCTTTTCGACCTGGCTTCTGTTTCACCATGCCGTGGTGCAGAAACTTGCCGAGGTCGCCGCGATAGCGGTTGCCCAATCCAAGGCCGTTGTAAACGTCGTCAAGGTGGGCGTATTCGACATTATTCGCTTGCAGGTAAACAGCCAGAATTTTCAGGCCGATAGCCATGCTCTTATGGACCGGTCGCCTGTAAATCTGCATGTTTTTGTTGCAGCACGGGCAGCGGTCCTTGACCCTCCCGGTTTTGCTATTGTCGAACTCGACTTCCCAGTGATTCTGCACCTGCTCGACAGTCCAGGAGCTTCTGGCGCTGCGCGGAAACAACCGCATGATGTCGGAAGCCGAAGGCGCTGGGTTCAACAGCCCCTCCAGGTGCTCGATCTCTTTGGACGCATCGACGACCAAGGCTTTCAGCTCAGCGTTTTCTGCCTCCAGCTCCGCGATACGGGCTTGTGGATCACCCGGCTCTACCTCGACAAGCTTGCGAATTTTGAGCTTTATCAGCGACGCCTGGAAGGTGTCGCAGTAAAAATCCGCGATGTCTTTGGACCTGGCTTGAGCTTCCGTTCCCAGTGTCATTCCAGGCTTGCCGGGCATGATAACTTCGTAGCGTGTCATGTCCTTGTAGAACGTGGTTGTCCCGGTCGGATTCCCACCGACGCCTCTCGGCTTATGAGGCCGGTGCTCTGAGTGCTGAGCTACGGGACAGAAAGTGGCGGAAGGCGGAGGGCATCATCCTCATCCCGGTTAAGGGACCATCGGTTTAGCAAACCGTGACCGCCAAGCCAGCGGCTTCACCTTCCTCGAACTACCAATTTGGTATCAATTAGTAGTAAATTGATAGTTGGAACAAAAACGCCCAGGTATGACCTGGGCGACAAGAGTCAAGGGTTGATGCTCGAATCAGAACTCGAAGCCGAACCCCGACGAAACGCGGAAAGCATCCTGCGATCCGCTCAGGTTCCAGTCATAATTGACCCGCGTAAACAAGAGCGTGTCAACTTTTCCGAGCTTGCCGAGGCCCAGCTTGAAGCCGACCTCCGGGCCGATCATCCAGGCCGGATTCTGGTCCCAGCCGTAGTTGACCGAGGCATTCGGGCCGACGAACGCGGAGAACCGCTTATAGATCGGGATGTTGAAATCCCAAAACAGCTCCGTGCGGAACATCCAGCCCTCCTTCTGATCCGAGTGGGTCGTTGTGACCGTCTCAGTGCCAGTTGTGCAGGGCGGTGTTACCTCCTCCGTGGTCGTCCACTTGTTGTAGCCGATGGTCCCGTAGCCGAAGGTCTGGCGGACACCCAGGTCCGTCCTGACCGGCTTCTCGAACAGCACCAGGTCAACTTTCCTGGCCAGGCCGAGTTCGCCGCCCCAGTTCCAGTCGTTGCCGATGTTGTCACCGGCTGTGATCCCCGCTCCGCCAAGGCTTACCGCCCACTTCGATGGAGCGAAGGTGTTTGTCTCTGCGGCCAGGCAGCTCAGTGCGAGCATAAACCCGCAGACTGCCCCAACGATGCTTAACTTCTTCATAGTCTTCTGTTTAGTTCCTGCCGTTTTGGTCGCGTCGTTTGTTCGGCAACCTGAACAGCCACAGATAACTACGAAGCTTTCTCAAAAATGAGAATGCCCAACTGTCCACATGGACAGTTGGGCATCCGTGATTAGATGTCGCCCCGGCAGAAGTCTGCGATGAGCGACGGCGTGGAGGCGTCGAAGCCAACCACGTCGAGCGAACCTGCGTCCTGCGGGTCCGCGATGGTGAACCCGTTGGAGGTCATACCAACCACGACCGACCGCGCCTGGTTGCCAGACGCTTGACGGTAGGCGTTGAGCGCCTGAGACGGATGGATACCTCCGCTCCAAGTCTCTGAATCCGTGGTAGTTACGAACGAGTTAACGTCCATGCTCTCGGTGCCAGCCCAGCGAAATGGCAGCGAGCAGTCAGTTCCACCGAACCCCTGACCGGCGACGTGCTTCATCGCGTCCACCAGGCTCATCCCCTTGCGGAGCTTGATCTCCCGGTAGGAGTGCGAGAACCCCATGACGCCAATCGCAGGCTCGATGTTGACGTGAACGAGCGCCAAGGCTGCCTCGGCCTCGTAGCATGACAGGCAGGTGCCCGCCATCGTCTGACCCATTGAGCTGGAGATGTCCATGCTGAACAGGACGTTGTTGCCAATCGGGGTGACGTTCCCGAACGAGCCGTAGAAGGCGTTCTCCAGGGCGGAGACCACCGACTGATCGGCCTTCCAGGTCAGGCTACCCTTCTCTCCGTGGCCCTGGTTATAGACCTTGGAGGCAATGAGGAACTGGAGCGGGTGAACGCGGGACTTCCGCAGCCACTCCGAGTCCTTGAGCTTGGTCACGATGTCCCGCGACGCCTTTGAGAGCGTCTTGACCAGGCCGATGGCGGACATCTTGCCCAGGTTGCGGATCATCGCCGTTGCGGGCATCTTCACCAGCAACGCCTCCCAAACAGCCAGGCTGTTCAGGTGATTGGTCGGGATCGCCTCACGCGGCAGACCGTTCTCCACGATCAGCTCGACCAGGCGCTTCTCGTTACACCGCTTGGCCTCCTCGAACGCCTCGATCAAAACCGGCAGCGCCGTGAGGCGCGACGGATAGACCTTGACGGCCTTCTGCGCGGCGACCAAATCCGCAGCCTCCGGGTCTTGCACCGTGCTGCGGGTATTCTTCACCTGCTTGAAGCCCTGGCGCTGAATCGTGCGCTCACCCAGGGCCTCCTTGCCGCCAATCATCCAGCGGAACACAGCGTCGTGCGCCGGGTCGTTGGCGACCGGGTGCGCGAGCCGGAGCAGGTCCGAGTGGGACCAGCCATCCCGCTGCTGATACTTGACCGCCTGGAGGGCGAGCTGGTCCGGGGTCTTCTCCAGATACCAGTTCGAGACTGCGTTACGGAGAGCGCGGCCCCAGCCACGCTGCGCGTTGATGTAGTGCGCCCAGTGGAACAAGTGGGTTCCGATCCGAGCGACCTTCGGCAGTGCGTCCAGCGCCAAGCGCCGGACTGCCTCGTCCTTCACGGACGCTGCGGTTGCGAGCGCGAACAGCGCGGCCTCGTTGCGGTAAGCCAGGCCCTTCTCCGAGACCTCGACGATCAGGTTGACCGTCTTGGACCCATCGGAAGCCAGGCACCGCTTCAAGACATCGGCGTTCTGCTTGAGTAAATCCTGCTCCTTGATGTAGTAGGTTCCACCCTCCGAGCCGAGGATCAGGAATCGGCGCAGACGACCCCAGTCGTCGAGCTGCCAGGAATAACCCCCTGCGGAGTTCTTGACCTGGGTCGAGCCGGGGATCGGCTGGTTCTGCGGGGTGACCTTACGGGATGCTACCTTGTAAACAGCCATGTTCACACGCACAGCCACGCCCCAATCTCATGGCGCGTTACCGGATTCTCACCGTTGGCCGCTGTGGACGGCCTGATTTTTCTACCTCGACGAGTAAGTTGGTGAACTTCGCAACCCCCTCACTCAAGGGTGCTGGTTCGGTTCGACTCGCCGCTGAAATTCTTCGAGCTTTTGGAGCTGTTCTCGGTGGGCCAGGAGCAATTCCTGGTGCTCATCATCGACCACGGTCCCGCCGACCGGGTGGTCTTCCCGCGCCCAGTGGCCTGTGGCATCTGACAACAACTCGACCCGCGCCATGATCTCGACGCTGTAGGCATCGCACTTTGGCGGCAGGCTGTTCAGATATTTTTTCAGGTCACTGACGGTCATACAGACAACTGGTGCGCGGGAAGCACGGGTAAGGGTTTGCATCGGAAATCCCTTTCGGGAGACCGCTGCTCTGCCATTGAGCTACTTGCCCTTGCGGACAAGGCTGGACTTGAACCAGCAACCAACGGTTTATGATAACCGACCGCATTCGACCCGCGCTTCACGCGCACCAGAAAGAACGGCGGATAAAGGGAGACATCGGGTTTGTTTTAGCTTCGGGGGCAATTCAAGCCGCGACTCGCACGGCCTGATGGTGCCCCCGGTGGTGTTACCCACAATCTTTAACTTATGAGGTTAATGCTGATAACCGACATCGAGCGACCCGCCAAAATTGGCGGGCACCGAAGACTGAGAATGAAAGACTGCTCTGCTACGAACAGAACGACTTATGCAGTCCCGGTGCCCATAAAGTGGTGGAGCTGGCGGGAATTGAACCCGCGTCTTTGAAACGATCCGACGCACATCCACATGCTTCTCCGGTTTTGAATCGCCGCAGCCCAGGCCGGTAACTGTTGACTGCGACAGTGGCGGGGGAGATCACCGCCGACCAGCGCCGACTGTGCTCGGCACCCACACTTCCCTGCTGATTACGCCCACTCCCCGTAGCAGGAGTCAAAGGGTGGACGGTCTGGCATTAAGCCAGAGCAGGCTCCTGGTAGCCAGTCCGGGCAAGAACTTCGTCAGGGTTGGCGAAGATCGCTTCGGCCTGGGCAATCAGGGAGTCTTCATCATTGCTGTTGGCAGATGACTTTTGATGGACGGATTTATACGTGGCCAACCATCATCCACGGCATGTCGTAACGGCTTCACGGCTCAAATCGAAACCAGTGCAGCCCCACAAATTTTTCAAAGATCAAAGTTGCCGCCGGACCACGCCGTTGGAAAACAGGTCCGCACCGCTTTTTCGCCAACGGTCTCGCGGTGGGCTACTCATACGTGTCACCACGGCTAAAGTGATCCGCCGCCCCGCCAAGAGCGGCGGAGGGGAGAACCGGATTCGGTTCGCCGTCCACCACCGGAAGGGCCTACGGGCAGCTTTACTGTATTGCCTTGCGTCACTTCGCTCATACAGGAGACTGAGCATTCGGCTCGTTCAAGTGAGGCTGCCGTGCTGCCGAACCAGTGTTCAGCCCATCCGAAATTGGTTGCGGGAGCTGGATTTGAACCAGCGACCTTCTGGTTATGAGCCAGACGAGCTACCAACTGCTCCACCCCGCGATCCAAAGAACAATCGTAAATACGCGAGCAATCTACCACCTGGCCCGGAGGCCGTCAACGATCTTTGTAAACTTTTTGAAGTTGGTCGGCGGGAGGAGACTTGCACTCCCAAGGCTCGGACGTTTTGAGTGTCCGGGGTCTGCTATTCCCTCTGAACCACCCGCCGAAAATGGTGCCACACCCCGGACTTGCACCGGGAAGGCTCATTGACTCTGAATCAATGGGGTCTGCTAATTCCCGCTTAACCAGTGTGGCAAAATTGGTGGGCTGCGGGGGACTTGCACCCCCAAGGCTTCATGATCCTAAGTCATGCGCGTCTGCTATTCCGCCTTAACCAGCAGCCCGAAAGTGGTGCCCCGCCCAGGACTTGCACCTGGAAGGCTCCGGCGCTTTAAGGGCCGGGGGTCTGCTGTTCCCTCTGAACCAGCGGGGCAGTGAGAAATGGACGTGCTACGCGGATGCGGACGGGCCTGTCCTGGTTGCCGAACGCGCCGTTGGCGTAGTGGCTGATGGGCGCAGTCTCCCAGCCGGGCTGACCGTAATTCACGGACACACAGGTCGGCTTGAGGTAGGCGTTCAGGAACACCATGTCCGAATACCAGTCGTTGGTGCCATCACTATGCGGAACCAGATCACATCTGCGCCAGTGCATGATCCGATAGCACAGGAAACCGTAAAACAGCGCCGACGCGCACGGGGCACAACCTGCCTGGAGGGTGTGATCGAACTTCGGCGACATGCCCGGCGTGTAGCCGTAGTTTACCATGTCCAGGTCCACGAGCTGCCCTCCGCCGACTGTGACCATCGCCAGGTAGCGCCGGAAGCACAGAGTGTGATATTCCGGCAGGTGGAGATAGGGCATCGTCAGCACCGCTTCACAAAACTGCTCGTAGTCCGGGTGGGCCTTGGCCTCCTCAATCCCGATGATCTTTGGTTCCCATCCGCAGCGGCTCCACGACTCTTTCCAAATATCAACCAGGGCGTCGTATTGAAGATCGGGCCAGTGATTTTCGTAGTAGGCGTAAACGATCATACCGGGACAGCGGTCAGGCGCTTACCCAGGTCAAACCGATTGTCGTCAAGGTTGTGCGCGTGGGTGTATTTCCTGATGACTTCCTGCATCGGGAGCGGGTAGTCGCTGATCGACTTGAACCCAACGCCTTGGAACTCGCCGACCATCGGGATGATCGTGAATCCGACGCCACGGCTCGTGAAATAGTCGTGAAGCTCAGGGGCCATCATCACCTGGTCGGGATGGCCAACAAGAGTGACCGTGACCGGGTAGCCCAGCGATTTGAGCATGAGCACCTTCGCCTTAAAAATGTTCATGTCGAACGTGCGCTCCAGCAAATGGAGACTCGCGTTCCAACCGGAGAACGCTTGCGGAGGAACCTCCTTGACGATGACCCGGTAGGTGTCCGTCGCCATGTTCGAGACCATGCCGATCTTGAAGTTGTGCTGGTGCCAAAAGTTGAGCAGCTTGCCGATGCCGGGAAAACTCGTCGGCTCGCCGCCGCTCACGCTCAAGACGCCGCCGTCAAGACCATTGAGCGCAATGAACTTCTCGAACACGCGCAGCCAATCGTCCGCTGTCTTGCCGGGCTTGGCCGGAAAATTCTTGCCGTCCGCCCCGCTGTCGAGCACGTCCGGGAGGGTGCAGTATTTGCAGTGGTAGGAGCAGACCCAGGTCGGTCCCCACATGATGAACGCCGGGCGCTTGAGGCCCCGATACTGGTCCTCGAAGGCCAGTGGTTGGAAGTCAACTTCCTGGTCGTTTTCGTAAACTTTTTTCCGCGTCCATTGCCGGTCACACCCGCTTTGGCAGGTCTGGATTGGACAGCGGAAGTATTCGTCGTCGCGCAGCTTGAACGCGCCGTCGAGATCAAAAAGGTTTCCGACCAGGCCCTTCGGATTGTAGTTGAGGAGATTGCAGAGGTAGATGTTCCCCTCCGCGCCGATACTCAGGTAGTTGTATCCGGCACTGCAAAATAGTCCGTTCTTCATGCGCTTGGCTCAACAATATCATGAAATGCCTTTATGGCACCCTTCAATGTGGGCCGCACCTGACCGCATCGGTGCGTATTAGACCAGAACCAAGTTTTGCCTTTCACCGTGGCCTTGTGAATGGCCGGTGAGTCCGCACCGTTTTTACCAAACGGCCAGACGGCTTTGGCCTTCATGATCTGTTGGCGCTCCTCCGGCTCCAGGTCGATGCGATTTTTCTCCAGCGTCGCAATCGTGGGCGATTCCATCAGCAGCTCCTCGATGATGGCTTCCGCGAACGCCTGCTCATCCGGCCTTGGCGGGGGCGGGGGCGCGTCCAGGACGGTGTAGCCCAGGTGGGGCAGCGTCTTCTTGTTTTTGTCGTGCCAGTGGTTGGGATCGTTGGGATTCCCCGACATCAAAGTGAACGTCTTGGCCTGATGGTCGATCTTGTAAACCTGCTGGCTGCCCGGTGCGGCCCACACGGCTCCGTCCTTCATGACGCGGAGCAGTTGCGCGAACCAGGCGACCATGTGCGGCTGCGGCTGCCAGTTCGGACCCCAGGGCTGGTCCTCGGCTTCCTTGATCTTACCGGTGTTTTTCTCGACCGAAACCGCCCGGTCGTCCCACAGCTCCTTCATGTGCTCGTCCTTGAGGTTGGTGACCTCCAGGTCGGGCAGCTCGTTTGTCTTGAGCCATTTCTTGATGGCGTTGACGGACTTCTCATCGTCCGCCCGCGCCGTGAAAATCTTCACTTTCTTGCCGTGGCCGACCCAGCGGCGGATGCGGTTGACCATCGCCGGGATCGGCTCACCGATCTTGGTCGATCCCTTCCAGCCGTCGTATTTGGCCAGGGTGCCATCCAGGTCCACGCCGATCCATTCGTCGGCATCGTCGCCTTCCAGGAGGGTTACCAGAACAGAGCCGACCAGGGCTTCCATCGCCGGTTCCTTCTCACGGACCTCTGGCTGGACCGGAGCAGGCTGCTTGGCCTTTTCCCGGTAGGGGTTGTATTGGCCGGTCGCCTTGAGAAACTTGCCGCCCTGCTCGGTTTCCTGGGAGTGCGTCACTTCCAGGCCGGGCCAGTGATTCTTGAGCGCCTGCATGAGCTTAGCGCCCATCGTGTTTCGCCTCCAACCTGGCCGGACGGATAAATTGTCAACAAAAATTCCTTCATCGGTCACGTAGGCTTCCAGCGCCCCGACGACATGCTTCATGGCCTCGCGCTGCTCGCGCTGCTCCGGGGTCTCCCCTCGCGGACCTTTGCGCTTCTTCCAGATCGCGTCGATCATGGCATAGCCGTTCCAGCGCATCGACATCGTGCCCGGAATGAACATCGGGTAGTCGATCTTGTTGGCCTTCATGTCCGCAGCCGCTTGCTCGGTGTCCATGAAGTAAATCATCGTCCAGCCGGGCGATTTGAAGAAGTTGCCCTTGGGGTCGTGGAAGATAACCATGTTCGGGGCGACTTGCTCGACGGTCAGGTCGCGCAGATTCCCTTCGGGCGCAGTGACCTTACCGCCGCCGTGCTCGAAGTCCGGCGTGGCTTCGATCAGCGCGTCGGCCTGGCGCTTCACGTCAAGGCTGTTGCTACGAATCATGCCCTAAATACTGGTGCCCCAGGAGGGAATCCCACCCCCAACCAGCGGTTCCGAAGACCGCCGCTCTGGTAATTGAGCTACCGGGGCAAATTGTTCTTACAGAAGATGGGAAAAGAGAACCTTGACCGCATAATGGATCAGGCTGTTGGAGCCGACGTTGAGATCGCCAACGAAGCCTGGTTTCGCTACCAGGCAATCGTCAGCCGTGTTGCCGGGCAGCATGGCTACCCTATGGTCATCGGGGCAGCGGTGTTTGCCGCGCTCAGCCCCAACAACGACTACCTCGGCAACCTCCGAGACACGGCCCGGCTCCTGGCCGCAGCCAAGGCCGGTGATCCCATTGAAAGCTTCGGCGTCTCGACCTACGGGAACAACAAGCGGAAAGCCTGGCGGATCGTCCACGGGGAAAAGCCACTCGATCTGATCGTGTTCCGCAAGACCCGCAACTTCTTCATGAACGTCGTTGACCCTTGTGATCCGGTCCCAGTCACGGTGGACGGCCATATTTTCAACGCCTGGACCGGCGAAAGAATCCCGCTCGTGGACGCAGCCCAAAAGCTCCGACACCACCTATACGACCAGGTAGCCGAGGACATCCGGCAGATCGGAGCTGAGCGGCGGTTGATCCCGAACGTAGTTCAAGGGATCATCTGGTATGCTTGGAAGCGGATGCACAGAATCCGGCACACCGACCAGCTTGAGTTCTGGAAGCCCGACTACATGATTGCGGGACTTGGATTTGAGAGCGAATAATTAAGACCATGAGTGACTTGAATAGGCCGGAATTTACCTGCCACATGCCGTTCAACAACCTGGAGCTGTTGGACACCGGCGCTATCGCCTGCTGCGGAGCTTTCTTCGAGCGCGACTTCTTTACCAAACACGCCGACCCCGGCGACGCCGCTGCCATGTGGAACAACGACTGGTATCAGGCGCTCCGGGCTTCCATGCTCGACGGCACCTACCGCTACTGCACCGACCGCTGCCCGGAATACGTGAAGATTCGCAACCGCGAATCAACCATGACCAGGGAGACGGCGGGGCACCGGATCAAGCACTGTATCGAGACCGGCCAGGGCACGCTGCCGATGGGTCCGCGCTGGATCGCCCTCTCGAACGACCGGTCCTGCAACCTCTGTTGCCGGTCCTGCCGGGCTGACAAAATCAATGACGCCCGCGATGTTCATGACCGGCGCTACGACCAGGCAGTCGCGCTCCTGGAGAAGTATGGCAAAGACCTGGAATGCCTGGCGTTCTCCAGCACCGGCGAACCGTTTTTCAGCCGATACTACCTGCGGCTGATGCGCGAGTACCTCTGCCGGGAAAAGCTGCCCATAGCCAACATCCACATTGGCACCAACGGCACCCTGCTCGATGCCAAAATGTGGGAGAGCTTGAAGTGCAAAGACATGGTTCACCTAATCTGCGTCAGCATTGACGCAGCGACGAAGGAGACCTACGAAAAGGTGCGCGGGCCAAACTGGGACCGGCTGATGGACAACCTGGCCTTCATCAAATCGCTCCACGAATCCAAGGTCGTGCCCTACTTCCAGATCAGGATGGTTGTCCAGGCGCTCAACTGGCGCGAGATGGAGCAGTTCGCCTACCTAGCCTCCACCTTCCTGGCCCACCCGGTTTACCAGCTCGTGTATCCCTGGGGCACGCTGACTGACGCGGACATGATCTACTACAAGGAGCATCCCGACTACGAGGAGTTCATGACCCACCTGCGGGCCTTCGACAAGAAGTTCCACTGGGTGGAGGCGTATTACCGCCAACTGCTCTGAAATGGTGCGCGTGGAGAGGATCGCACTCCCAACCTCCGCCGTGTCGAGGCGTTGCTCTGCTGCTGAGCTACACGCGCATTAAGATTGTCGCTGCTTGGCGATGATTTCGACCGAGTGAGCGATCCGATTGACCGCATCCGCAATTTTACGGATGGAGTCGTCCGTAGCCGCCCCGACGCCGAACATGACCACCAGACCCAGGAAGAAGCCTAATGTAAACTTTTTCATCCAGGATAGTTAATGCGATGAAAGTCGCTGGTCAAGAGATCGAAGTTCAAACCGACCGCTATCATGGCGGCTGGCTGAGCGTCGCCTACATGCCTGATGGCAAGAGAGTTGCCTCGGCCCCCTGGGACACCAGGGAAGCTGCCGAGAACGACGTGTATCAGCAGGTCTTGATGCGCCTGGCACCCGCGCCGACTTTCGACCCGACCAGAAGCTACGAATCGGCCATCATTCAAAGCCGAGCCGATGGTCTCCTGGAGCACTGCGGGCACTGCCCCAACGACATCCGCAAGCGTCGGCTGGCCCGGCTGCGTAAGACCCCGCCGCCCAAAGCTTCGTTTTACCCTGGCAGCGGTGGATCAGCCGGGGTTGGAGGGACCACAAGTGCCTGAGTTCGGCCTCAAATACGACTACCGGCCCTACGTCTGCATGACTTGCGGGCAGGAGAAGATGATCGGCACCAACCACACCGACATCTGCTTTGACCACTGCCCAGGGTGCTCCTGGCGCGGCGGTATGCACCCGACCGGCGAAGTTTACCATCCCAGCCACACCCGCGCTTTTCAGTTCGCAGGACAGGAACCGGAGGACAAAATGATCGACCGTGATTTACTGGGCGAAGCCGATGAGCTTCTGCCGCGCCCGCCCTCGATGAAGGTGCGCGATCTCCAGGACAAAGCTACCCAGTCGCGGGCAAAACTTGCCCAGCTCCGCGCCCAAATGGGCAACCGGCCCGATGTGCTGGCCAAGATCGACGACCTCGACAAGAAGATGAACCAGCGCGACAGCCTGTTGCGCCAGCTCAAATACAGCCTGGAGTTCCGCGAGGCCGCAGCCCGGCACAATGTTCCTCTCGATCAGGTCCGCGCCTTGATCCCGCACCCCAGCACACCTTTCGGCCAAACGCCACGATCCGTGGTCGGCCTGGTCACCAACGACGGTCGCCGGGTCATGTTCACCCGGCCCATTGACGTTCACCGGCCAGATGTCGTTGAGCACTGGGAAGACCTGGATGAAGGCTGGCGCAAATGGGCGGCTGGAGCGGCAATGGGAGCTGCGCTCCTGGGCGCTGGCATCCACAGCCAGCACCACGCCAAAGCTCCGCAGCAGGCCAGCTACGTCGATCCCGACGCCGAGCGCGAAGCCAAAGCCGAGCAGCGGTTGCGGAACAAAGCGGACCAGCTCAAGAGCGCCGGAAAAACCAGCGGCACTTTCAAGCAGGGCAAGCTCCAGCCTGACACATTCCAGCCGGGCACACTGGGCGGCTCGAACACCGCCGAGCGCCGTGTCAGCCACACGGACTTCTGATGGAGCCGAAGGCCGGTGCTGCCCCGGCCTGGTCAAGTTTACAAAACTCGTCCCCTCGCTGGAGGCTTCGGCGTCAATACCTTAGTGCATAGGACGTGTTCCCCGTGGAACAAATGGTGGGCTGGGCGGGCCACGATCCCGCAACCTGACGGTTAAGAGCCGCCTGCTCTGCCGATTGAGCTACCAACCCGTAAAATGGTCGCTGCGCCCGGACTCGCACCGGGAACCGTCACCTTATGAGGGTGCCGCGCTACTATTGCGCCACGCAGCGTTCGCCTGGCCTTGGTTCGCACCGTGTCTTCGGCACCACCATGACAAGACAGGGCCAGGTTTGAAGTGGAGCCAACCCAGGGACTTGCACCCTGCATCACCCGCTTACCAAGCGGGGTCACCGCTGTCTGTGAGTGGTTGGCAAATGGAGCGAACGACCGGCAATGATCCGGCAACCTGATGCTTGGAAGGCACCTGCTCTGCCTATTGAGCTACGTTCGCGTTGGAAAACCTTGTTCGGCGCGGCGGACCTTTTTGGCGGCTTCACGAGCCTCCCGGCCCGCTTCCCATTCTTCCGGGGAAGGCACTGGATCAAGAATCTCGTCGCCGGGATGAAGCATCCCGTGGGACCAGCCGCCCTGGCCATCATCGTAGCCGACCGAGTGGTGGATACCCCTGCCGATCTCGCGGAGATCGTAATAGCCGTTCCAGTGAGCCTTGACGACCCCCTGCGGCGTGCGGACGCGGATGACTTTTCCGCCGCCTGGGTAATCTTCCTCACCCTCCAGGAGCGTCTTTACGATGAATTGTGCCACGCTAATCATGTCGGCATAACTACGCGGGGACTT